>Ga0209514_10001326_pt1 | contig 43607 bp, 42 predicted proteins | sample Subgrocontami58m_FD_187452 | JGI IMG/M metagenome (GOLD analysis project Ga0209514, IMG submission 187452) | Subsurface groundwater microbial communities from S. Glens Falls, New York, USA - GMW37 contaminated, 5.8 m (SPAdes) (version 3) | ecosystem: Environmental > Aquatic > Deep subsurface >...
TTGGTTTGCTCGTCGATTCCACCACGGGCGCGTCGCTGCCGAATTTGGCCGATCCGTCCGTCAAAGGCGTCGCCCTCGCAGCCGCGACCGCTCCGAATCCGGCCAATGCGACAATCAAGTTCGAGATTCCAACTGTCATCAATCTCAACCAGGACGCCGTCGGGCAGAAGAATGGCAACTTTCAGCCGGACGATCAGTTCCCTGGCATTCCCGCGACGGACGGCAGCGCGGATGGCTATGCCGCTGAATTCCTCACTTATGTGGAGTTACCCGCGGGTTTGATTACCATGGGCGTTAACAGCGATGACGGTTTTCGGACCACGCTCGGTTTTGATGCGATCACCGCCGTTAGTTTGGGAGAGTTCGACGGCGGCCGCGGTGCGAGCGATACCACTTTCAGTTTCGTCGTTCAGGAGGCTGGCGTCTACCCGATGCGAACGATTTACGAAGAAGGCGGCGGTGATTCGAACATCGAATGGTTCACCGTGAAACCGGATGGAACAAAAGTTCTCATTAACGACACAGCCAATGGCGGATTGAAAGCCTACCGCGCCACCACAGGTGCCGCCAAACCATATGTGAAACTTGTCAATCCTGGCATCTCGCGGCGCCAATTAAACCAACAGCCCTCGTCCGTTTTAATCGTGCTGGCTGATGGCTCGACCCCGGTCGATGCGAACTCTGTCGCTCTCAAAGTGGATGGACAAGCTGTCACCACCACAAACGTCCGGGAAGGCAGCCTCGTCAAAGTCACCTACGCGCCAACCACACTTCAGGTGCCGACCGATGTGCACAGCGCGGAAGTCACGTTCAAGGATTCGTCTGGCGCGAGCACCACGGATCAGTGGCAGTTCCGAAATTTGAAGAACATTGTCGTGCCAACGGCAAAGATCACGGAGGACTTCAATTCCTATCCTGAGGACACGCAGCCCACCAGCTGGGTGGCCACGAACTTTTCAGCCCATTGCGATGATGGACGCGACATTACTTCGCAGACTTCGGAAAGCTACGAAAACTGGGTGCTGGTCAGCGTGGACAACGCGCCTTCGATTGACGGCGGAGTGGTAAACGTCGCGCCGGGCCAGACCTTTAATGGCCAGCCTGTGACATCGATTTCTTCCGGCAATATTCTGTATGCCGAATCGGACAGCCGCTGTAACACAGATACAAAAGGCGGATCCAACGTCGGCCAGACACAGTTCATCGTCAGCAAGCCGTTCGACATGTCCGGATTCAAGGATGGCGTGTTGATGACCTTCAGCTCGCTTTACACCCAAAACCAAGACAGCTACGGCGGTGTCGAATATTCCGTCGACGGCGGCAAGACCTGGCTGCCGATCGTTTACTTCCTCGATCAACCCGACATCGTGATGAACGGAGACGGCACGGTGAACGCAGTCGCCACATTCACAGCGCCCAATAACGATACGTCACACTGGATGGTCAATGGCGTTCTTAAAGGCGGCGGCGCGCACGGTTACGGCGATGGCGTGGGCGCGGCCATCTCCCAATCATTGGCGGATTACATCGCTCCACGGATCAATGACAATCAAACGGAAGGAGCGCGAATTGAAGTCTTCCGTTTGCCTGAAGCCAAAGGCAAATCCGATGTTCGGCTGCGGTTGTCAGCCATGGGCACAGACAGTTGGTGGTTCGCCGTAGACAACATCGCGTTTTATGACGTCGCTGGGCCTGCGGTGACGCCTCCTCCTTCCAACCGCGCGTACAGCATCGGCCTGAACTTCGGGTCGAACGAAACCAAAGGCTCCCTGGCCGCCACTGACATGGCTGGGGTGCCCACCGTCGCTCAGGCGAATTGGAACAACATCAGCGGGGCGAACGGCTCAACGAACATCATCTCCGCGGACGCCAACGGCACGGCCCAGGCCACTTCGGTCACCGTTTTCTGGACCTCGAATGGCACCTGGGCTTCAACCGGCCGCGGTGAAGAAAACAACAAAATGACCGGCGCAGACTTAACGCTGATGACCGGTTATCTCGACACGGGCAGCGCCACCACCACAAGCGTCACCATCTCGAACATTCCACCAGCCCTGGTTTCTAACGGGTACGACGTTTATGTCTATGACAACGGCGGCGTGGGCGGACGCGGCGGCGGTTATCGCGTGCTCGATGGCAGCGGCCACGTCCTAAAGGATTATGTTCGGGCTCAATCCGGGACCAATCTGACGGGGTACGTTCAGGTGCCAGTGAATCTCCCCGCCGGCCAGTACGGTGTGGGCAATTACATTGTCTTTGGTGGCATCGGCGCTTCGACCATCAAAATCGAGGCCACCACCGCCAACAAGCTCGGCTTTGGCGCCACACCGCGCGCGCCAATCAACGCGGTGCAATTGATCTCGCCGGCGAGCTCACCGCCGCCGCCGCAATTGGCGATTTCAACGCCGTCCGGCGGCAAGGTCACCTTAACGTTCACAGGAACGTTGCAATCCGCTGATACGGTCCAGGGTCCTTACACGGACGTGCCAGGGGCGACCAGTCCCTCCTCCGTATCGCTCACCGGAAACGCGAAATTCTTCCGAGCGGCGAGGTAGTAGAAAGCATCTCATTCTACAGAATTGATCGAAGAGGGCCGGGCGTTAAGCCTGGCCCTTTTTCTTGGAGGCATGCATCTCGCAGCTGAAAACGTGAGTTTTCAGCCAGGGCGATGCACCGCGATGGACAAACTCTCACAAGTTCGGCTACGGAGCGGGCGCGTTCATGGAAAACCGCCAATTCAAATGTGTACCAGGACGGAGCGCGGCGGTGCGCGCCAGGCTCTACAACGATCCACACGCATCGCCTGGAGCACCAACCGCAGCTCGTTCCTCGGGGGGTTCACGTCAAAATTTTTTGGCCACTTCGATTCGGCCATTCAAAACCATTCAACCACTCACGTTATAGCGTGCTGCGGCTGGTCCGGAGGACACAGCCGCGCTCCAAACCCATCATGAGAATTGCTGCCTTCGGTCCTCCTGTGCTTCTTGTCTTTTGAATCTTAGCCCGCCAACATACCTGTTGATTCATGCGGTTTCGAATTCTTGCTTTGTTGTCGCTCATCGTTGCCGGGCCACGCCCGGACCTTGCCGGGCTTCTGGATTGGCGCCAGGACCATGGCTATCGCTGGGCGGAATTGCGCCTGCCCCCGCGAGGCAAAACGGGATTTACGATGCTCGCGCCCGGTGACACTGGAATTCACTTCACGAATTCACTCGAGGAATCCGAAGCCGCCGCCAACCGCACCCTCAACAACGGATCCGGCGTAGCCGTGGGTGATTTCGACGGCGATGGCCTGCCGGATATTTTCCTTTGCGGCTTGGATACGCCCAATGCCCTCTACAAAAACCTCGGCGGTTTCAAATTCCGCAACGTCACTCGCGAGGCGGGTCTCTCTTTCAGCAACAAATTTTCTCGCGGCGCGGTTTTTGCCGATTTGAACGATGATGGGTTCCTGGATTTGCTAGTTTCGACCGTGCAACATGGCGTGCTCTGCTTTCTCAATGACACGCATGGCAAGTTCCGCGACGCCACCGCCTCCGCCGGCTTGACGGATCAGGCTCGAGGCAGCACCACCCTGGCTTTGGCTGACATTGATGGCAACGGCACGCTCGACTTGTACGTGACGAATTATCGCGCCGATGACATTCGCGACCGCGGCCAAGTCGATTTCACCCAATCGAATGGCCGATTAATCGTGCCCCCAGAATTTCGAGACCGGCTGCTCGTGGTCAACAATCAGGTTCTGGAATATGGCGAGGCTGACCAATTGTTCCTGAACGACGGAGCAGCGCATTTCACGGAGGTGCCCTGGATTGGCCCGCGGTTTCGCGATGAAGCCGGCAAAGTTCTCCAGAAACCGCCCTTGGATTGGGGATTGACAGCCAGCTTCCGTGATATCAATGGGGATGGGTTTCCCGATCTTTACGTTTGCAATGATTATTGGACGCCAGACCGAATCTGGATAAACGACGGTCGCGGCAACTTTCGAGCTCTGGCGTCGCTCGCGTTGCGGCATACGAGCTCGAGTTCTATGGGCGTCGATTTCGCCGATATCGACCGCGATGGCCACCTCGATTTCCTCGTCGTGGACATGCTGAGCCGCGATCTTCAGCATCGAAAGCGGCAACTTGTCTCCAACCTCCCGCTGCCCTTTCCGGTTGACACGATCGAAAGCCGGCCCCAGGCCGACCGGAACACGCTCTTTTACAATCGCGGCGATGGCGCCTTCGCCGAAATTGCCGCGTATGCCGGACTGGAAGCGTCCGATTGGTCGTGGCAGCCGATCTTTCTGGATGTGGACCTGGATGGATACGAAGATCTGCTCATCAGCGCCGGCCATTCCCGCGATGTGCAAGACATGGACGCCATGCGTCAGATCCAAGCCCGGCAACACCCCTGGAAAAACTTTGCAGACCTGGCCGAGCGGCAGAAGGCCTTCACGAGCGAGTTGAGGAATCATCTCCGTCTTTATCCCCCGCTGCCGATGCCGATTATCATGTTTCGCAATACCGGCCGATTGACCTTCGAGGAGACCACCACCTCCTGGGGAACGAATCTGGCAGCGGTGCACCACGGCATGGCCGTGGCCGATTTTGATAACGACGGCGATCTGGACTTTGTCGTGAATAATTTAGGCGTCGCCGCCGCGGTTTACCGCAACGACTCGATTGCTCTACGCGTCGCGGTGCGTTTGAAGGGCCGCCAACGAAACACTCAGGGAATCGGAGCCACGATTACGCTTCGGCACGGGGCCGTCCCATCCCAAACCCAGGAAGTCGTCTCGGGCGGGCGTTATTTGTCGGGCTGCGACCCAATAATCGTCTTTGCTGCCGGCCAAGCCACGACCGGGATGACCATCCAAGTCAAATGGCGGAGCGGGCGAACGAGCGTCATTCAGGATGTCCGCGCGAACCGGATTTTTGAAATTCAAGAACCGAACGGTGAGGGAGAGGCGGAGCGCAGGAATGAAGTGAGAAGCGACGAGAGCGAATTCCCGGCCCGGTCCGCCGGTGTAACGGATCGAGCACCGGTCGATGCTCCACTGCAGCGAGAGGATCGCCCGCTCTTTCGTGATGTCAGTGCGTTGTTGCGTCACAGCCATTCCGATCCCACCCATGACGATTATCAGCGGCAGCCTTTGTTGCCGCGTAAATTCAGTCAACTCGGTCCGGCCGTGGCCTGGTTTGATTTGTTGGGCGACGGCCATGAGGAACTGCTGATCGGCAGCGGTCGTGGCGGGCCACTGGCCATTTATGCCTTTCGGGGCAGCAACCAGGTTCAACGCGCCGGAACGACTCCCGTAACGACAGCCCCGGACGATCTCACAGGAATCGTTGGCTGGGCTTCTTCTCCATCCCGGCGGCGCCTGCTCATTGGCCTCAGTAATTACGAAACGGACACGCCACATCCATCGGCGTTGCGCTTTGATTTTGATAACGATGGTTTTCAGCCTGGACCAGACATTCCTAAAACAGCGGCGATGACCGGACCGCTCGCTGCCGCGGAAATTGGAGCGAATGGCGCCTGGGAAATTTTTGTCGGCGGAGAACTGGTTCCAGGCCGCTATCCAGAACCGGCGAGCTCGAAGCTGTATCGGCAGCTCGGAGATGATTTACAGCTCGACGAGAAAAACAGCCGGCTGCTGACAAACGTCGGGTTAGTCACGGCAGCGGTGTGGAGTGATCTCGACGGTGATGGCACACCGGAATTAGTTCTCGCGTGTGAATGGGGCTCGATCCGCATTTTCCAATTTCGTGGCGGCGCCCTCGAAGATGTCACAGCGCGACTGAAAATGGAACGTTGGCTGGGGCTTTGGCAATGCGTGACCACCGGTGATATCGATGGCGATGGACGATTGGATATTATCGCCGGGAATTGGGGAATGAATGCGTCGTATCGCGCCTCGCCAGACCGGCCGCTGGAGCTTCATTACGGGGATCTTGCCGGCAGCGGCCGCATCGATGTGATCGAGACCGATTACGACGCACGGGGGATACTCGTTCCCCGCCGATCCCTGCAGGCGCTCGGAGGGTCTTTGCCTTCCCTCTTCGAGCTGTTCCCTACCTTCAAAGCGTACAGCGAGGCCTCGCTTGCCGAAATTCTCTCGCGTGAAAAGTTGCCGGCCAAAGTCGCGCGCGTGACAACCCTTGCCTCAACTGTGTTCTTCAACCGTGGCGATCATTTCGAACCCGTCCTGTTGCCGAAGGAGGCGCAGTTCGCTCCCGTTTTCAGCGTGAATGTGGCCGACTTCGACGGCGACGGGCACGAAGACCTGTTCCTTGGCCAAAACTTTTTTTCCGTCGAACCCGGTCTGGCTCGGCTCGATGCGGGGCGCGGGCTTTGCTTGAAGGGAAGTTCAGGCGGAGCATTGGCGCCACTTTCCGCAGTGCAATCAGGGATTGATATTCCGGGAGAGCAACGAGGCGCCGCGGTCGCTGATTTCAACGAAGACGGCCGGCCGGATTTGGTCGTCTCTCAAAACAATGCTCAGACCAAGCTTTATGAAAACGCCAGGGGCAATCCAGGACTGCGCGTTCGGCTGATTGGGCCGCCCGGAAATCCTTTGGGCATTGGAACGGTGCTGCGCGCTGTGGGCAGCGGTCGGGCCGGCCCTGCTCGGGAAATTCACGCCGGCTCGGGGCATTGGTCTCAGGACAGTGTGATCCAAGTGCTAAATGCGCCGGGCGGCCGCCGTCCGGACCAAATTGAAGTGCGCTGGCCCGGTGGAAAGATGACCACCGCAACGGTTCCGGCGGAGGGACGAACTTTAGTGATTCGATATGGAGCGTTGTAGATGGCGCCAACGTGCCTGTGGTTTGGAATTCCCGGACAATCCCCTTGGAACCCGAGCAGCTTTATGGAATGCGTGATTCGTGTTTGTTGGTCCCAAAAGGCCACATTTTCATCCACGCGGCCCAGGCCAGAAAAAAGATCAATCCCAAAGCCAATACCAGCAATCCATAGAGCTGCACCTTTCGTTCTGAAGTGCCAAACAAAAAAGCCCAGCCCGCCAGCGCCAGCAGTGGTGGGAATGGGAACAACCAAATTCGATACGGCCGCTTCCACTCCGGGTGCGTCTTCCGCAACAAAATGACCGCCACGCATTGCCCCATGAACTGAACAACAATCCGCGTGACCAGCAACGCATCGATCACCGTCAATAACGGCAGGAAGCTGCACACGATCGAAATCACCCCGACCAGCAGCAGCGATAAATGCGGGAAATCTTTGGTCCGATGCAATTGCCCGAACACTTTAAAAAAGCAGCCATCCTGCGCCGCCGCATATGGAATTCGGGAGTAACCCAGCATGAGCGCAAACACCGACCCAAATGCAGTCCACAAAACCATGATCGTGAATACCGCGGCCACCTTGCTGCCATACGCTTTCATCATCAGCATCGATGCCACCGGAGCGGGCGGATCTGTCGCGGGCACGAATTCGCGCCACGGCACAATGCCAATGATTGACAGGTTCGTCGCTATGTAGATGAGCGCCACCGCAAGAATGCTGATGATGATCGACCGGGGAATCACTCGGCCAGGATCTCGCACCTCCTCTCCTAAATAGCAGATGTTGTAGTAACCGAGATAATCGTAAACGCCGATGCGCGTCGCCGCCCCTAGTCCCCAAAGGAAACCAAAAGAAAACTGAAAGCTCCCGGCGGGCAGATCGAATGCGACGGACGATTTAAAATAGCGGGCGCCCGTGACGATCACGGCCAGCACGGTCAACAACGTTCCGATCCAAAGAGCGACGGTGATTTTCCCAATCGATTTGATTCGCCGGTAGAGCAGGAAAATCGTCAACACGCCCAACGCCACGATCATTGCCTTCGATTGCAAGGGGGTCAGGCCTGGCCAAAAGAACTTCAGGTATTGCTCGATCCCGATGTAGCCGGAAGCAATTTCCAAAGGGCCGCTGAGGATGAATTGCCAGACGAAAAGAAAAGCAATCAACCGGCCCCAGGCCTGCGGGCCGAACCCTTCCCGCAAATAAACGTAGCTGCCGCCCGAGCCCGGCATCATCGCGCCTAGTTCGCTCCAAACGAATGCATCCGCGAGCGTAATGAGCACGCCGAAAACCCAACCGAGCATCGACAGCGGCCCATTCAGCGATGACATCAAGGCGGGAATAGTGATGAACGGCCCGATCCCGACCATGTTTGTCATGTTGAGCGCCGTGGCTTGCAGCAAATTCAAATGCCGGCGCAAACGCGGCGCTTCAGCTGAAGGGGCGCTGGGGTTCACGCCCACTAGGAGAAACAGAAGACCAATGAAAACGCAATTCGGAATCGGGGGGGAGTTTCAGGAGGGGCTTGGGCGGCTACAGGAACGCAGCGTTCACGCTGCAGCCAAGGCATTGCGCCCAATGCTCTGGTGTTAACTCCCCGGCAGCAGGCTAAAGTCCGCGTTCCGGTGGTGTGCGGCTATGCCTCTATACAGAAAAACGCAATCCAAAATCCAAAATCGTCAGACTTCCGTCCAATTGCCCGGCACTGGGACAGGATAACATCCGTGGTCATCCGCTCGAACTGGCGCAGGACTCTCCGGCGTCAGATCGGCGACGTTCGAACAGAATTGGAAATCGGATGCGAGCGCTTCTTCCCAGGTAACGACTCTTCCCGTGTGAACGGCGGCCCGACCGATGATCGCGGCCAAGTTCGAGTAGGCAGAGCGCCGGGTTTCATTGTGCGGCCGATTGTTCCGAATGGCGTCCAACAAAACATTCCATTCCTCGACGTAGGGACTCAATTGTTCCTGTTTGGGTTTCCAGCGGATGTTCCCGTTCGCAATCCGCTGGTCGGCGTAAATATGCGCCGTCGGCGCATGAACATTGCCTGAAAATTGCGCGGCGCATTTGGCGCCATGGACGAATGTCGCAAAATCGTCAAAACACTTTGGAATAAACCGGCCGCTCACCAGCGCTTTGCCGCCATCCGCGAACGTGTATTCGATCGAATAACTGTCGAAGTTCTGGCTCGCATCGTCGCTCCCAGGGACGCGCCCGCCCAAGCCATGGGCGCTCACCGGCCAGCCATCTTTGATCCAGCAGCACTCGTCGACTTGGTGGATCATGTAATCAATGAACCGCCCGGTTGAAACCCAGAAAAAGAAATACGGATTGCGAATTTGCCAGAACAGTTCGCTGTCGGCGCTCTTCCACGGCGCCATCCGCGCGCCTGAGTCCATCCGGTAGGCCCGGATCAAAGGAACCTCGCCAATCGCGCCTTCTCGAATTTTTTCGATCAACTGCCGCCGGGCCGAGGAATGCCGGCACATCAAGCCAGTGCTGATTTTCAGATTCTTTTTCTCGGCGTCGTCCCCGAGCTGCAGGATCCTTTTGATGCCGGCTGGGTCTGGAGCGAATGACTTTTCCATGAAAACGTTGACGCCTTTTTCGATGGCGTAGTGCAGATGAGCCGCCCGGAATGCGGCGTGCGTCGCCAGAATCGCCACGTCTCCCGCGCGCAAACAATCGATCGCCCGGCGGTACGCATCAAATCCGAGGAACCGCCGTTCGGGCGGCACATCAACCCGTGCGCTGTGCTGCTCGTTCAGATTCCGATGCGAACTGGTCAATCGCGGCTCAAAAAGGTCCGCCATCGCCACGAGCTTGACCGGGCCGTTAGAACACTCGCAGGCATTGGCTACCGCGCCACTGCCTCGACCGCCACAACCGATCAATGCCAATCGAATGGTGTTGTCTTCAGCAGCGTGGACGTGGGGCAGCGCCACTCCGGCCAGCGCCGTTGCGGCCACGGCCTTTCCGCCTTGAGCAAGAAACTCGCGGCGTGATTGTTTTTGGTTAAAAGAGCGGCCGGTTGCGTTTGAAAATTGTTTCATGCTAATTCTTGGTTTTTTTGCGGCGCGATTCCTCTCTGCTGCTAGCGATTGGCCCGCAATCGTGGGTCTAAAAGTCAACGCCCGGATTGACCGCAATCAACTTGTCGGCAGCGGTAGCGCGGGCTTCCAAGCCCCGGCGGGTGCAGGCGATTGTCCAATCGCCTCGGGGCATCTCAGGAACTTGAAAGTTCCTTGAACCCGCAGACATGGATGTCTGCGCTACCTGGCGCGGGCTCAGCAGGCTTTCGGCGCTCGGCTTCAGACTGTCTCAAGTATCGTCCTCCTCTAGGAGACAGGGCCTCTGTTTGAACACGCATTCGCGCAATGCTCGTTTGATGTTAGATTAGCCTGGGGATTCAACAAACGAGTCACGGATTATGAAAACGCCGATCAGGAAGAAACCGCCGGGAGAAACCAACAAACCGCAACCATTCTGTCCTGGGTGCGCCATGGTGAAAAACGATTGGCCTGGCGAAGGGTACACTCACGAAGGCCAAAGCTATTGCTGCCAAGGTTGCGCCGAGGGCACCGGCTGCACGTGCATCAAAGCTCGCACGCCCGGCTTTTCGCGCGAAGGCCAAGTCGTCACTAAGTCTCAACCGAGGTCAGGCCGGCAACGCTCGGGCGCCCCGGCCCCGCAAGGCGAATTGAGCGGCGAACGCGACTCGATCGGCACTGAGGAAGGGATCGACGAATCTGGACAAAGCATTTTGGCGCGACCAAAGATTTTGGCCCGACCGAAGAAATGAAGACAGAGTCGCCACACACCACTCGCCCCCAAACTCACGCGGCGGAATCGTAGCCGCCCATCCGTTCCTGTCTCGCTCTCAGAATTTCAAATTCCTTTGGTTAGACTTTCCGCATCCTAACGTCGCGGCTACCGCAGACCTTTCAACGGGGGAATCGGTTTGATTGCCATTCCCGAACCGGGTAAGCATCTCGATTATGAACCCGCGCCGAACTCTTCTCTGCTGGATCATGTTTTTGGCTATGTTAAATGTTTGCGCCGACGATCGACTCGACCTCCATCTGCGCTCGCGCACTTCCATCGATGGCCAAGAACAGATCAAAACCGTCGCTTGGAACCCGCACAAGACCGCGCTGATCGTGTGCGACATGTGGGACGATCATTGGTGCAAATCGGCCGCGCGACGTGTCGCGGAGTTGGCCGGGCCAATGAACGATCTCATCAACGCCGCGCGTGCCAAAGGCGTGTTCATCATCCATGCGCCAAGCACGACGATGGATTTTTATAAAAGCACGCCGCAACGAGCGAGAGCCATCCAAGCGCCGTTTGCACAGACGCCTGTGCCACTCAGCACGGAACAGCGCTGGGGGACCGCGTGGTGCTGGCCAGATCCACAGAAGGAGCACGGTTTTCCGATCGACGATTCAGATATGGGCTGCGATTGCGCGACGAAATGCGCCATTCGTGATGCCTGGAAACGGCAGATCGCCGCGATTCAAATTGCGGATGAGGACGCCATCACCGACGACGGTCAGGAGACTTACAATTTGCTGGCGGAACACGGCATCGAGAATGTCCTCTTGATGGGAGTCCACTTGAACATGTGCGTGCTGGGGCGGCCGTTCGCAATACGGCAAATGGTCAAGCTTGGGAAAAACGTGGCGCTCATTCGCGACATGACCGACACGATGTACGATCCGCGGATGAAACCGAATGTGAGCCATTTCCAGGGAACCGCGCTGGTCGTGCAGCACGTCGAACGGTTTTGGTGCCCTTCCATGACGAGTTCGGACATCACTGGCAAGCCGCCCTTTCGGTTCAAGGATGATCGTTGAATGGGTCGTAGCGCAGACATTCTTGTCTGCGGGTTCAGGAGCTTTCCAGCTCCTTTCGCACCCGGGCGATTGGAAATCGCCCTCACCCGCTGGTTGGGAAACCTGCGCTACAACACCCCTCAAGTTTTTCGGTGACCTTCCGATAATTAAATCGCCTTTAATCTCTCCAGAGTGGGAGAAAGGCAAACCAGACACCCTCCCGTTACAGCCGCTCGGCCAATCTCCCCGGGCGGCTCCTCTTTTAGCCAAACATTCGGTTCAACCGCGCTTCATGGTAAGCGGTTCGCTGCTGCGTCGTCATCTTATCGAAATCCGGCGCCCCATCCTTCCGCAGCGGCCAGGCCGCCCCATTTGCGTTCTGTCCGCTTCCGTTTTTGCCGCGAGTTTCGGAACTCGCCGTCTGCGCGGAAGTCTCGGCGCGCTCCTTCGCGAGCGGATTACTTTTAATGGTCACCGTCGACCGGCCGGTGGTCGAACCACCATAGCTCATGGCTTGATCGGTCAGCTCGAGATCTTTTTCCAACGGCAACCGCGGTTTGATCTTTTTGTTTTCGAGCACAGCGTGGTACGCCCGCACCGCTTCCTCGGGCGAAATTTTTCCATCCGTGATGTAGCGGAGCATCTCGATGAAGGCCAGCTGATGTTCGGCGTTGTTGATTTTCCGGCCAAACAATGCCACTCGTGCGCCATATTTTTGCGCGTCGTGGATCAACTTAAACGCGTCGTAAGTCGTCCCCGCGCTTCCGCCCAGAACGCCCACCACCAAATTCGGATCGTACTGGGCGAGCTCTTCCATGAACCGCGGACCGTGATAAACAATTTTCAAAAACAACGGACGGCCGCGTTCGGTGACTCCAGCCAGAACCCGGATGATTTGGTCGTTGATGAATTCCCCGAGCTTTTCCGGCGGCACACCGCTGGGAACATTCGGATCAAACACTTCGAGAAAATAACGGAACTCTTTCCGCTCTGCTTCCTCTCGGAATTCTTTGAAGGCTTTTAGGGTCGCGTGATCGTGCTCGAGATTGTTCAGGAATGTGACCGAATAAAGTCCGAGATTTGCGCCAGGAAACTCTTTGCCGTCGCGTTCACATTCGATCTGCCCGCATTGAATGTGATCGATGGTGGCCGTTCGGAAAGGGCGGGCGGATTCCTGTGTATAACAACCGTTGCGGACGGCCCAAATATCCGTGGTGTCGTTGGCCCGAGCCGCAGGTGTGACGTGGGAATTCTGGAACAGACGTTCTTTGATCGAGAGTTGTTCGGTGACGTAAGCCGACATCAGCATGATATCGACGAGTCCCTGCTGAACGACTTCGCGAATGATATCGAGAAATTCCGGCAAGTTCCGATGCCCATATTCGTCCCGGCTCCAGACTTCAGGGGAAAAAATGGCCGGCCGTGCGCCGCGTGCCGAGAGATAACTTCGAGGGCCAGGCGCACGCACCCCGAAAGCCATGTCAGCATCCTTCGCATCCGCCAGGATGAATGCGCGGGAGGACGGGTTGGCTTTGATTTCAGCGAGTTTGGCGTCGAGCGACTTCATGGGGAAAGGACAGGAGGGGTTGCGGAAAGAGCGTTAGACCACGAAGGCAGGTTTGACCACAAAGGCACGAAGGTCACAAAGAACAGAGAGAAAGCCGAGGAACGAATGATAGGCCGGGCTTGTTTCATTTCCTTGTGTTCTTTGTGCCTTTGTGGTCGATGTTTTTTCCAAAGCCTGTTCATCGATTGACCACAAAGGCACGAAGGCCACGAACGAAACAGAGAAAGGAGCGATTGAACAAGTCTCTTCCATTTCTTTGTGTTCTTTGTGTCTCTGTGGTCCATCTCTCTTCCAAAGCCTCTTCACCGATTGACCACAAAGGCTCGAAGGTCACAAAGGAAACAGAGAAAAGAGCGATGGAACGAGTCTCTTCCATTTCTTTGTGTTCTTTGCGTCTTTGTGGTCCATCTTTCTTCCAAACTCTCTTCATCAATTGACCACAAAGGCTCGAAGGCCACAAAGAACACAGGGAAAGGAGCGATTGAACAAGTCTCTTCCATTTCTTTGTGTTCTTTGTGTCTTTGCGGTCCATCTCTTTTTCTTTCTTCAGAGGACTACTCTCCGGATTCCTTCCTTGAGGAGGGGGACATTAAAATTGATGATGAGGCCGAGACGCAGCTTCATCGCTTTCAGATAAGAGAGCATTTGGGCCAGGTGAACCGGGGCAAGGCTCTCGACGGTCTTCAAATCCACTATTACGCATTCGTCCACCAACAGGTCCAATCTCCCTTGACCGACCTTGTAGCCTTTGTAATCGACCGCAAAAGGCCTTTGTCGGGAATAGCTAATTTGCCTTAAACCGAGTTCAATCGCCAAAGCTTCTTCATAGAGAGGCTCGTGGTAGCCGGGCCCGAGCTCCTTGTGAACTCCGATCGCCGCGCCAATCAATTGCTTAGCCGCCGCCTCTTCCTTCTCTTCCATTTTCTTTCTTTGTGTTCTTCGTGCCTTTGCGGTCTCTTGCTCTTCTTCCGTCCCAGTCCATTGGGCGCTTTGTGTTCTTCGTGTCTTTGTGGTTACTTCCCTTCTTTCCTCCCAATCCATTCGGCGCTTTGTGTTCTTCGTGTCTTTGTGGTTACTTCCCTTCTTTCCTCACAGTTTGACTTTCCGCAACGTTTCTTCGAGCGCTTTCGCCGAGTTTTGGAGGCCCATTTTCTCTTTAGGCCACAGGTTGATTTCCACCTGGTCGATGATGCCGCTGCATCCGACCACTGACGGAACACTCAAACAAACATTTCGAATCCCATACGCTCCCTGAACGAGCGAGGACACCGGCAGCAACCGGCGTTGATTGAGCGCGATTGAGTGCACGACATCACGAATGGCAATGCCCACAGCCCAACCCGCGCCACCCTTGCGTTTGATTACTTCTGCCCCGCTTCCTTTGGTGCGTTCGAAAATCGCATTTTGAAACCCGGCGGTGCACTGCGGAAGGCCAGCTAGCGGCAAACCATTCACGCTGGCGGCTGACCAAATCGGCGCCATCGAATCGCCGTGTTCGCCCAGAATCAGCGCGCGCACTTGCGTCGGCGGCAGTTTGAGTTCGTCTGCGATCAGTGAAGAAAATCGCGAGGTGTCCAGCATCGTGCCGAGCCCGAACACTTGCCGCCAGGGCAATCCCAATCGGTCGGTCGCCAGTTGCGTCAAGATGTCGACTGGATTCGATACGACGAAAATGAAGCTGTCCTTGCGAAATCCCGCGGCCTTGATCGAGTCAAGAATCTGCACGAACAACGCGACGTTCCGGTTGATCAGATCGAGCCGGGATTCGTCGGGCTTGCGGCGGAGTCCCGCCGTAATGAGGAACATGTCACTGTCTGCAGCCCGGGCGTAATCGCCGGCATAGATTCTTTGATCCGCTGCGAGCGCGCTGCCGTGCAGAAGATCAAGGGCTTCGCCTTCCGCCATGGCTTGGTTGGCATCGAGGATTTGAATGTCCGAGACAATGCCGCCGCATTGCAGAGCAAACGCGGCACACGAACCGACTCGTCCGCCACCGCCGATAATCGTTACCTTCATACGATATTAAATTTCAGCTCACTCATCCCTTCAGATGGTTATCTGTTCAGCGCACCGTCGCACCGTCCCACTGTCGCACCGTCCCACTGTCGCACCGTCCCACTGTCGCACCGTCCCACTGTCGCACCGTCCCACTGTCGCACCGTCGCACCGTCCCACTGTCGGACCGTCTCACCGCCCCATCCGATCCATCAAAAGATCTGTGACCTGTTGCACGATTTTCTCGACCTCAGCATCCGGCGCTGCGACGTCGTCGTTGGCTGCTTTGTTTACCTCGCAACTGACGCCTGGCCGCCATTCGTCGTTATCGCACAGTTCGCATTCCTTCAAACCGATGCGCGGGTCGGGAATGCCGAGGTTCTGTTTAATACGCAATAAATCTTTGAGCTGTTCCGCCGTGAATGTTTTCAGCGGCTGCCCGAGTTGCGACGCGACCCACACCGTCCGGCAGTACGCTTCCAAAATCTCCATTTTGAAATAGGCATCCTCGACGCTGACATGGCTCCAGGAAACCGCCCCATGGTTTCCCATCAAAACGGTGTTGTGCTGGTCGACCAAAGCCGCGACCAGTTTGCCCATTTCCGGCGTGCCCGGCGTGCGGTACGGAGCGATTGGAACTTTCCCAATGAAAACTTCAATTTCGGGAATCATGCAGGTCGGCGGCTCGACGCCAGCCACTGCAAACGCGGTCGCATGCGGGGGATGGCAATGCACCGTGGCGGCCGCGCGCGGCTGCTGTTTCATGATCTCCAAGTGCATCAAGATTTCGCTGGTCCGTTTCTTTTCACCGGCCAGTTGGTTTCCGTCCAAATCCACCAGACACATGTCTTGTGGTTTCATGAACCCTTTGCTGACCAAAGTCGGCGTGCACAAAGCAATGTCTTCACCGACGCGGATGGCGATGTTCCCGCCGTTGCCATCGACGTAAGCACGTTCCCAAAGCCGGCGCCCGACCTCGCAAATTTCTTCCTTCCATTTCTGCATTTCTGGCGAACGGAAGAACACTTCGAGTTCTTCCTTCGAGCTTTTCGAATTCACGGGCTTGACCGGAGCTTTTGCCGGTGTCGCGAACTTCGTTGCGCCGTCGCTTTTCCCCGACTCAACCGAACCGCGTTTGGCCGCGCCGTTGTTGCTCCAATCGTTCAGGAAATCACGCGCGGATGGCGTTAGAATGGCCGCGGCCGGCAAGCTTTTCAGGTCCGTTCCTTTCCGGACCATGTCTTCCAAATCGCGAACACTAATGACAGGTTTCATACGGCAAAAATTTAACTGGTCCGTTTGGGCGCGTCCGCCGGTGAATAGAATATTTCGTCAATCAACGCTGCGTTAATCGCATCGATCGGCGTCGGTTGATCGAAAGGCTGAGCGGCTTCGCGGCCTTCCACAAATCCGATGGTTTGGCCGACACCGCCGCCCAAGGAATCGTAGACGACGAGACTCGGTTCCTTGCTGAGCACAGCGGGAGCATCCACGGTGGTCTGAAAATGTTCGCGCGAAAATGGGCTGACAATGAGCCAGCGCCCGCCTTCCAAAGTCGGCGCCATTTGGCTCAACGTGACCCGGCCGATGACAGTTCCTAAGCGCATTCGTTTTTGGTTTGTAACTCGGACATTTTTGTCTGCGAATCAGACGAGCTTTCCAGCTCCTTCAGTCCAACCGGGCGATTGAAATTCGCCTGACCCGCAGGCTAAAAACCTGCGCTACCCTTCCTCATCCACAATTCCGATGATCATCATGCGGACGGGGCTTTTCGGGTCTTTCACGGCCGACCGCGCCGCCGATCCATCCGACGACACGATCACACGCTGGTGCATCCCGGCTCCATGCGCATCGATGGCAACCACGGGCGTTCCTTCCGCCACTCCCGAGGAACTCAACGGCTGGCAAATGACCAACCGCCAACCGTTGAAGCTGGGATGTTTTCGGGTCGAAGTGACCGTGCCTTCAACGCGCGCAAGCAACATCAATAAATCCTCAGGTTATCGACCATCACGCAACGCCGGACCCGCGTGAACGTCTTTGGGTTGGTGACGCCTTCACCCGTCGGAGTCGCCACCGAATAACTCAAATAGCCTTCGCCGCCCAAGCCGAGGCCAGCCATGCACGGACCATTCTTCACAAAGATGGTTGTGTCGAGCGCCCGCGCCATCGCTGTCATGTTCGAAACATTTTGCGAATGGATGATCGCGGTGTGCCGGTAATTGTGCTCCGCTTTCTTGGCCGCGGTAATTCCCTCTTCCACGCTCCTTACGCGAACGATGGGGATGAAGGGCGTCATCTGTTCTTCGATGACAAATGGATGGGAAGCGTCCGTCTCCGCAAAAAGCAATTCGGTCTTGGACGGGTTGTTCAAGCCAGCCAACCGCGCGAGCACCGCGGCATCTTTTCCGATGAGGGCCTTGTTCATGACGGGCCCGGCACAGCCCGCGCCTTCGCCTTCTTTGAACGTGAAAGCCTCTTTCGTGAGCCGATCGAGCTGCGATGGGTTCAACCGGATCGCGCCGTTCCGTTCGAGTGCGTTCATGAAACCATCCGCGACCTTGTCGAGGACGAACACTTCCTTCTCGCCGATGCAAAGCAGATTGTTGTCGTAGGCTGCCCCTGAAATGACTGCACGGGCCGCGCGATCCAGATCTGCCGTGTCGTCCACTAAGACTGGAGGGTTGCCAGGCCCCGCGCAAATCGCGCGTTTGCCAGCTTGCATCGCCGCTTTGACGACGCCAGGCCCGCCCGTCACACACAACAACCGGACGTGCTCATCGGCGCACATTTCCTTGAATGAATCCAACGTTGGCGTCTCGATAATGCAAATCAGGTTGTCGATCCCAAGCTCGCGACGAATGGCTTCATTGTAGGCGCGGACCGCCATCGCGGCGCATTTCGCAGCGGAGGGATGCGCGTTGAACACCACCGCGTTTCCGGCCGCCACCATGTTGATGATGTTGCCGCTTAAAGTCGGAACCGAATGTGTCGATGGCGTGACCGCCCCGACCACGCCGAAGGGCGTGTATTCTTCGAGCGTAATTCCATGATCGCCACTCAACCCGTCCGGGTGCAGCCACTCGACTCCCGGCACGAGCTTCATGATTTTTAATTTTTCGATCTTGTGATCGAGCCGCCCGATTTTTGTTTCTTCCAATTCGATCCGGCCCCATTCCGCCGCGTTGGCATCGGCCATGGCCTTGACGATCTCGACGACTCGGGCTCGGCCCGCGACTCCTTTTTCCTGGAGTTGGCGGAAAGCATCGTAAGCTGCCGCGCAAGCTTCCTTGGCGGTTTGAAAAATGCCGCTGGCGTTGCGGGCGGAATTGCGGCCGCCTGGGCACCCGCAGTTCTGGCTTGCGCCGTTGCCGTTTGTTGAACCGCGGGCTGCGGCAGTCGCCCCGCCAAGGCGGCTCAACACTTCTTCAACCACTTCACGGATTAGAGTCTCGTTCATAAGTGCGCTCACTGGTTTTTAGCCGCGAAAATTTCTTTGCCGAGCACATCAACCGTATCGACGATGCCGATGATCACCGCGTCCACAGGAGCTTCTTTCAAATTCGGCGCCAGCCGCGCGGAACTGCCCTGGCAGAACAAAACCAGTTCACCCAAACCCGCGCCGACGCTATCAACCGCCACGATCGTATTGAGGCCCGGCCGGAATTTGGACGGGTCCTTCTCGTCGACGAGCTGCGGCCGCAACAGCAAAAGCTTTCGGCCGGACATCGACGGGTCCTTTTTCGTCGCAACGACGGCGCCTTCGACTCGGGCGAGGAACATATTTACTTCGCCGGAGCCGATTTCCGCGGGAGGACTGTTTCCACGTCAGGATGCGGCCGGGCGATCACGTGCACGCTGACCAGTTCGCCTTGGATCGCTTTGATCGCGGCGGCGCCGGCATCCGTGGCCGCTTTCACCGCCGCGACATCGCCGACGACGACCGCTGTCACGAGCGCGTTGCCGACCTGTTGCATGGGCCCGGCCAATTCCACGTTGGCCGCCTTGAGCATCGCGTCGGCGCCCTCGACGAGAGCGACTAATCCGCGGGTTTCGATCATTCCAATTGCTTGATGAGGCATAATTTTTTGTTCGTGTTGTTAAGTTGAGTGCGGTGCGGCGGCGGTTGAACTCGGCGCAGCTTGTGGCAAAGGTTTGCTGAAAGAATTCTGAGAACGGCCCGCGCTTTCTTTCTGGAGAAAGCGGCGGACTTCGCGCGCGACAACGAGTTCTTCGTTTGTCGGAATCACCATCACTTTTACCTGGGAATGCGGGCGGCTAATAACGCTTTCGGTCCCCTTGGTATTTGCATTCAACGCGGGATCCAAAACGATTCCGAGGTGGTCCAGGTTCGCGCAAATTTTTTCGCGGAGTGCGGTTTGGTTCTCACCAATTCCGGCAGTGAACACGAGTGCGTCCGCGCCGTTTAATTCAAGAAAATAAGCGCCAATCCAGTGGCGAGTCTGGTGCGTGAGAACATCGAGCGCCAATTGCGCATCGCGGTTCCCCTGCTCCGCCTGGGTTCGAATGTCGCGGAGATCGTTTGCGCCGCCGGACAATCCTTTCAACCCTGATTCTTTGCAGAGCTGGCGTTCGGCTTCGTCCAAACTGATCCCGGTTGCGCGCATCACGAAGGGCAAAGCGAATGCATCCAAATCGCCCACGCGATTATTGTGCGGCAAACCCGATTGCGGGCTCATGCCTAAACTATTTCCGATCGCGACCCCGTTCAGAATCCCTGTGATCGAGGAGCTTCCGCCCAGATGACACGAGATCACACGAAGGTTCGGCTGCGAAACCGGAGTCGTTCCGGCGTTAAGGTAAAGCTGGCGCGCGCGATCGGCCACATCCGGCCGGCCGAGCAATTCTGCGGAACGCTCGGCAATGAATTTATGACTGGCCCCGTGAAACCCCCAGCGCCGGACTCCCAACGCATGCCATGAAGCCGGGACTCCGTAACGCATGGCAGCTTCAGGCGCCCATTGATAAAAAGCAGTTTCGAATAGCCCCACGAGCGGCGTTTTCGGGATGCGTTTTGCGAACAACCTGATCCCTGTGATGTATGGCGGATTGTGCGCGGGCGCGATACCGTTCCATGCTTCCATCGCTTCCAAGACCGAGGGGTCCAGCCGCACGCAACCCGTCACGTTGCGCGCCAAAACAGTTTTGAACCCCACCGCGTCCAGATCTTCATCCCGGCTGATCCAGTTGCCGCGCTTCAACTCGCTCAAACAATTCTCGACCGCTTCGGCATAATCCGTCACGCGTTCGAAACCGCCGCGGGTCAAAAGCTGCTCCCGCTCGCCGGCGAATTCAAAAAGCCGGTACTTCAGGGAGGTCGAACCGATATTGGCGACGAGAATTTTCACGCCACTGCTTACGCCAGCCACTTGCCGAGGACGGACAAACCGTCGTGCGGGCGAGGAATCACTTGCACGCTGACGACCTGCCCGACTTGCGCCGCAGCTGAAGCGCCAGCGTCGGTGGCGGCTTTCACCGCGGCAACGTCGCCCCGAAAAAATGCGGTGACATAACCGCTGCCGATTTTTTCCCAACCCACCAACGTGACGTTGGCGGCTTTCAAGGCGGCATCGCTCGCCTCGAGAAGAGCGGACAAGCCCTTCGTTTCGATCATTCCAATTGCTTGTTGTACCATATATTTCGCTAGTTAAATTTTATCAGCCAGTTCTTCTGAGGATCGTGCCCTCGACCCTCGACTCTCGACCCTCGACTTCACTTGGCCGGTTTGTTTTGTGGTTCGAGGAAGACCTTCAACAGGTCGTCGTGCGGCCGGGCCAGAATATGGGAACTGACCAATTCGCCCACTTTCGACGCCGCTTTCGAGCCGGCTTCGACGGCCGCTTTGACGCTGCCCACGTCGCCCCGCGCGAGCACCGTGATCAGCCCGCCCCCGATCGGGATGGTGCGGACCAGGGTCACATTCGCAGCTTTAACCATCGCATCACTGGCTTCGACGCTGCCGACGTAGCCTTTGGTTTCGATCATGCCTAATGCTTCACTCATATCTGATTTGGATTTAGATTTTGGGTTTTAGATTTCGGACGCTCACCGGATCAATTCACACGGCGTGTTCGGCTGCAGGTTGCACGCGTTGCCTTCGTCCGTGTCGATGTGGACTTCCAGTTTGAAACTCGGATCGACGCGCGCCAGCAGCTTGTCAAACGCCACACCACACGGACCGCCTATTTTCAATTTCATCTCCTCGCCATTTTTCACGCCGTAAAATTTTGCATCGTCCGGGTGCATGTGCACATGCCGCAACGCGCGAATGACCCCCTGCGACATCTCGAAAAAGCCGGCCGGGCCCATCAACATGCAACCGGGCGTCCCAACAATATTGCCCGAGAGCCGGAGCGGAATGTCAAAACCCAGGGCAATCGCGTCCGTGTAGGCGAGTTCAACCTGGTTCAGCGTTCGGCACGGGCCAAGAATTCGAAGATTCGAAATCACACGGCTGCGCGGCCCGATCAACGTCACCGTTTCTTTCGCCGCGAATTGGCCTTCCTGATAGAGCGCTTTCAGAGGCGTAAGCTGGTGTCCTTTGCCAAACAGGACCTCAACCGCCTCGGGCGTGAGGTGGCAATGCCGGGCGCTGATGTTCACCACAAGCGGATTCGGCGCGGTCGCGGTGCGCGGAAGCTGTTTCCCGAGGCGCTGATACACCGCTTGCCGAACGAGGTGTTCGACGACAGCGCGATGGATATTTTGGCTGGCTACGTCCATTCCGGAGCGGAATCTCGCCAGATTTCACGCAAGATGTCAACAATTTCATTGCAAATTATTCCAAAATCTTCCAAGTTCCTGCGCAATGCAGGCGGAAGAAAGGCAGCAACGGATCGAGGAATACCTCCAAAAGGTCGAGTTCGCCTCACTTGAAGAGCTTGCCGTCCATGTTAATGCGTCTAGTTCAACAGTTCGACGCGATCTGACAATTCTTGAAACAGGCGGGTTCGTTCGACGAACTCACGGCGGAGCGCGTGTCGTGAACCCACGGTCGGATGAATTTATCTTTTCTGCCCGGGACACGCATCAATTGGCGGAGAAAGAAGCGATCGGGAAAGCGTGCGCGGAATTAATTCTCCCCGGCCAAAGCATCATTCTCGATGCGGGCACGACGATTTACCACGTGGCCCGGCACCTGGAATCCAAATCACCCCAGATAATTACTAATTCGTTGCCCGTGGCGAACCTCTACGCGTCCGCCCACAAATTGGAAGTCGTGCTCTCAGGCGGCGTCGTTTATCCGCGGCTCGGTGTGCTGGTCGGGCCGCTGGCGGTAGAAGCGTTCGCGAAGATCAATGCCGATGTTGCAATCATGAGCGCGGGCGGAATCACCGTTGATGGCATTACTAACTCGCACGGTTTGCTCATCGATATTCAGCGGACAATGATGCAATCGTCGCAGAAAGTTATCTTTTGTCTCGATCACACGAAGTTTGGGCGCAAGTCCATTTTGCCCCTGTGCGATCTGTCGCGGATTCACGCAGTGATCACGGACAGCAAAGCACCCGCTGAATTAGTTCAGGAACTCCGCGGGAAGGGTTTGGAAGTCGTCACCGCGCAACTGGAGTGAATCAAAGTCATTCAGCCAGCATGCGATCCAATTCATCAATCGTGAAAGCAAGCAGGAAGATCGCGACTACCTTTTGAGTTGAACGGTTCTTGAACAGTTTTGCCTTTGATACCGATTCCAAAAAAAGAGCGGTGAGCGCTTCGATCAGATGACGTTGACGCAAACTCGTCAGCGTTTTCTCAATGAAATTGTCGTCTGGAGCCGGTCTTTTTTCGAGGGCGGCATGGACTGAATCCATCACTCGCTCGATGCGTACAACCGGCGCCCGAAAACCGGCTGGAACGAGCACAAACCAGCCATACATTACCCAGCTGGATAGAACCGCCAACTCATCGGGATCGAGCAACTCTGCGGCACTCGCTTTAAGATCTTCGAGAATCGTCGCGCCGCTCGCTTCCAAACTCGCGGCGGCTTCCGAGATCGAATTGAACATGCCGACCGCCTGTTCCAACCGCTCTTCCACTTCATCCGGCTCAAACGGGACGGCAATCTTGGGCGCCACTGGCAAATGGTCGAAAGTTTCTTCCTCCTCATTCTCGGACTGATCATCAACCGGAGCCCGCAGCGGCGGAGGATCGACCATCGCTTCATCGATCCCAAGATCCCGGAAGACCGGATTGATGTCATCGACACGCCCCAGCCGCAGATTCTCCCGATCCCAAAGTTGAACCCGCGCTTTGACGATTCTAATCACAATCGGCCGAAGCTGGGGATCGGTGGCAGCTTCCCGCAGCGTGCGCCCATTCAAAAGTGGGGTCGGTTCATTGAGAATTGCCTTCTCTTCAGTCAGACGGGCTGCGGCGTCCCTGGAAAACTCTTCGCCACTGCTTTCCATTTGGAAAAAGGTCCGCCCAATTCGCGGCATTATCTTGAAAATCTCCGGTGGAACCAATGAGCGATCGAACGGCCGATCGGCCTGTTTAAGCTCCGCGGCCAGGTCGCGCCGCTCCTCCGAAATGCAATGCACTCGATCGCCCAAGCAGCGCTCGAACTGCAGGCGGAAGTCCCCGGAATTTTCCGGGCCGAGCATGTGCAAGCAGCAGGTTTCTCTGGCGAACAACGCTCTTCCAAGGAGCAGACTTGGGTTTTGACTCGCATCGACCAATATTCGCTCCTTACCGTCTGTCCAGGCGCGAGCATGAAGAATTCCCTGGTTGGATTCTTCGTCGCTCACATCACAGTGGATTGTGCCCGGAAGAGCATCAAGGGCACTTAAACAGTCCCCCACGGAGACCTTCAGCTCGTACTCGATGCGGCCAACATTCAGATCGACCTTTTGCAAAAGACGCTCGCGCCGGTCTTCGTTAACAGCTTTTAATGCCTTAATCAGGCGCGTAAAATTCCTTGCCAGCCAAGTCTGCAAGTCCGCCCCCGGCCCGCCTAGATGCCGCACGATTTCAAGAAGAATCTCCACTGGATCCCCCACACTCGTGGCTCCAAACGGAGTGATCGCGTCAGACAAAATCGAGTAGAACGGTAACGGCTCAATCCATCCCAGGAGGTTACCAAAACGGACGGCGCGAGCGGCAAAGCCTCTGCTTAGAATCACAAAAGAAGCTGACTCAGGAGCCAAAAGATCGACCACTTCAACCAGCTGCTCATTGACGATCCGCCGGACTTCCATGAAAGCCACTCGCGTCGCTGTGTTCGCTTGGAACATCACCTTGTCATCATTCCGCAGGCCTTCAAAACCGCGGTCCCGCCAACGCTCGGCGAAAGTCAGCCCGCCTCGCCGCTCGTAGTACAGCTCCCAGAATAAACGGGCCTGTGCCTCGGATTTCTCCTCATCTGTTGCGGCTCGGTCGAGCGCGCGCGCCAGCGCAGCAGGGTTCGAACTTTCGTCCAAAAGACGAGCTACGACTTTGGAACCGAGCTGATCGTGCAACTCCACCGCCCTATCACAGTTCGCGACCGAAAATGGATTGAACGGACAACTCTCCGGACACGCATAGCGGCTCATCCGGTTCTCGCCGCACTCAGCGGGCGAGATCTCGCGCGTGACGACAGGACAAAAACGGCGTTTGGAGACTTTCATTTCAAACTCGAAACAGTGCCCAGATCTCTTCAAGCCTTCCAGAAATTTTTGAAAGCCGCAGACGAATCGAATGAGGAATAATCCTTCTCGTTTTTCTCTTGCAAAAGGAGAATCGCAATTTCAAGATCCGCCACGCTTCGACAGCACCGAGGCTTTTGCTAAAGGAGGCAAGCCCATCTGACAATGCGACAGAAATATTATTTTTCGCGTGGCCAATTTCATCAAACCGCAACCCAGATTTGCAAGCGCCAATGCGACAAGAGTATTCGCTGAGCATGACCGGTGATCCTATTGTTTCTGTCGAGCAGCGATCGCGAGGAGAGGGAATGAAGCGAACCGTGGAAGAGAGGATTCGAAGGCAGATTGAGAGCTGCGTTCGCGAAATCCAACGTCGCAACGGAAATTCGCGAGTTCGTCTGCGCCCGGCCATGCGCTTGCAAGACCCGCAGCTCGGCCTCGATTCATTGGATATTGCGGAGGTGTTTGTGTGGATCGAGAAAACTTACGGAGTTGCGTCAGGCGATGCCAAGGGGTTCCCCCATACCTGGAGGGATGTGATCTCGGCCATTACGATGCATCAGCAGGAATACGCGTAGCGCGGGCTTCCAAGCCGGCGGGTCAAGGCGATTTTCCAATCGCCGCGTTGCACCGCGGAGCTGGAAAGCTCCGGCTACCCGCAGACATGGATGTCTGCGCTACACCCGTAGCGCGGGCTTTCAAGCCGGCGGGTGAAGGCGATTTTCCAATCGCCACGTTGCATGCGGAGCTCGAAAGCTCCGGCAACCCGCAGACAAGATTGTCTGCGCTACGCTTCATAACACAAGGAGACGGGATGAGGATCTGGATGAAAAAGGAGACGGCTTTCGGGGATTCCGCCGGCCAGATAAATGACCTGGCAGAATTGGCTGACGTTTTTTTGGAATTGGAAGCAGGCCATAGCGTGACGCTGGTTGCGAACGATGACGGGTCCACTTCTGTTTTCAGAACCCGCAAGTTCAATTCGCGAGCGAAAGATCGTCGCCCTGTGCTGATCTTCGGCACATCCGGGTCGATGGGATTGCCCAAACTAATCTCCCGTTCCTGGGAGGAACTTAAAAAGGAAATCCGACGTTCACCAGCGTGGACCTGGGGTAGCCCCTTTAAACCGTGGAGCTACGCCGGCGTGCAGGTCGCCTTGCAAGCTTGGGCTATGGGCGGGCGGATATTCTCCTTGCCAACCCGACCAAGCGCAGCGGCAGCCTTACTGGCTGGCAATGCTATCCACGCACTTTCGTGCACACCGACTTTTTTGGATCTGTTGATGGAATGGGAGAGCGGCTGCTCATCCAAATGCCAGGACTCTCGACGCCTGTCTCAAATTACACTCGGTGGAGAACCGGTCCGACCCGCTTTCGGCCGGAGAGTTTTGGAATTCTTCCCATCGAGCCATGTGACCTCGATCTACGCGACTTCTGAACTGGGCGTTTTATTAAAAGCAAACCGACTCGACGGGTGGCACGATGCCGAATTTTTGAACAGCCGCTGCAAGGCGTGGCGAATTCGGAGCGGGATTTTGGAAGTGTTCAGCGAGGGACAGTGGCGGACGACAGGAGATTTGGTGGCTACAAAACACGAAGGCGAGCGCTCGCTGTTGCGCGTGCTTGGCCGAGCGGATGCGATCGCAAATGTTGGCGGGACCAAGATCAGCTTGGCCGGAATTGGAGCGTTGGCGGAAAGCGTGGCGGGGGTTCGCCGAGCGACGGCGTTTGCTTTGCCGAGCCCGGTTACAGGTCAAATCGTGGCGCTAAAATATTCACCAGAAGCGAAGGTGGACCTGGAAGATTTAAGGCGGCGCGTGGAGGGAACGCTGCGAAGCCGGCTCGCGAAACCGGCCTGGCCGCGCGCGTGGATTGTCGGGAAAATCGAGCCCGAGAAGAATGGAAAACGAGCCGTCCGAAATGTTCGGCGTCTGTCGGTGGAATCGCTTCGCGAAGCATGAACCATGTCCTTGTTACCGGCGGTTCTCGCGGGCTTGGGTTGTCTGTTTGTCAGCGGCTTCTCGAGCAAGGAGCGCGAGTGACCACGCTAGCCCGCACTGAAAGCGCCGATCTGGAGCGTCTTCGGAACCATAGCCGCGGACGCTTGCGATTTTTTGCGGTTGATCTAACCAATACGGCAGCGCTCGCTCAGTTTTTTCGCCGGAATGCAATTGGCGATTCGTTGGACGGATTTGTCGGGAATGCAGCCATCGGCGGGCACAGCATATTAGCTTTGGCGTGCAATTCCGACGTCGAGAAGATCGTGCGGACGAATCTCACCGCCAACATCGTCTTGGCCCGGGAAGTAGTGAGGTCAATGTTGAATCGAGGTGGCAGCATGGTTTTCGTGTCGTCCATCGCTGCGCGAGTTGGATTGGCCGGTCTCTCGGTGTACGCCGCAACCAAGGGCGGATTGGTTTCGTTCTCGCGATCGCTGGCTTGTGAGTACGGTCGCCGGCAAATTCGAAGCAACTGTGTTCTGGCGGGATTCATGGAAACTGAAATGACGCGCGCCCTTTCGAAAACCGTGAAGTTGAGGATTCAAAACCGAACCGCCCTGAAACGACTCGGCCAAGTCAGCGAAGTGGCGGAAGTTGTGGCCTTTTTGTTGTCCGACGCAGCCCATTACGTGACCGGAACCGAGGTGGTGGTCGATGGAGGATTTACGGCGTAATGAAACCGAATAATGAATTTGGCTGCGCAGAATTGATTCCTGAATTCGCGTGCAGAAAGTCCCTCGGCGAATGCGGCCGCGAGGTGAAACTTTATCGTGGTTGCCGGATCATCAACCCGCAAAAACTTTCGATCGGCGATTACTCACAAATCGATGAAACAGTCTTCATCAACGCCGGAGCTGGGGTCACCATCGGCCGTTACGTCCACCTGGCGATTGGCAGTTCTATTTCAGGTGGCGGCAAATGTGTCATCGAAGATTTCGCCGGCATTGGCGCAGGCGTGAGAATCATCACCGGGACAGAGCTCGTTGGCGGCGGAGGTTTAACTAATCCGACCGTGCCTGCACGATTGCGTCATGTGAGCCGCCAACAGGTCGTGATCTGTGCGCATGCTCTCGTTTTCACGAACGCACTGGTGCTGCCAGGCGTTCATATTGGGGAAGGCGCGGTGGTTTCTGCCGGCTCTATCGTTCATCGCAATCTCAAACCTTGGCGGATCTATGGAGGCAATCCAGTCGTCGAAATCGGGGTTCGGCCAAAGGATCTGATTTTGAAAAGAGCAGCGCAATTGCTGCGGCGCGGAGCTGGAAAGTTCCGGTAACCCGCAGACATGGATGTCTGCGCTTCACCCGTAGCGCGGGCTTCCAAGCCGGCGAGTCAAAGCGATTTTCTAATCGCCGTGTTGCACCGCGGAACTGGAAAGTTCCGGTAACTCGCAGACATGGATGTCTGCGCTACACCCGTAGCGCGGGCTTTCTAGCCGGCGGGTCAAAGCGATTTTCTAATCGCGTCGTGGCGCCGCGGAACTGGAAAGTTCCGGTAACCCGCAGACATGAATGTCTGCGCTACACCTGTAGCGCGGGCTTTCTAGCCGGCGGGTGAAAGCGATTTTCTAATTGCCGAGTTGCACCGCGGAACTGGAAAGTTCCGGTAACCCGCAGACAAGATTGTCTGCGCTACGGAAGGAGGTCACATGAAAAGGCACGAAGACGAACTAACCACAGGATTTCATTTTCGCGGCGTGTTACCGCATCTGAAACGGGAGGGGGCATCCTACTTCGTTACATTCCGACTCGCGGGGACATTGCCCAAACAAAAATTCCTCGAATTAAAGCTCGGCCGACAAAAAATCATTGAGCAAGCCAGGGCTTGCAAACGCCCCTTAACCTGGGATGAGCAAGAAGAACTCTTTCAATGGTATTCGGAACGGGTCGATAAGCTTCTGGATGCCGGTTTAGGCCCGACTTGGCTCCGTGAACCCGCAATCGCTGATCTCGTGTCGGGAACGATCAATTACCATGCTGGAAAACGGTTCGACTTGCTCGCGTGGGTCGTGATGCCGAACCACGTGCACAGCGTCCTTCGTCCACTGCCAAGCTGGACGCTCACCAAAATTTTAAAGTCTTGGAAAGGGTATTCAGCGCGGGAAGCAAATAAACTGTTGAACCGTACCGGAATGAGTTTCTGGCAAGACGAATCTTACGATCACTTGATCCGCGATGCGGACGACCAGGCGCGATGCATAAATTATACGATTATGAATCCAGTGAATGCGAATCTGTGCAAACGGCCGGAGGAATGGCGGTGGAGCAGCGCGTATCGTCCGTAGCGCGGGCTTTCAAGCCGGCGGATGAAGGCGATTTTCTAATCGCCGTGTTGCACCGCGGAGCTGGAAAGCTCCGGCAACTCGCAGACAGGAATGTCTGCGCTACATACAATGAATTACACAAAACTCATTTTCCCCACGGTGCTCGCGATCGCCGTTTTGGTGGGTTGGACTTTTCCGGCGTTCTGGTACTCGAAGCCGATCCCCGATCACCCCTCCTTATGGTTAGCTCCGAACACGAACATTGCCGGTTGGATTTATGAACCGATTCCAATCAACAAATCGGCCGAAGCCGTACTCGTTGCCGATTCACTCTCCAATGGAGAGTTCAAATCCGACTCCGGCGCTTTAGTTCGATTGTTTATGGCCGACCGCAAAACCGAACGGGAAAACGAGATCGGATTATTTGTTCATACACCAGACCGTTGCTGGACAGAAGCCGGCTGGAAAATCATTTCCACGGTTCCTGATGTCATCCATGTCAAAGTTGGCAGCGTCGTCCTCCCATTCGAACGGCGTGTGTTCGAATTCGCCGACGAACAGGAGTTGGTCTACTTCGCAGGTTTAATCGGAGGCCAACCGGTTCCATTTCGATTGGATCACAACTTATCCGTCGCGATGAGGCGTCAGGTGGGGGGGAACTCCACTCTATTGCGGGCCTTAGATGGCACAGTTTGGAAACGGCTTTGGCGTTCGTTCGCTAGTCGAGAACCGCTTCGCGGCCCAAAACAATTCGTTCGACTTTCAGCGCCGATCCGCTCGATGGGGCTCGAACAATCGGACCGCCTGCTCAAAGCATTCATCGAAAATCTCGCCCGCGCCTCCGAGCAACAAACCCCGCGCTACACATCCGCGAGCGGCCCATAGCACTCCCAATACTTTCTTCGCATGTCGGGACGAGCATTACTATTAACCTTTGCGCCAACGATCATTGCTTTGGTTTGGTGGATTTCGAAGCTGCAATGGTTCTGGCGGCATCGGCCAGAACTGGCTTTTGGCTGGCTGGTGTTGCTCGTGAGCGGATACATCGCGTTCGAAGCTTGGCCCAAGAAACCGGCGGCCCAGTTTCGGGTGAGTTGGCCTGTGGTTCTGACCGCGGCCAGCGGCTTGTTTCTGCTGTTTATCGTGCAAGTTTACCAAGCCGCCTTCGGGACAATGGCCGCGAGCATAACTGGAATGACTTTGGGCATTCTGCTCGTCATCTCGAGCAACGTTCTTTACGTCTTCGGATGGCCAGGCGTGCGCCTCTTCTCCTTAAGCCTGCTCTTCTTGTTTCTGGCAATTCCATGGCCAAGCGTCATTTACAATCCGATCGTCTCGATTCTTCAACATTTCGTTTCCGGAATGACAGTGGTCGCGTTAAAGGTTTTTGGAATTCCAGCTCACCGCGTGGACAGCGTGATTCAGCTTCCCTCCGGCACCCTGGGAATCAATGAAGCGTGCAGCGGAATTCGGAGCGTACAAGCAGCACTGATGGCTTCACTCTTTTTTGCGGAATTGAAACTGCAGACACGACTACTGAAAACAGTTCTGATCGGCACCGGGGTTGGTCTTGCGATTTTCGGAAACGTTCTTCGGTCCTTGTTCCTGAGCTTTTCGGCAAGCAGACACGGGATGGTGGCTTTGGAAAAATACCACGATCCTGCAGGCTGGGCGATTTTGGTTTTCAGCACGATCGGCGTGGTCGTTCTTGCGTCCGGGTTGGCGAAGGTCGAGCGAACGGCCTGTTCGTAGTTGAGTCTTCAGGTAACTACTCAGGTGGGGCGAGCGGACTCGCGAGCCTCCAGGGTAGATTCTCCTGAGGATACTGTCGCCCGGCTCGCGAGTACGCTCGCCCCACCAACGGACTCATCGAGCCACCTGAGCAGTTACGTCTTCAGTCCAGGCGTTGCGCCGCAAAATGCTGAACTCTCATGAGTTCAGCTACGGGGGTTGAGCTGGGGCGCGGGCGTTCGAACCGGCCGCTGATTTTCCAATCGCCTCATTGAAAGCGGAACTGGAAAGTTCCTGGAACCCGCAGACAAGATTGTCTGCGCTACCTGGAGCGGGCTTTCTAGCCGGCGAGTGAAGGCAATTTTCCAATCGACACATTGGACCGTGGAGTTGGAAAGCTCCGGTAACCCGCAGACAAGATTGTCTGCGCTACACCCCAAAATCGAATTGCATTTCGCCGTGATTTGATGTCATGATCCACGCCTTATGATCCTGCCTAAAATTGGGAGGTATACTGCCTTGCGAATGGCGGGTCTTTTGGGTTTGTACACCTTTGTTCTCTCCTCGGCTTATACGATGGCGTGGTTCTTTCGGTTCGATTTCAAGGTGCCGGAAGACGAGTATTTTCAGTTTTTCGAAGGCGAATTCCCGGTGCTCCTGGTGAAGTTGTTATTTCTCGCGCTGTTCGGCCAGTTCTCCGGTCTGCTCAGCTATTTCAGCATTCCCGATTTGAGCCGGCTTTTTTACGCCACCACCGCTGGGGCGGTCACGTTGGTTGTCGTGCGATACCTCGAACCGAATCTTTATGGCGTCCCTCGCGGAGTCATTCTGATCGATTGGGTTCTCACGCTCGGTGGTTTGGTCAGCATGCGCTTAGGATTTCGGCTGCTTCGCGAGCGGTTCTGGGCGCCAAGTTCTCGCTCCCCTCGCCGGGCTCGGCGCGTCGGCATCGTAGGGGCCGGAGACGTCGGCGCCAGCTTGGCCCGTGAGTTGATGACGAAGCGCGGCCTGGGTCTCCATCCTGTTGTTTTCTTCGACGACGATTCAACGAAATGGCATTCGCGAATTCACGACATCCCTGTCGTGGGCGCGCCGGAATCTTTAATGAACGAGAAGCTGAACCTCCAGCTCGAGCAGGTGATTATCGCGATGCCGGCGGCTCCAGCCAAGCGAATCGGCGAAGTCGTCAAGCTTCTGCACAAGGCGAGGCTGCAATTCCAAACCGTTCCTTCGATGGATCAACTGGCGACCGGCAAGGTGAAAGTAAGCCAATTGCGGTCGGTCGAAATCGCCGACCTGCTCGGGCGCGAACCGGTGGAGCTGGAAATGGAAAACATTCTTCAGACTTTACAGGGCCGAGTGGTCATGGTGACCGGGGCAGGCGGTAGCATCGGGAGCGAGTTGTGCCGGCAAATCTGCGGGTTTCATCCCAAGCGGGTGTTGCTGGTCGACCAATCTGAAGTGCAGATGTTTCAAATCGAGCAGGAGCTGATCGAAAAGGGCTTTGCCGGAACCATTTTACCGTTGGTGGCGGATGTGCTCGACGGGCCTCATATCAAACACATTTTCGAGAGGTTCAAACCGGAAGTGGTGTTTCATGCCGCAGCGCACAAGCACGTGCCGATGATGGAGAGCCAACCGAGCGAAGCGATTCGAAACAACACGTTCGGCACCGCGAAACTGTCGGAAATGGCCCTCGAATTTGGAGTCGAACGATTCATCTTCGTTTCAACTGACAAAGCGATTAACCCCACGAATGTGATGGGCGCCAGCAAACGGCTGGCTGAGATTTTCATTCAGGCGCTCCATTCCAGCCCGGCCAACCGCACGAAGTTTATCGCCGTTCGATTCGGCAACGTGCTCGGTTCGTCCGGCAGCGTCATTCCGACTTTCAATAAGCAAATCGCTGCCGGCGGGCCGGTGAAGGTCACACATCCTGAGGTGACCCGCTACTTCATGACTATTCCTGAAGCAGCCGGGCTGGTTCTGCAAAGCGCAGCCCAAGGTTCCGGTGGCGAAATATTTGTGTTAGACATGGGATCGCCCGTGAAAATTATAGATTTGGCCCGACAGCTCATCGAGCTCAGTGGGCTGAAACCGGATGAAGATATTGAAATCCAGTTTGTCGGTCTGCGGCCGGGTGAAAAGCTGTTCGAAGAACTGAGCTACAAAGGCGAGAACATCACGCCGACAAATCATCCGAAGATCATGCGATTTGTCACCGAGCCGCTGCCGCTGAAGCATGTGCGGGACATCTTGGCGGAGGTCGAACGCGATCTGCACAAAATGGAGGCGGACCAATTAAAACTCCTCATTAAGAAAGCAGTGCCAGAGTACCAGCCGTATCTGAGCTGAGGGAAGTTCTCGGTTCCTGGTTCCCGGTTACCAGTTCTCGGTTCTCGGTTCTTCGTTGACCGATAACTGACAACCGACAACCGACAACCGACAACCGATAACCGACCACTGACCACTGACCACCGACCTACCCGGCCCGCCCTTTGAGATAATTCATGTACCCATTCAACACCCGCACGGACGTGTTGACCAGGACGCGCCCTTCCCCGAGATAAACATCATCCACCAACCGCTCATCGACGGCAGTAACCAGATGATCCAAGACTTCCCAACATGAGCCCCGCGCATTACTGCAAAATTTTGCGTTATCAAGAAAATGAAACCGGCCAAAACCTTCTGCGATATTCGCAGCGGTCGAACGGGCTGCCCGAAGAATCTGATCCTGTAACCGAAATTTTTCTTCTCGAGGCAACTTCGGAACAATTGTTAGAGCGATGAACTTTCGCAGTTCGCGGCAAGCTCTCCAAGCTTCTAAATCCTCAAAGCTGCTAATCTGAGATTTCATACTGGCCTCCTTGAGGAATGGACATTTGAATAAGCGGCTTGGGATGTCAAGGGATTTGGGGTTCCTGGTTACCGACTTACCGACTTACCGACCGGTTGCCAGTTCTCGATTCTTCGACCCCGATAACCGACAACTGACAACCGACAACTGACAACCGCCCACCGCCCACCGCCCACCGCCTACTCCCCCCGAACATTCACGCGCCCCGAGGAGAAAAGGATCGCGCAAAGCAGCACGAATAAGAATTGAATGGAATATATTTGGAACGGAAAGTCGAACTTCGCGTGCAAAAGAGAACCGGCCAACGCCAGGCTAATCGCGGATGCTAACACTGGCGGCAAGGGCAGTCCTCCTCCCGCAAACCATCGTGCGAAGATAATCATCAGCATCAGTACAACCGCGCCAAACCCAATCCATCCTAGATCGATGCGCATCTCGAGCCAATCATCATGGGCATAGCCCGCCCAAGTTTGATTAGGTTCCCGATACATCTGATAGATTGCTCCAAAACTGCCGGCCCCAGTTCCCAGCCAAGGGAACTCGTGTGCAATTTCCACCGCATTTTTGTAGATCTCGGGCCGGCCGCTCATCTCATCCGCAAAAACATTTTTGAACCGGCCCAGAAGTTCTTTGCCTCCGAGAATCCCAGCGAATGCAAGAACCAGAATGATAAAAATAACAATTGCCGTTTTGGTCCAATGTGGCGACCTGCTCGAACCGCGCCAAAGAATAACCCCCATTAAAGCCAAGCTGAGCACAGCAACTGTCGAACCCCCGCGAGTTGTAGCAATGATGGGACAGCTCGCCATCAACACCGCCCCGGGAAGAAGAATCGAGTGACTTCCCGAGCCTACTCTCGTTGGACCGCGCCTCGACTCTTTAGATTTGGCCCGCAACACAAACCAAAAACCCAGTGTGATCGGCCAGATCAGGTTGATGTAGGAAGCGGCGTTCGCCCGATAAGCAAAGGGACCAAATTGCGACTCCGCCGTGTTGTTCCTGGTCGGCTCGATCAGCCACAATAATTTGGACGTCCCATCCAATCGCTGCAAAATGCCTTCCAATCCTAAAAGTGCGCCATTGATGCACAAAACCCAGAGTAACCGTTGGAGCCGGGTGGGAACGCTGTGACGAGCGGATCGAATAGTTTCGGGTTCCATTGCGGCCGCCTCTGCTGACGATCTTGAATGAGAGCGGGAACGGCGTGCAGGCTTGCTGGCGTGCAGCAACCAGTCTCTTGTTCCCCAGAATACAGCCCCTAACCCGAGGCACGTCCAAAACGTGAACCACGAAGCTTTGCTGTCATACGAGTGCGGCAGCCACTCGATTGATTCATGGTAGGTAAACAGATGCCAACCGCGGTAAGTGGCGCGCGCGTTGATCGCGCCGATCAAACAATAACCCAGCGCAAAGAGAGTAAGCCCGGCTAAGAGCCAGGTGAGATAACCGGTTCCGCGCCCAAGAGAACCTTCGCCCAGGTCTGCGCGCATTAGGGTGGGGTCGCCCTCGGGATCCGACTTCCTGGACTCCCGATCGAAACGAGCCCCCCGCCAGCGCAGAGCCCATTTGACGACCAAAGCGGCGCCAATCACGTACGCCACTGAATTCATGAGCCAAATTGTCCAGTCGAGTGTTGACCCAAAGATCCACGGGCTGAGCACGAGGATGAAATAGATAGCGCCTTCCGTGAGGTAATCGCAAAAACGGGTTACGCGAGAAATAAATGGCGACTTCATCTTTAACACGCGGAAGAGCTGAGCCATCATCAGCTTCGAAGTAAAGTGAAATTGTTCCTCGTCGCTGAACTCGTCAATCTCTTGTAGCTGAACTCGTCAGAGTTCAGATCCTTGCGGTACACCGCCTCGCCTGAAGACTCACGTCTTCAGCTACGAGAGCGCATCTTCTCCATTCACATAGCTGAACTCGTCAGAGTTCAGATCCTTGCGGTACACCGCCGCGGCTGAAGACTCACGTCTTCAGCTACGAGAGGGGCGCTTACGCGCCGCGAAACTCAGGCATCGTTGCCTCTCCCGCGGCGCTGATACCTTCGCGCCTCAACACCCTCAGCAGAGTTAAACATAAAATCTTCAAATCGAGATATACCGACCAATGGTCTACGTACCAAATATCCAGCCGAAATTTCTCAGGCCAGGACAAGGCATTACGGCCCCTCACCTGCGCCCAACCCGTTATGCCAGGCTTAACATCATGCCGTCGTCGCTCCGCCGGCGTGTACCGGGTTAAATACTCCACCAACAGCGGCCGCGGCCCGACAAGGCTCATCTCCCCACGCAACACATTGATCAATTGTGGCAATTCATCCAGCGATGTCGCTCGAAGCCATTTCCCGAACGGCGTCAATCGGTCGGCGTCCGGCAGCAAGTTGGAGCTCAAGTCCCGCTGATTAGTCATCGTGCGACATTTAAGTAGTTCGAACGTTTTCCCGTGCAGGCCGGGACGTTCTTGGCGAAAGAAAACGGGGCTGCCCAGTTTCACTCGCACTAAAATAGCCACTCCGATCAAGAAGGTGAGCCAAAGTGGGGCGGTCAGCAGTGTCACGATCAGATCAAATGTGCGTTTGAAAATCATGGTGTAGATGAACTCGTGTAGCTGAACTCGTCAGAGTTCAGTCTGCTCAGTTGCAACGCCCCGGCTGAAGACTCACGTCTTCAGCTACAACTACGGCCACATCTGAAGACTCACGTCTTCAGCTACGGGACGGGCACGTTCTTCGTTCATCCGCTTTAGGTGAACTCCCGTAGCTGAACTCGTCAGAGTTCAGTCTGCTCAGTTGCAACGCCGCGGCTGAAGACTCACGTCTTCAGCTACGAGGGGGTGCCTCCGCTTCTTCAACAATCGCATAATAAATTCGCCAAAACTTATCCCAAAATCCTTCCTCTCGAACATCCAGATCTGGAAACCCGACTAAAACCGTCCCCGAAAACGGATACTCTTTCCAATCGTTGACCAAGCCCCCTCGCACGGGATTCTCAAGGATGTAAAATGCCACTTTTGCAAATGCATTTTTCTCGCGTTCTTCTTTGCGGAGCAAGTGATCGTAGCCCTGCCCCTGCAAAACACAGCCTGCGCGTTCCAAGACCTCATTGATGTACTTGCGGAAAAACTTGGAGGCGTTTCGTTGGTCGCTTTGCATTGAATAGCCCAACCAGAGAAGGTGCAGATGATCCGGCATCAACGTATAGCACGGGACTGCCAAGGAATACCGATAGGACGTGTGGAGCAACAGTTCACGGCATTGGAGGTGGAAGGATTCGGTCAGCCAGCCTGTTTGTCGATCGCGGATTGTCATGCTCCAATGAACGCAAGCAAGGCCGCGATAGCGGTCTGGCATGAGTCGGCGGAGGTACGAATGTTTTTTCATTGTGGGTAGCCTTTCCCCCGTAGCTGAACTCGTCAGAGTTCAGATTCTCGCGGTGCAACGCCGCGGCTGAAGACTCACGTCTTCAGCTACAACTATGGACTCACGTCTTCAGCTACGATGCGCTGCACGCACGCGCTCAATCACGAACTGCTGTTCTTCCTCTGTCAAAGCACTTGAGGACGGCAGGCAAATCCCACGTCGATTCAAATCCTCCGCCACCGCCCCGCCAATGCATTCATATCTTTTGTAAAAGGGCTGCGTATGCATCGGCTTCCACACCGAACGGCTCTCGATATTTGACGCGTCCAAATAACGGATCAGACCGGCCGCACTCATGCCAAATTTCTTTTCGTCGATTAGAAAACAGCTAAGCCAGTGAGTATGGCGGGTGTGGGAGTGTCGGTTCTCAGTTATCGGTTGGGGGTTCTCGGTTCGTTGATGGTTGTCGCCTGCCGGTTCGTGGTTATCTATTTCGCTACCAGGTTCTCGCCGAGAACCTTTAACTGATAACCGAGAACTTTCCACCGCTTCCAGCTGCCCTTCAATGCCGGGCAAATCATTGAGTCCATCCTGATACCGCTCGAAAATTTTCCGACGCCTTTCGACTCGCTCCTCCAAAAGCGGCAACTGGTGCAGGACCAAAGCCGCGCTGATGGGATTCATCCGATAGTTGTACCCCAGATCACGATGAATGTAGTCGGGTCCCGCCTCCCTCGATTGGCAACTCCAGCATCGTGCCTGGTCAATCCAATCGCTGCGTTTCGAAACCAAAGCGCCACCGCCGAGACCGGTAATGATCTTGTTGCAATTAAACGAAAAAACCCCCAAGTCACCAAATGTGCCTAGGGGTTTGCCGCGATAGATCGCGCCGACCGCTTCCGCCGCATCTTCGATTAGTATAATGTCATATTGCCGGCAGAGCTCGCAGATCGTGCTTAAGTCCGCGCATTGTCCATAATTATGAACAACAATGGCTGCTTTCGGGAATCGATTGGTCCGCGCCCGTTTCTTGAGGAATTTCTCGAACAAGTCGGGATCTAGATTCCACGAGCGCGGCTCGCTATCGATGATGATGGGAACGGCTCGTTCATAGGAAATCGCGTGGCAACATGCGGCGAATGAAAAAGTCGGGACTAGCACTTCGTCCTGCTCGGAAACCCCAGCGGCTTTTAACCCGAGGTGAAGCGCAGCGGTGCCGCTTTGGAGACCTGCCGTCGAGCAACCCAACCAGCGGGACCAAAATTCCTCGAACTGATGAGCGGTTGGGGTCTGTCTTTCGGCAATTAATGATGTAGCAATTTCCGCAGCTGCTTCAAGAATCTCGGTTCCGACCTCCGGCGATGAGAGTGGCACTCGCCTGGGCTGCATACTGACCTCCTTGGTTCATCGAACGATAACGAGGAGGATGCCAAAGGCAAGTGGAAAATTCCGCAGCTTCCGCAGCTTCCGTAGCTGAACTCGTCAGAGTTCAGATTGCTGCGGTGCATCGCCACAGCTGAAGACTCACGTCTTCAGCTACGACGGGGAAAATCCAAATATCGAAATCATGCTGTCGCGGTTCTCGGTTCCTGGTTACCAGTTCTCGGTTGTCAGTTCAGCGTTCACCATAATAACCGATAACCGATAACTACTGCGATTGTTTCGAGTTTCGAGATTCGTGCTTCGGGTTTCTTCTGCGGCGCAACGCCACGGCTGAAGACTCACGTCTTCAGCTACGACTCACGTCTTCAGCTCCAGGTTTGACGTTTGCCCTCTCTGCTGGCAAAAGAGGGGGCCGATCTTGTATGCGCGCCGAAACTGATAAAGCGAAGCTCCTGGCCTTTATGTCCGCTCTGGGCGCTCGCGTGCGGAGCGAAGGCGCGATTTATTTGACCGGCGGCGCCACCGCTCTCCTGCACAATTGGCGATCCATGACGATCGATATTGATATAAAACCAGATCCAGAACCGGCTGGGCTCTTCGAAGCAATCGCCCTGCTGAAGGAGGAATTAGATATCAACGTGGAGATTGCGAGCCCCGATCATTTCATCCCCCCCCTCCCAGGCTGGCGCGAGCGCAGCCTCTTCATAGCACAGCATGGCCAGTTGCGGTTCTTCCACTACGATCCTTACGGCCAGGCGCTTTCGAAACTCCAGCGCCGGCATGATCGCGACCTGCGAGATGTCGAATCCATGCTTCGGTCTGGATTGATTGCTGTTCAGCGGCTGAAAGAGTTTTTCGTCCAGATCGAACCCGGATTGATCCGTTACCCGGCTGTCGACGCAAAATCGTTCCGGGCGGTGGTGCTGCAATTTTGTGATGAACATAGATGACCTAATCGCTGGCCTCCCGGGTGAACATCTGATCCGAACCGGCTTGTTAGATTTACAATCGGGACGTTGGACGATTCCTGCCTATTTAGTCACTATCGCGCGAACACGATTAAGTCGGGCCGGGCTGTTTCCCACCCATCTGCCTCCTCCCCCGCCGGAACCCGAACTCGCGCTATACCAGCAGTTGCGAAAAGAGAATGGCGATGCGTTTTCTCGCTACAACGCTTTGTTGCGAGAGCTCACTAGCTTTGCGGCAGCCCTGGACCGCCGCATGTCGGTTGGCGGTTAAACCCTATTGTGGCATAAAGTTGCATGCCCCCTCACCTTTCATTCCTCTCCCCGTGCTGTGAATCGCACAATTTGCACCAGCACGGGGAGAGGATACAGGAGAGGGGCAATGCTCATTCCAAATGAAGGATGCAACTGGACGGTAAAGCTACATTTTCTGTAATGAGCATGGTCCCATCCCTCCGAGCTGATTCTTATGCAACATTGGGGACGATTCTCTTCGTTTCTGCATTTCGTGGTCGCTCTCTCCATCGAAACAGAGAAAGAGGTGGACCGCGAAAAACACGAGCGCCCCGATTTCGATTCATGAGTTCACGAATCCCAGTCCGGCCTGAATCTGCGGGGTGTTAATCTCAATACTGAGGGGGAGATCTCTGTTTTTTGCCGAACGAAACGCAAGAAATAGCCCCGATGGCTTGTCCCCTGCAGAGGGGACTTGCCGAATCTCACGCCGACAGTGCAATCTCTTAGCTGTCGGTCAAGCCAGGGCACGGATTCTTACACTGGGGAACCGAATCAAAACCGCCAAGGAGGGCCCCAAAGGGAATCCCACTCATTCCCGCTCGTCCGTGCCCTGGCCGTTAATTCTGAAAGTGCAGCTGGAATCACGCAATACATGAACGTCTCAGCTTGCGAGGATTTCGAGTTTCGTGCTTGGGGTTTCTTCCGCGCTGCAACGCCGCGGCTGAAGACTCACGTTTTCGGCTACAACCACATCTTGAGCTGTCCTTGACGTCGGGCATCTTGTGGGTTATACCCACATCATGATTGCCGTATCTGATCATCGAAGGCGCATCACGCTCCCGCGGAAAGAGCCCGCCGGGGCTGAATACCAAGTCAGGACGGAAGGAAAAGGAAAGATTGTTCTGATTCGGATTGAAAAGCCGAACATCAAACCGGCCCGTGTTCAAATCGTGACCCGCAAGGGGCGTCACGCTGTTGGAAAAATCGGCCGCCCAATTACTCGAGAAGAAATCAACGCGGCCCTTTCGGAATTTCCATGACTTATTTGCTCGATGTGAGCAGTTTGATCGCGGCGATATGGCAGGACCACCCGGATCACGCCAAAGTTGATTTGTGGATTCCAGGAAAATCCCTAGCCACCTGCCCGATTTCCGAATTGGGTTTTCTGCGCATCAGCACACATCCCAAGGCGATCAACGCTCCGGTGGGAAATGCCAGGTCGCTGCTCGATCGTTTCCTTCGCTCGCAACATTGCGCTTTTGTCCCGGACGACATGCCCGCCCTGGAATGTCGTTCCAGCCGGAGCGAGTCAACCACAGATCTTTACCTTGCGGAACTCGCCTCCAAGCATGCTATGAAGCTGGCGGCGTTGGATCAGCGAATAGCCCACCCCACGGTCGAAGTCATAGGATGATGCGCGGGTTCTCGGTTACCGGTTCTCAGTTCACCGTTCACCCTAATCCAAATCACCGAAATCATGCTGTCGGGGTTCTCGGTTCCTGGTTACCAGTTCTCGGTTCCCAGTTCATTGTTCACCATAATAACCGATAACCGACAACCGATAGCTATTTCGACGTTTCGAGTTTAGTGCTTCGGGTTTCCGCTTGGTGCAGCGCCTCGGCTGAAGACTCACGTCTTCAGCTACGAAACGGCAAATCCGATCTCGGTATGCTTGACATGAAACCTCACTTATTTAAATTGGCGGCATGACGGCCGAGAACGTTAAAGGGCTCTTGAATGCCGAACCATTTCGACCATTCCGGATTTGCCTTCCGAGTGGGAAATCCGTCCTGATCCCGCATGCGGATTTCGCCGCGATCAGCCCGAGCGGCCGCACGCTGGTAGTTCTTGGTGAAAGAGAATCGCAAGAAATCATCGATATCCGATTGATCGAGCGGATCGAAACCGAAGCCGCTGCGTAGAACGGGCAATGGAGCGCAGACCAGGGACCGGGGACAGAAGACAGGGATCAGATGCGTCGTAGCCGAACGCGTGAGCTTTGGAAAATGCCATGCTGCAATGCCCTGGCCAAAAACTTACGTTCGGCTATGAAGGGGAAATCCGAAAATCGAAATACACGCAACAGATCACGGGCCACGGGACCACAGACCAACGACCGAAGACCGACGTTAGAGATCAACGGAGAAATCCAAATTCTCGAAACAGGAGGATCACTGCTATAGGTTTCGATCATTCCCGCTTTCTGTCATTCGATATTGTTTCGAATTTGGAGTTTCGTGCTTCGGGTTTCTTCCGCGGTGCAACGCCTTGTCTGAAGACTCACGTCTTCAGCTACGAAGGGGAAATCCGAATATCAAATATCGAAATACGAAACAAATCCGAATCACCAAAATTCAAATGCTCAAAACACACGAGCACCGCGCCTATATGTTTCGGTGATTGCCGCTTTTTGTCATTCGATATTGTTTCGGATTTCGAGTTTAGTGCTTCGCGTTTCCTCTGCGGTGCAACGCCTCGGCTGAAGACTCACGTCTTCAGCTACGAAGGGGAAAATCCGAATATCAAATATCGAAATACGAAACAAATAAATGCCAATTACCAAAATTCGAATCATCAAAACCCAAGAGCACCGCGCCTATATGTTTCGGTGATTGCTGCTTTCTGTCATTCGATATTGTTTCGAATTTCGAGTTTCGTGCTTCGGGTTTCCTCTGCGGTGCAGCGCCTCGGCTGAAGACTCACGTCTTCAGCTACGGAAAGGCGCCCGGCGCGATGCCGGCCACGGAACAATCGTCCGGGTCCATTGGTGTCCTCGGAACAGGCGTTTGCCGGAACGCGAGGACACTTGCATCGGCGTGCTGCGGCAATGAGTGGATTGCAAGAGCGGTTCTTTTCGATAGATTATCGCCATGAGCCGCGTTGAAAGGGATCCCGCTCCATCACGCGCGCCGCCTGCTGATTTGCTGAACACCTAAGATGCGAACCTCACTGACGGCGTGGTCCGTCCAGTAAGATACACACCAACGGCCGAATCTTCGTTTTTGGATCTGGCGGCCCAAGGTATCGCGAAACGAGGAATCGCCCTGGAGGAATGGATCGTTTGCAAGCAATCGAAATATGACGACGAGCTCTTCGCGTTGCAACCGGCTTATACTCAGAATCGCTTCAGAAACCTCATAATCGAGGACGTGACGGTAGGCCATTACCTCTTCGCCGAGCGCTTGGCGTGCTCCTCCTCGAATTCTCGCATGTCGACCTTTTTTCCTGCATCCATATTTTTCATCCGGCGATCAATAGCTTGGCGAAACTCTTTCTCTCCTTTTTCGTCGAGATCTGCGAGATAAGCCGCCAATTCAAAGCGCTCCCTCTCAGAAAGAGAAGCGACTTTTTCTTTCAATTCGGCTAGACCCATGCACGGAAATTAATTCCGCTCATCCTATACGTCAACCTTAAACCGGGTTGACCGCCACCGTCGTTCCAGATTGGACCACGGGACCACGCGACGACGGACCATAGACCGAAGACTGACGTTAGAGATCAGATGAGCGGGGAAAATTCGAAATAAGAAATACGACCTGTCCTCCATAGCCTCGGCGAAGGAGGAAACAAATCCGAATATTGAAATCCAAATGATCGAAACACACGAGCACCGCGCCTATATGTTTCGGTGATTGCCGCTTTTTGCCATTCGATATTGTTTCGCATTTCGAGATTAGTGCTTCGAGTTTCTTCTGTGCAATGCTTCGGCTGAAGACTCACGTCTTCAGCTACGGGAACAAAATCCAAATATCGAATTACGAAATACGAAACAAATCCGAATCATCGAAACTCAAATGACCAAAACACACGCACCGTTGCTTCTTGTTTCGATCATTGCCGCTTTTTGTCATTCGATATTGTGTATGCGTCAATGGTGGTGCGTTCACGGCGGCGCGGGCGGGACGTGGGCTCGCGACGATGCGTGGGGGCGGAGTGAACCAGCCGCTGGTATCAGTCTATGGCTGCGCCGCG
>Ga0209514_10001332_pt1 | contig 43487 bp, 58 predicted proteins | sample Subgrocontami58m_FD_187452 | JGI IMG/M metagenome (GOLD analysis project Ga0209514, IMG submission 187452) | Subsurface groundwater microbial communities from S. Glens Falls, New York, USA - GMW37 contaminated, 5.8 m (SPAdes) (version 3) | ecosystem: Environmental > Aquatic > Deep subsurface >...
AAATCAGGCCGGCGATAGCAAAAAGAAGCACGGCGGTAATAGAATAGATAGTGGTTTTTTTCAGCTTGACTCTAAACGAAGTCTTGCGGCCAAAGAAAGCGCGGGTTCTGGGCATGAAGTTATTATACCTCTTATTTCAAAAAGTTCTTTTTTGAAAGAATCCCACCTGAAAGGTGGGATTGCGATACACTCTGGTCAGTTTCCAGTCCTGTAAGTAGTAATCAATTCGTATCCTCCATCAGACTTGAGTTGCCACACCCTTCTATTTTTCGGCATTTCGGTTATTATTTCTTGAGGTTCAAAAAGCACCGTTCCTAGATAGAAGGGGATTTTACCATCGGGTTGATACGCTAAAACAGGTATATCACTTCCACTTTTCTTCACATAATATTTTGTTTCTAAGAAATTGAGGGTGCTTTCAGGTACAATAAAGTCCCCGCTCTGAGCTTTGGAGAGAATCTGGCCTACTCCCCAGTTGATTGCAGGCTTGGTGGTTGCCGCAATAATCTGCTCGCTTGCTTGGATGAGTAGCACAGTGTATATAGCAATAAAAGCAATAAGGGCGCTGCGAACGTTGGGATTAGCGTGGTAGAGTTTGTACAAAGAATATCCAGTAATGAGAATTAACACGGGTACAGTTGCGATAAGGTACCGTTCATGGTAAATAGGAGCAAACAAGGCAGAGATTAAGTAGGTTATAAGAGTTGGTAATATCAATAAAAAGAATAAAAGCAGGATCGGTTTGGTGTCCTCTTCAATTTTTTTCCACACCCAGTAAGAAAAGGCAAAGAAGGTGAGAATAAGGGTAATGGTGTAAAGCATGGGTTGTATCGGATATGATAAGTCGCCTCTCGTGTACTGTTCAAACGAGTGAAGAAAGATGGAGCTTGTTGTTTGTTTGATCCAAAATCCTTCTGCAACTTTTGTCCACTGATTCCAAATAACACTCCCCCAGAGAAGAATGGTAAGTAGTGGGAACCCCATGATTCCTAACCCTTCTTTTATACTTAGCCTGCTCCTGTTTGCATAAAGCCACCAAACAGCAAAGGCTGTAAAGTTAAATACCCCAAAATTGTGTGTAAGGATTCCAAGGGTTAAAACGATGCCAGCAAGTAGGTTTCTGTTTATTAAAACAAGATAAACCGCTAGGACTGTTAAGAAGGCAAGGAGACTATATGGTCGTGCTTCAAAGGCATACTGAAGGAGAAAGGGATTAAGGAGTACTACAAATGGTAAAAGTATTTGTGCAAATGATAATCGTATAAGTTTTCGTGCAATAAAAAACACCGTTATTGCTGTAAGCACATGGAAAAACAAAGATAAACTCCTTGTGGCAACCTCGCCATTGCCAAATAACAGCATCCAATAATGTAGCAAGATATAGTGGAGAGGCGGCGTGGTGTCTTGTATTGTGAGCCTGATAATTTCTAAAGGGTTCTTTTCTGCGAGTAGGACGCTAAATGCTTCATCTCGCCACAAACTTTGGGTGAGTATTGGTAGCATATGTCCGTATCATACTACACAACCTGGCTTATCCCACCTGAAAGGTGGGATTTGTGCAGGTGGTAAGGCATTTTAAAGACATTTTACACTTCCACCACCACCGGCAGGATCATGGGGCGGCGGCCGGTGCGGTCAAAGAAGAAACGTTCCAGAGTATCGGATACTAACTCCCGCAGATGACGCTCGGAATCGACGTGGCCAAGGCGGCGCAAGACAGTTTGCTTAACTAGGGTTCCCGCCTGGGCCAGCAAATTGGTATTTTCTTTGTTGAAAACAAAACCCCGGCTGATGAGGTCCACGTTTTCGATTTGAGACAGCTGATTTTGTTTGGCTTGAATAACTGCCACCACTACTCCCTCTTCGGCCAAGACTTGACGGTCGCGCAAAACTACATGGCCCACGTCCCCGACCCCCAGGCCGTCGACCATGACGTTTTTAACATCAACCACCGGGCCGGCCTTAACTGTTTCGGATGTCACCTCGATAGTCTGGTTGTACTGCGGCAGAAGGATTTGGGCCTCCTGATAACCCATGGACTGGGCCAGGCGGGAATACTGAACCATGTGGCGGTAAGTGCCGCCGATGGGGATTAAATATTTGGGGCGGGTAAGGGCCATCATGAGCAAGAGGTCTTGCTGACTACCGTGGCCGGAGACGTGCAGGTTGTCGGTGATATTGGAATAAACGACGGTGGCTCCGAGTTTAGAAAGGGAGTCAATTAAAGACTGAGTGGCCGATTCGGTGCCGGGAATATAGTCGGAAGAGAAGACGACTTTGTCGCCAGGTTTGATAACTGCGTCCTGATGTTCGCCCGTAGCTAGCCGTTCCATGGCCGAACCAGTCTGGCCCTGGGAACCGGCTACCAATAAACATAAATTTTGTGGAGGTAAACGGCGGGCCTGTTTGGGATCGACAAATACCCCTTTGGGAACTTTGAGATAGCCCAGGTTTTGAGCTACGTTTAGGTTACGGCCAATGGACCGACCCAGAATGGCCACCCGCCGACCGTGACGGACGGCGGCATCGATAGCCTGGCGGAAACGACTGATATTACTGCCCATGGTGGTGACGATAAATTTGCCGGGGCAGTGGTTAATTTCCCGTTCAAACATTTCTTCCAGAGTTTTTTCGGAAGGAGTGTGTCCCTTGCGTTCACTGCCTAAACAATCGGAAAGAAGAAGGTGAACACCGGAATTGCCGGCGGCGGCGATGCGGCCCACGTCGGGAAGTACGCCATCGACAGGAGAGAAATCAAATTTAAAATCACTGCCGTGATAAACAGTGCCGACGGGGGTGTGAATGATTAAATTAGTAGCATCCGGAATGGAATGGGAAATGCGGGTGGATTCAACTGTAAATTTTCCTAAAGCCAGGGGCTGGCCGGGGATTAAAATATTCACAAGCTTGGGAATCCCTTCGTATTCGGCCAGTTTTTCCATGACCAGGTGGGCGGTAAGTTTGCTGGCATAAACCGGGACATTTTTGAGCTGGGGCAGGATATAGGGCAAGGCGCCGGTATGATCTTCGTGGCCGTGGGTAAGAACCAAAGCTTTGACAGATTTAAGTTTATTCTTGAGATACGAAATATCGGGGATCAATAAGTCTACCCCCAGCATGTCCTCTGTAGGGAAACCGATACCGCAATCGACCAGCAAAATATCATCTCCATATTCGTAGACAAACATGTTGGAGGTAACTTTGCCGAAGCCTCCGAGAGAAATTATTCTTAAATTATCCATATCAAAATAAACTGGTCTGACTGGGAGTATTATCCTCTATTTTTGCTTGGGGCGCCAGCAGATTTTTTAATTTGGCAAAATCGTCTCTGAAGGCGTTCATCATGGTGGTGCCGCGCAGGGCGGCGGCGGGATGATACATGGGGAATATAATTAGTTCATGATAGTAGCGGGCAACGCCGTGAATTTGAGATATGGTCACCCCGGGAATGAATTTGACCATGCTGAAACGGCCCAAGGTAACAATAATTTTGGGGGAGATAATTTTTATCTGCCGGTCCAGCCAGCCGGCACAAGCAGCAATTTCGGCATCAAACGGGTCACGGTTGTCCGGAGGCCGGTATTTAACGATATTAGTAATATATACATCTTCGCGCTTTAACCCTAAAACTTCTTGCAGGATTTTCTCTAACAACATTCCGGCTTGACCAACAAAAGGGCGGCCTTGCTGGTCTTCGTTATAACCGGGGGCTTCGCCGATAAACATAATTTCAGCGTCGGGATTACCTTCTCCCGGCACAGCATGGGTGGCATTTTTGGCAATATCTAAGCCTTTAAAGGTTTTAATTTCCTGGGCAATTTTCTCCAGCTCAGTTTTCTTTTCGTCTGTGGTCATTGCACGGGATTGATCACTTTAATATCTTTCATAGGAAAATGTTTAGTGTTTCTTGTCAAAAGTGTCAATTTGTGAATTTTACATGTAGCGGCTATTAAGTAATCGACAATATTACTATTTATGCTCCTGTATTTCTGCCAATATTCTCCAGCTATTCTAGCAATAGAAAGGTCGATGGGCAATTGGTGATGCAGTTCAAAAAAGCGTCGATTTGAATTCTCTTCACCAGCCAGGGAATTTTTGTAAATTTCGGCTACGGTCAAGATGGAAATCACGGCGGGCGAATTTCCTGTTAATTTAGAAACCAGGTCAATTATCTTTTCGTTTCCGCGCATGATCCAGATAGACACGTCAGAATCAAGGAGATATTTAGTCTTTTTTACCTGACCCATAAGGAATATAAGAATAATCTCGATTGGCAGCAGCCCGGCCCTCATTAACCCAATTAACTATAGAGTCCAGATTTTCCCAACCGGGCCGGTTTCTAATTTTATATTTGTCTTTAAATTCCATAAGCGCTTGGGCGTAGGTCAATTTTTTGGACCGTTTCACTTTTCTGATTTTTTCCCTAGCCGCTGTAACGATAAACTCACTCCTTTTGCGAATAGGAAGTTCAGAGTTTAGCTCCGCCAACAGAGTGTCGGGCATAGTAATATTTATCCGGCTGTGGGTTTGCATATACACACTTTATATCATCGTTATACACACTTGTCAAGTTATAGTCATAAACTAATCAGCCATTGATAACCATAGCCTATCAAAATCACTCTGACAAATTTTCCAACGACCATGGGGATAAAAAATTTCAGATGATCGATCAATCAGTCATTATTTATGATAACAAACTTCGAGTTTAATGCGATCTGGGTCCTCGAAAAAGACGGCGTAATAATCGGGGGTATATTCCGGAAAGAGTTTGGGGCTGTTATAAAGAGTAGGTATCTTCTTTGGTTTAACAAACTCGTTTGCAAATTTTTCTACGTCGTTTTTAGAGGAGACCATAAAGGCAATATGATTTAACCCGGTGCGTTTACGGTGGAATCTGGGGGTCTGGTGTTTTGCCGGTGCGGGAATAATCCAAAAGTCGGTAGTGCTATTTGACATTCCCAACCAAGACTTTCCGCTACTTATGACTTTGTAATCAAGATACTCAAGAAGCTCTTTGTAAAAGGGGAATGAAATATTTTTATCGGAAACATTTATTTGGAGATGATAAACTCTGGCTTTCATCAATAAGTGGGCAGGAATTGCTTCAAATTATCAGCCGTAACATAAAATTCTTTGCCTTTGCCTTCGACGATTAATTTGGCGGTTTTACGGACGACACCCTGGATGGTGCGCTCGAGAGTTCTAATACCGGCGTCGAAGCCTAAGGGGCGGACGATTTGGGGCCAGACGGCGTCGTCGATTTTGAGGGCAGTTTCGGGAAGAGAAGCGTTTTTAATCTCGGCCGGCAGGACGTAATCGCGGGCGATTTTGATTTTTTCCTCGTCGTTGTAGGAGGGCATGGTCAGAGGCTCGAGACGGTCCATGACGGCAGTACTAATATTGGTGGTGTTGTTGCAAGTAGCAATAAAAAGGACTTGGGAGAGGTCAAAAGGATAATCTAGATAATGGTCGGTAAAACCGGCATTTTGTTCGGGATCTAAGAGCTCGACCAAAACACCCATAATTTCAGAGCGGGCCGATTCGGCCACCCGGTCGATTTCGTCCAGTAATATTACCGGGTTTTTGGCTTGGGCCCGGCGAATGTTTTTGATAATTTGGCCCGGCTCGGCATCGGGATAAGCCCGGGATTGGCCGCGCAGGTCTAAAGCTGATCCCATACCGCCAAAAGGAATGCGCACGAACTTTCTCCCCATAGCTTCGGCGATACTTTTGGCCAAAGTGGTTTTGCCGGTACCCACCAGACCGACTAACAATAAAATCGGAGCGTGATAAATGGTGCTTTTTTGCTGATTCAAAATCAAAACAGAGAGATATTCTAAAATGCGCTGTTTTAAGTCTTCCAGACCATAATGGTGCTGATCTAAAATTTGCTTGGCGTGACCTAAATCTAAAATATCTTTGGTGGTTTTGTCCCAAGGAAGATTGGTAATCCAATCTATATAGTGAGCTGCCTGTTCGGGGTTGATGCCGCGGGTTAAAATTTCTTCGGCTTTAGCCCGCAGGTCATCCGGCAGCGTGGCAGTCTTTAACTTGTCATCCATCAGTTTAAGTATATCTCATGAGTACCAATATTGTGGATTAATACTTCAGAGTGATCAGCTTTAGTAAATTTAAAAATTATTAATAAATCTGGGGCGATAGTCATGGAAAACCAGCCACTAAACTTTTCCTCAAAACTCGGAGAAATCGGTGGTAGACTTAAGCTTGCCCGCCTTAAAGTCTGCTTCAGTTTTCTTAATCCCCATTAATAGGGTTTCATCTTCTAATTCCTGGATTCTGTCTAAGATTCTTTGCAGCTTTTTGACATTCAGCATGGCTACTTCCGGTTTGTTATTACGCATCACAACCACTGGCTGGTTTCCAGATTTGGCCAGGTTTAGAATTCGGGCCGAATCCCGTTGTAAATCGGAGGCAGAAACTAAAGTAGGAAGAATGTTCATGTTTACATAATATGTTATGTATTAAAGTATGTCAAGAAGTATGTATTAAAAGCGGCGGCGTTGGGGAGCACGGAAGGGGCCACGACTGTCGTCGCGACGGGGGGCAAAGTCACGGCGGGGCCCCATGGGCCTGGCTTCACGAGGCTCACGGGCTTTGACCAGGGGTTGGCCGGCGGCATCGAAAAGCATGGAGAGGCTGATACGGTTTTGGGCGTCGATTTCGATGACCCAGACGCGGACTTTGTCGCCTTCGTGAACGATGGTATTGGGATCCGCTACAAAGCCCTGGGCCATTTGAGAAACATGCACCAGACCATCTTTGCCGGGCAGAATATTTACAAAAGCTCCAAAGGGCTGAATGCGGGCCACCGTGCCTTCGTAAATTTCCCCCGGTTTAGCCTCCTGGCCGAGAGAGCTAATCCAACCAATGGCATTGTTGACGCCATCCTGGTCGGTACCGGAAACAAATACGGAGCCATTATCATTAACATCGATTGACACACTGAAATCGGCCATGAGTTTCTTGATGACTTTGCCGCCCGGACCAATCAGCTCACCGATTTTGTCCACGGGGATGGTGACCACATGAATCTTGGGAGCATATTGAGACAATTGTTTCCGGGATTCGGGAAGGACTTTGAGCATGGCGTCGAGAATTTGCGTCCGGGCAATTTTGGCCCTGGCGAATGTGGCTTCACAAACCTCCAAAGTTAATCCGGGAACTTTGACGTCTAATTGAATGGCGGTGATACCGGTTTGGGTGCCGGCGATTTTAAAATCCATATCACCATAGTGATCTTCATTCCCGTTAATATCTGTCAGGAGCTGGTTGTCAACCAGACCGATAGAAATGCCGGCCACAGGAGCAATGATAGGGACTCCGGCGTCCATCAAAGATAATGTTGAGCCGCAGGTACTAGCCATGGAAGTGGAACCATTGGAGCTCATAATTTCGGAGACAACTCTAATGGCATAGGGAAAGTCTGTTTCGGCGGGAATAACCGGAACCAGGGCCTTTTCGGCCAAGGCTCCATGACCGATTTCCCGACGACCAGGCGAACCCATGCGGCCGGTTTCTCCGGTAGAAAAAGGCGGAAAATTATAATGGTGCATGTAACGCTTGGTGTCTTCCCCTTCAGCGGATTCCAGGGATTGAGACAGGGAGGGGGCGCCTAAGGTGGTGACGACTAGAGCTTGGGTCTCTCCACGCTGGAAAATGGCCGAACCATGAACCCGAGGCAGGACTCCAACTTCGACATTTAGAGGACGGACTTCGTCTAACTTGCGGCCGTCTGCCCGCTTACCGGCCAGAATGTTTTTGCGGAAAGTGGCGGAAAACAATTCTTCGACTATTTCTTTGACTTCGGCTTGGTCCTTGGAGTCAAAACTTAAAATAAGAGGTTCTATTTCGGCTTCATCTTGCAAATTTTTAGCGGCTTTTTGCACCCGGGAAACTAGTTCCGGATTGCGCTCTTTGGCAGGAACAGGCAGCTTATCTTTACCCACCTCTTTGACCAGACCGTTAATTAGAGAAATGATTTTCTTGTTTTCAGTAAACCCGGTTTTCAAAGCTTCCAGGACAGTGGCCTCGGGGACTTGATTGGCTCCGGCTTCGATCATAGGAATAACGGTGTCGGAGCTGGTAACAACTAAATCCAAATCCGCTCCGGCGCGGTTTCCGTTTTCCGGGTTAAGCACCAACTGACCGCCGGCCAAGCCCATCCGGACCGCGGCTACGGGTCCGTTCCAGGGAATCGGGGAAATAGCCAAAGCGGCCGAAGTGGCAACGAGACCCAAAACGTCGGCATCATTGGCAGTATCTACGGAGAGGACCGTGATAATTACCTGGACTTCATTTTTAAGATTTTTAGGAAAAAGAGGGCGGATGGAACGGTCGATAAGCCGGCCGGAAAGAACTTCGGCGTCAGTGGGACGGCCTTCACGCTTAACCCAACGCGAGCCTTTAATGCGGCCGCCGGCGTACAGTCGCTCCTGGTACTCGACAGACAAAGGAAAATAATCTTTTTTCAGGTCTTGGTTACCCAGAACGACGGTGGCCAAAAGCGAGGTGTCCCCATAACGGGCAAAAACGGCGCTGGTGGCGCGAGAAGCGAAACGGCCCACTTCCAAGGTTAGTGTACGTCCGGCTAATTCTAAAGTTTTACTGACTAATTTCATTTGGATAAACTTAATTTCTTAGACAGGTCATTATATCTTTTAATGTCCTTCTTTTGTAAGTAGAATAATAGCCGGCGGCGTTTGTTGACCATGGACAACAGCCCCCGGCGGGAATGCTCGTCTTTTTTGTGGGCCTGCAAATGCCCGACCAGTTTGGTGATTTTTTCGGTCAGCAGGGCGGCTTGAACTTCGGGAGAACCGGTGTCCCCTTTGCCTTGGGCAAATTTCTTGATGACGTCTACTTTTGATTTAGGGTCTAGTGCCATAATAAATGTAAGAGGTAGGGCGGGAGCGAGTTTCTAATTGCGAAACAAACTTCCGTTAATGTCTCTTACTGCCGGTATTATAACACAAATTATGAAACTGTGGTGCCGGAAAAGACTTTGGGGGTGTACCAATCCGGAGATGGTTCAGGATTAGTTGGTTCCGGCGTGTAGACGTCGTGGCGGCGGGCGCCGTGGCGCATAAGAATAGCGGCAGCTTCAGCGGTAGACTTTTCCATTCCGGCTAAAAGATTGGAGGCCGCGTCGGAGGAAATAGGAAGCTTGAGAGTCTCAAGAAGATGAGTAGTTTCTTCTGAACCAACCAGGCAAAATTGTTTAGTTTGGGCAAAAACTTCCGGAACTTCCGCCCCGCCAACCAGGATGACTAAATCGGCCTGGGTGCCGCCGGAAATGAAATTTAATTTATGGTGATCAAGACCTGGAGTGTTGGGTTTAGGGGTGATAACCAGGTTTAATTCACCCCGGTCGTCTAAATGATAACTGACCTTATCCACAATCTCTGTCTGACCGGGAAAGGTGATGACTAGGTTGCGGCTGCCGAAATTAGAAATGATTGTGTCTGCTCCCACCAGGCGGTGAAATTCCACGGTCATGGGGTCGGCACAGGTGACAGAGGTGGGTTTACCGAACTGATCCAGGCACAGCTTGAGGGCCAGGGCGGCAGCCACGGCATCGTAGGATGGGTTTTTGGGAAGGAGAACAACTACCGAATGAGCAGAATCCAGCAGGCCCTTAAATTGATTGGTATCAACTGGCGCCATGGATAATGACGGCTATTATAATATCGCCGATCTTGAAGTCAACAGGGGGAGAAAAAACAGCTCCGAATTCCTGGCCGGTTTTAATTTTTTCTACCTCGTTTTTGCCGGTTTTAAGGGATTTTATTTTGGTAAGCTTGTCACCAACCCGGATTGAATTGATTTTGAGTATTTCTCCTTCGGTACATTTACACCCGGCCACCCGCAAGTTATCTATTTTGAACTCTACCAAGACTTGGGCCCGACCAGTAATGGTTTCTGTTTCTTGGGGGTGAACAAGTTTTTCGACAGCGTCTAATAATTCATAGATGATATTAAAATTCCGGATGGTTATTTTTTCGGTTTCGGCTAACTTGGCTACGCTCCCTGGAATTTTGACGCCAAAACCAAACAAGCGGGCGCCAATGGACTGGGCCATCAAGACATCCGACTCGGTAATATCTCCCGTGCCGGAGAATACAACTTCGATTTCAGCGGGCAATGAAGCCAGGATGGCCTCGAGAGAACCTAGAGTGTTGGCCTTTAAAATCAACTTTATTTCTCCAGATACCTCACCCTTGCGTCCCTCTCCTACTTTAGGAGAGGGAAATGAGGGAGAGGTATTAATTTTGTCAGTCAGTACGGATCCCGCAGGAATCACGGAAGTTAGGCCCAATATTTCTACGGGAGTAGAAGGCGGAGCGGGGTTAACAGACAGGGCTTTGGCTTTGCCAACTAATTTGTCTAAAAACAGCTTCTGGCCAACGCGCAAGGTGCCGTTTTTGACGATGACGACAGCCAGAGGACCGCGACGAGTATCAAGATGAGATTCTAAAACCACCGCCTCTAATGGACCGGATGGGTCAGAAGTTGGAGGTTGGAGGCTGGAAACCAAATTAACCATTTCTATAAGTTCAGGCAAGCCCTGGCCAGTTTTGGCAGACACGGGAATGGCAGGCACGTCACCCCCAAAACCTTCAACTAGGACTTCATTTTCAACTAATTGGGATTTGACTGTCTCTGCGGAAGCACCGGGTAGATCCATTTTAGTAATGGCCACTATCATGGGGATGCCCGCGGATTTAATAGTGGCAATAGATTCTTGAGTTTGGGGCATAACCCCGTCTACGGCGGAAACTACCAGAATTGCTAAATCTGCAATTTTGCCTCCGCGGGCGCGCATTTGAGAAAAAGCGGCATGGCCAGGAGTGTCGATGAAAGTAATATTGTTTACTTGAAAAGCTTGAGTGCTTTGAGTTATGCCGCCAACCTCATGGGCAACGACATCGGTTTTTCTAAGAGCGTCAAGAAGAGAAGTTTTACCATGATCTACATGGCCCAAGATGACAACGATGGGTGGTCTGGTTTGCATCTCATTTTTCGCTCTTGATATCAATGTGATAGCCGGTGAGCTTGCCGGCTAGTTTGGCATTTTGGCCTTCGCGGCCGATGGCTAGGGATAGCTGGTCTGCTGGGGCGGTAACTTCAGCAGTAGCTTTTTTGGCATTGACCTTGACAGTCAGACCTGTAGCAGGAGATAGGGCGGAAGCAATGAATTTATCCGTCTCTTCACTAAATTGAACTATATCTATTTTTTCTCCGTTAAGCTCGCCTATAACGGCCTGAACCCGGACGCCTTTTTGGCCCACACAAGAACCTACCGGATCCACGCCGGACTGGTGAGAATAAACGGCAATTTTAGTCCGAGATCCGGGGTCGCGGGCGATAACTTTGATTTCGACGGCTCCGGAATTAACCTCGGGAACCTCTCTTCTGAATAATTCTTTGATCAGGCCGGTGTTGGCCCGGGAGACAACCACTTCCCGGCCGCGCAGGGAGTCGCGGATACTGTCCAGATAAAAGGTCAGGCGCTGGTTAATGTGATAGTCTTCGGAATAGACCTGTTCAGCAGGAGGCATGACGGCTTCGGTTTTACCAATGTCTACGATAATTTCGTTACCGATGAAGCGCAGAATCATGCCGTTGGCCAAAGTATTTAAGCGTTTTTCATATTCAGCGACGGTGGCGGCTTTTTCGGCTTCGCGGATCTTTTGCAGGATGACTTGCTTGGCAGTTTGAGCGGCAATACGGCCGAAACCGGGAGGGGTGATATCAGCTTTCTTTTTGCCGTCGATCACATATATCCGGGCCTCACCTGATTGAGAATTTAAGTCCACGTCGTAGATTTTGGTTTCGTCGTACTGGTCGGGGTGGTCTTTTCTGAAAGCGGCAATAATTGCCTGTTTGATTGTATCCAAAACTACCTCCGGGTCCAGGTTGCGCTCGTGCGCTACCTGATTTAAAGCGGAGGCAAATTCAGTTCTTGCTTGTAAAACTTTGGCCATACAGTGGCCAATTTTAACAGAAGATGAATAGTTATACCACCCCCTCGTCCCCCTCCTAATCTAGGAGGGGGTAAGTTCGTTTCTAATCCGATCTACGACTTTATCTAAATTGGATTGGAGTTCCCAATTCCAAAATCTGATGACTTTGATGTTAAAAGCCTCTAAATATCTGGTTCTGTACAAATCATATTTGTAATTTTGCTTGTGTTGCTCACCGTCGAGTTCTATAGCAAGTTTTTTCTCTGGGCAGTAAAAATCCAGAATATAAAAAGTCACACTGTGTTGACGACGGAATTTGAAACCGAGACGACTACCTTTTAATTGGTTCCAAAGCAGTCTCTCCTCTTTCGTGCCATAATTCCTGGATCTTTTTCGTTTGAGTTTTAGTTTAGGAGTATTGAAAATAAATTCTCTTCTCACAGACTTAGTGTATCATTAAACAAATGTATTACTGTCTAGTTCATTATCCAGACATCGACATAGAAAAAATTCAAGGGATTAGGAAAAAATATGACCCCACGTTTCGCCTAATAAATCCTCATATAACTTTGGTGTTCCCCACTCCAAACATTGTGAACGAACCACAATTGATTAAACATATTCGGGAAGTGTTGGGTTCCTGGAGAATTTTTAATATTCACTTATCGGGATTTAGGAAATCTTGGGACAATTGGCTGTTTTTAAATGTGGCGGAAGGAGCTAGTGAAATTAGCAAACTCCATGCCGAACTGTATACGGGAATGCTTCGACCATTTTTGAGAGAAGATATCCCCTTCACCCCCCATGTCTCTCTTGGACTATTCACAATAGACGCTTATAACTTGAAAGATCCAAAACAAGCAAAATTTGACGAAGATGGTTATAAAAAAGCTCTGACCGAAGCAGAAGGCTTAAATATGAATTACATATCAAAACTAAATAAACTGACTCTTATAAAACTAGACAACAACCTTGCAAAAATAATTGAAAGTGAAAGCTTCCCCCTCCTAAGTTAGGAGGGGGACGAGGGGGTGGTACTAGAAAGTGTCTGCTAATTCCTCCAATAAACGCTTTTGTTCGTGAGAAAGGTGGGCGGGAAGGTCGATGACGAGTCTAATATAGAAGTCGCCGCGATTGAGAACACCTTTGCCGGCCAGCCTGACCATGGTTCCGGGTTGAGTACCGGAGCGGATTTTAAGTTTTAAATTTTCCTCTAAGGTCGGCACTGAAGTAGTACCGCCGAGAATGGCCAGGGTAAAGGGAATTTTGTGATCTATATAAATATCTGCTCCGTCGCGGCGGAAGACCGGGTCGGGTTCAACTTCGAAAGTAATGTCAAAATCGGTAAAACGCAGGTGAGTCCCGGTATCAGCGCCGGCCGGAATTTTGATGGCGTGAGTCCGGCCGTCGATAGTCACACTTTCGGTGCCGCCTTTGACGGCGGTCAGGAAGGGAATGCGCAGAGAATAATGGGGCTTGGCGGGCCGGCCGCGGTCAAAGGGCGAAGCGCCGCCGAAGAATTGCTCAAAAATTTCAAAAGGATCTCCCATATCCCCGAAAGGATTTTGCCCGCCAGATGTGGAGTAATAGTATTGAAAGGGACCTTGCTGTTGAAAACCGCCAAAACCGGCACCGCCGGGGGGGGTATGGCCAAACTGGTCATATGTCTGCTTCTTTTGGGGGTCAGACAGAATCTGATATGCTTCATTAATTTCTTTAAATCTCTCTTCGGCTTCGGAGGATTTGTTTTTGTCGGGGTGCCACTGCATGGCCATTTTGCGGTAGGCTAATTTGATCTGAGCGTCAGAAGCGTTTTTAGAAACGCCCAAGATATCGTAATAGTCACGTTTAGCGGCCATAGTTATACTGGCAATTGTACCCCAAGACTGCTAATGATGCCAGTGTGTTAAAATTACGTGCTATGGCTTCGGATGTGAAGACTATTAATAGGATGGTGCCGTTGGATCGGGTGCGGAATATTGGCATAATTGCCCATATTGACGCCGGAAAAACCACCACTACGGAACGGATTTTGTTTTATACCGGTAAATCCTACAAGATCGGAGATATTGACGAGGGCGACACGCAAATGGACTGGATGGAGCAGGAACGGGAACGGGGAATTACTATCGTCTCGGCGGCCACGACTACTTTCTGGACGGTGAACGACCCGGCCTCCCCTGTCCAAAACGGCTCGTACCGGATTAACATTATTGACACTCCGGGACATGTGGACTTTACGGCGGAAGTGGAAAGATCCTTGCGCGTTTTGGACGGAGCGGTGACTGTGTTGGATGCGGAAGAAACCGTGCAATCGCAAACAGAAACGGTGTGGCGGCAGGCGGATAAATATAAGGTGCCGCGGATTATTTTTGTAAACAAAGTGGACAAACTGGGAGCAAATTTTGAAGGCACGGTGAAAGCGGTTATTGACAAGCTGGGAGCCAACCCGGCAGTCATGGCCTATCCTATTGGAGCAGAAAATACATTCCGCGGAGTGGTCCTGCTTTTAGAAAGAAAGGCCTCGATTTGGCAGGGAGATGAAACCGGGGCCAAGTTTGTAGAGGAAGATGTGCCGGCAGAGATGAAAGACGTGGTGGAAAAATGGCGGGTGAAATTAATCGAACAAATTTCGGAAACTGATGATGATTTATTAAGCAAGTTTTTGGCCGGAGAAGAACCCAGCATTGCCGAATTGAAAATAGCACTGCGTAAAGCCACGATCGCTTATAAATTGGTGCCCGTATATTCCGGGGCAAGTCTTCGCAACAAAGGGGTGCAGCCATTACTGGACGCGGTAGTGGAATATTTACCTTCTCCGGTGGACATTGATCACGTTAAGGGGATTAATCCCAAGACCGGAGGCGAAGAGATCAGAAAAACTATTAATGAAGAAAAATTCTGCGGGCTGGCCTTTAAGATCCAAACCGATCCGCATGTGGGACGGCTGACATACCTAAGAATTTATTCAGGAAAGTTAGAAGCGGGCCAGGGAGTATACAACGCCACTAAAGATAAAGAAGAGCGGATCTCGCGGATGCTTTTGATGCACGCCAACAAGCGGGAAGAAATCGACGCTGCCTACGCGGGAGAAATTGTGGCTCTGGTGGGACTGCGGGAGACGAGTACAGGACATACTCTATGCGAGAAAAGCGCACCAATTGTACTCGAGTCTATTACGTTTCCGGAACCGGTAATTTCTTTGGCTATCGAGCCAAAAACTAAACAAGATCAGGAAAAAATGGGGATGGCTCTGAATAAGCTGTCTGACGAAGACCCGACTTTCCGGATCAAGTCTAACTTGGAGACGGGGCAAACGATTATTTCCGGAATGGGAGAACTGCATCTGGAAATTATCGTGGACCGGATGAAGCGGGAATTTGGGGTGGAAGCGGCTACTGGCGCTCCCCAGGTGGCTTATAAAGAGACTATCAGGAAAACCGCCGAGGCAGAGGGAAAATATATCCGCCAGTCCGGCGGACACGGGCAGTATGGTCATTGTTGGATCAAACTGGAGCCGCTGCCCCGGGGGACCGGTTTTGAGTTTGAAGATGCTATTAAGGGCGGAGCTATCCCTTCTGAATTTGTTCCGGCTATTGAAAAGGGGGTCAAGGAGGCCATGGAAAATGGGGTGCTGGCCGGTTTTCCGGGGGTGGATATGAAGGTCACTTTATTCGACGGAACCTATCACGATGTGGATTCCTCGGAAATGGCATTTAAAATCGCCGGGTCGATGGCATTTCAACATGGGGTAAAGTTGGCTGATCCGTGTTTGTTGGAGCCGATCATGAAAGTGGAGGTGTCCACCCCGGAAGAATATATGGGGGACGTGATCGGAGATTTATCCAGCAAGCGGGCGCAGATTTTGGGAACTGATAAACGCGGGCACCTGACGATTATTAACGCTTACGTGCCTCTGGCTGAACTGTCGGGTTATTCCACTAAACTGCGGTCCATGTCCCAGGGCCGGGCTACTTATTACATGGAGCCGTCCCACTACGAAGAAGTCCCCCGTAACATCGCCGAGAACATCATTACTAAATCTGGTAAAGTAGCGGTTTAGGTGTAGTGGTTGTTGATATCGACTATTTCAATTTCGGTTGATGAAACAAAAATAAAGATGATCCGATATTTACGATGGAAAATCCCACCTGAAAGGTGGGATTAGAACCAAGGGGTTCTCTCGCAAATACAAAGACTTTGTCGATCAAAATACCTTTGTAAATCTTTCCGTAACGGATTAGCCCGCATATAAAGAAGATCTCGAAAATCCTTTTACTACACTTTTGATAAATTTATCGTTGTATTTACCACTTTTTCTTAGCTCGTCTTCAATTTCATTCAATGGAATTTTGACGAAGGGTTTAAGCTCAATTCGGTCTGTAAAATATTTACGCAACAGCGCCCGAAAAAACTCAGACCGGGTAGCCCCTTGACTTTTTGCTTCAGTGTCAACCTGGATAATAAACTGGGTTGGCAATGAAATTGTTAAAGTTGCCATGTTGTTGATATTTAACAATATTTAACAATAGTCCGGTTATTTGTCAGGTTTGATATACTTATCAGATGAGTAAGTGGGTTTGGATTCTCTTGGTAGTTTTGGTAACAGGGGGAGTGATGTGGTGGGTAGTGAGTAGTGGGGGAAATTTACCAGGAGAGGCGGTGGCGGATCAGGGACGGGAGCATTGGGACCATGCCAAACTCGATGAGTTAAAATATAATTCAAATCCCCCAGTTTCCGGACCGCATGATGCGGATTGGATTAGGCCGGGAATTTACGGAGAACCGCAGGACAAGTATAAATTAATCCACTCACTCGAACACGGTTATGTGATCGTGCACTACAATTACGCTCCGGGGCAAGTGTTGACAGATTTTGCCAAGAAAATGGGGTTAAAAAAATTGATTGTCCAGCCAAATCCGACGATAGATAAACCAATTATTTTAGTGGCTTGGGACAGAATGCTAAAGATGGATACTTTCGACGAAAAACTGGCAGAAAAGTTTGTGAAAGCTTTCCGCAATAAAGGCCCGGAAGCCACAATGGAATAATTTGGGGCTTGCGTAGAAAAATCTTATCGTTTAGAATTGAGGGCGTCATATGGCTACTTTTGTCAGAAATAAACCCCACGTCAATATCGGAACCATTGGTCACGTGGACCACGGTAAGACAACTTTGACGTCGGCTATAACTATGGTGCTGGCTAAAAAGGGAATGGCCACAGCTAAAAGATATGATGAGATCGATTCGGCTCCGGAAGAAAAGGCCCGCGGAGTAACCATTAACCTCTCCCATCAGGAATACGAAACCGAAAAAAGACATTACGCCCACATCGACGCTCCGGGACACGCTGACTACATCAAAAATATGATTACGGGCGCGGCCCAAATGGACGGAGCCATTTTGGTGGTATCCGCTCCGGACGGACCTATGCCCCAAACCCGGGAACACATCCTGCTGGCTAAACAAGTAAATGTGCCCGCTATTGTAGTCTTTTTGAACAAATGCGATATGGTAGACGACGCGGAACTATTGGATCTGGTGGAAATGGAAGTCCGGGAACTCTTAACTAAATATGGATTCCCCGGCAACGACGTGCCTATCATCCGCGGATCAGCTCTGAAAGCCACTGAAGGAGATCCTAAAGCGGAGGAAGCAATTTTGGAACTGGTAAAGAAAGTGGACGAATATATCCCTGATCCGGTACGGGAACTGGACAAGCCGTTTTTGATGCCGGTGGAAGACGTCTTTTCTATCAAAGGCCGGGGCACCGTGGTGACGGGCAGAATTGAGCGCGGAAAAGTAAAGGTTAACGATACGGTAGAAATCGTAGGTATCAAAGCTACCCAATCTACCGTGGTCACGGGGGTAGAAATGTTTAGAAAGCAGCTGGACGAGGGATTGGCCGGAGACAACGTGGGCATATTGTTACGGGGAATTGAAAAAGATCAAGTAGAACGAGGCCAAGTTTTGGCCAAGCCGGGCACGATTACCCCCCACACAGAATTTGAGGCCGAAGTGTATGTCTTAACCAAGGAAGAGGGCGGACGGCACACCTCTTTCTTCTCCGGATACCGGCCCCAATTCTACATCCGGACTACCGACGTAACCGGCGAGGTGACTCTGGCAGCCGGAGTAGAGATGGTGATGCCGGGAGACAACGCCAAGGTGAAAGTAAAGCTGATTGCTCCGGTAGCTTTGGAAGAGGGACTGCGGTTTGCTATCCGTGAAGGCGGCAAGACCGTGGGAGCAGGCGCGGTGACCAAGATCATCGCTTAACTCGTTAGCACTTTAATATGGCAAAAGGAAGACTACGTGTCCGCTTAAAGTCCTTTGATCACCGGGTCATTGACGAAACAGCGGCCAAAATATTGGAAACGGCTTTAGCCACTGGCGCTAAAGTATCGGGTCCCATTCCTTTGCCTACCGACCGAAAATTGATAGTGGTGACTTCCTCACCGCATGTGGATAAAAACGCTCGGGAACATTTTGAAATGCTGGTGCACAAACGCCTAATCGATATTATTGATCCCACCCCCAAAACAATCGAGTCTCTCTCCAATTTGGATCTGCCAGCGGGAGTGGATATTGAGATTAAGATGTAAGTTATGAGAAGAGAAAAAGATACGGTTCCCGTGAATGCTAGATTGATTATAGCTCTGGGATTAATTTTAGGGGAAGAAACAATTAAGGGAACTGATGCAAAAAGCCAGCCTGCGATATCAAGAGCAGGAAAAATACTGCGTCACGCTTTTAAAACCAGGAAAATGACTGAGAATGAAAGATTGGCAGTTCAGAGAGCGGTGAATAGTATCGATGCTGACCAATCTGATTGATAAGCAAGCTTATTATTGAGCAACCATAACCGCCTAAATTTTCGTCTCCATCCCACCTGAAAGGTGGGATTTATGGGATTTACCTTCTTATTGAGATTAAGATGTAAATCTGGTATACTTCCCGCACTGTGATATTGCAGGGCGCATACTGCGGATAACGTAAGTGCGGACGGCGAGCTTTATAAAAGTGCCTTCCGGCACTTTTTTTGTGCATAAAATATCCCGTATCACCCCCTTTGTCCCCCTCTTAAATTAAGAGGGGGAAACCCGAAGGGAGAGGGTGATACATCAATAAAAATATGCTATCAACAATCTTTGCTAAAAAAAAGGAAATGACAATGAGATACACCCCTGATGGGAAACAGGCGGGGGTAACCGTGCTGTCCATTTTGCCAACTAGTGATGCCGGATCACGCACTGTTGAAAAACATGGATATGAAGCAAAAATATTTAAGATTCAAAGTTCAAGATTCAAGGTTCAAGAGAAAGAAGTCCGCAATGCAAAAGAAGCGGACTTTTTAGTTGGAGATATCGTCACGGCGAAAGGAATATCTAAGGGTAAAGGGTTTGCCGGGGTGGTCAAGAGGCACGGATTTGCAGGCGGACCCAGGACTCATGGCCAATCTGACCGGGAAAGAGCTCCGGGGTCAATCGGGCAAACGACTACTCCGGGGCGAGTGTCCCGGGGAAAGAGAATGGCAGGCAGAATGGGCGGAGCTACTGTAACTGTTACCGGACTGAAAATACAGGATATTAATGAAAAAGAGATAGCGGTTATCGGAGCGGTACCGGGACACCGGGGAACGCTGGTTAGAATCACAAAAACATGATTTCAGCTGTGACTTATAATTTGCAGGGGAAAAAGATCGAATCAACTCCCCTGCCCAAAAACATTTTTGAGGTGAAAGTCAAACCAGTTTTGCTGGCCCAGGCCGTGCGAGTATGGCTGTCTAATCAGCGACGAGGAACGGCTAAAACCAAGACCCGGAGCGAGGTAGCTAAGACTACTGCCAAGCCCTATAAACAAAAAGGTACGGGGAGAGCCAGGCATGGAAGTTCTGCCGCTCCGATATTCGTGGGGGGAGGAATTGCCCACGGACCCAGCGGGAAACAAAACTACAAAATGAGCCTGCCAGCTAAAATGCGGCGGTTAGCCCTGTTGGGATCTTTATCTGCCAAAGCGGCCGCCAAGCAAATTTCGGTGATTACGGGGGCGGAAAAGGCCAGCGGTAAAACTAAGCAAGTTGGTTGGCTGGCGGGCAAAAAGACCCTGGTACTGGTAACGAAAGAGCAAAATAAATTTAAGCAAGCAGTCAGAAATTTGGACCAGACAACACTGACGACCGCGGAGGGATTATCGGCATATACGATATTGGCGGCCAAACAACTGGTTATTGCCAAAGAAGCGCTCACGGAGCTAAAAAAAACATATGCTGCTTAAAGCCATCATCACGGAAAAGTCCATGCGGGAAGCCCAAAACAAAAGATACACTTTTGCGGTGACTCCGGCGGCCACTAAGCCGGGGATAAAAAGGGCTGTAGAGCAAATGTTTGCAGTAAAAGTGTTAAGAGTGCACACCTTGCGGTCAGGTGGCAAAAAAAAGGCCATCGTCCAGATTAATTCCCAGCAAAGTATTGACTTATGGAAAAAAGATTGACGTGGACCTTACCTAAAAGATCGGGCCGAAATGCCACAGGAGTGGTAACCACCCGGCATCAGGGAGCCCGGGAGAAAAGGCGTTACCGGGAAATTGACTGGAAACGGAATAAGCGGGGTATATCCGCCCGGGTGGTAGCTATTGAATATGATCCCAACCGCACGGCAGATTTGGTCTTGGTTCAATATGTGGATGGGGAAAGACGATATATCTTGGCGCCTGAAACCCTGCGGGTGGGTCAAAAGATCGTGAGTGGTGAGTCAGCCCCCCTGACTGCCGGAAACGCATTGCCCCTGAAAGCAATTCCGGTAGGAACCATGATCCATTGTCTGGAACTGGCGGTCGGCCAGGGGGCAAAATTGGTGCGCGGGGCCGGAGGAGCGGCAGTGATCCAAGGTTTTGAAGGAGAGTGGGCTCTGGTAAAATTACCATCGGGTGAGATCCGGCGCATCGGCTCCGGGGCGTATGCCACTATCGGACAAGTCGGTAATCCGGATTGGAAGAACATAAACTTGGGTAAGGCGGGGAGAAAGAGACACATGGGAATCAGGCCGACTGTCCGGGGAACAGCCCAAAATCCCAGGTCACATCCGCACGGCGGCGGAGAGGGACGGTCTGGTGAGGGCATGCACCCTAAAACTCCATGGGGCAAGTCTGCCCGGGGAAATAGAACCAGAAACAAGTCTAAATATTCGCACAAAATGATTGTGCAACGACGCAAATGAGAGCACCATATATAGACCAAAAATTGATGGCCAAGGTGGGAAAAAAAGTGAATCCTATCAAAACCTGGGCCAGAAACAGCCAGATCCCTCCGGAATTTGTAGGGACGACTTTTCAGGTCCATAACGGACACAAATTTGTGGATGTAAATATTCACGAGTCAATGGTGGGACACCGCTTGGGGGAATTTGCCCCCACCCGGACATTTAGAGGCCATGGAGCAATAGTTAAAAGAACTATGGAGAAAACATGATAGTCAAGGCCAAAGCCAGTTTTGTAATGACCAGTCCGCGCAAATTGCGGCTGGTAGTTGACGCTGTCCGAGGATTATCTCCGAAAGCGGCGATCGATCAATTGAAAATGCTGCCCAAAAGGGCGGCCGGGGTCTTGCTGTCCGTTTTTGAACAAGCCATGGGCAATGCTAAAAATAACTTTAAGTTGTCCCCGGAAAATCTGAAGATTAAATCGCTGTCAATTAACGATGGTCCGCGGGGACCAAAGCGGATGGACAGATCCCATGGGGCCAGGTTTGACAGAGGTGTAAAAAGGCGTAAGTATGCACATGTTAACTTGGAACTGGAGGAGAAAACATATGGGAAATAAAGTTAACCCGGTGGGATACCGGTTACCATTGTCCCCGACCGCGACCTGGAAATCCAGGTGGTTTACCACTAATCCTAAGAAATACCGGGGATACTTAGCCACCGATGTTAAATTAAGGCAAGCGTTGATGAACCGGTTGAAGATAGCTGGGGTGACGAGAGTGAATATTGAAAGGTCTCTAAAAAGTATGAAGGTGGTTATCTATGTTACCCGTCCCGGAGTGGTGATCGGACGCGGTGGAGCGGGAATCGACGAACTGAAAAAATTTATCGCTAAGACTTTGGGGCGTCAAGATCTGAAAGTGGATCAGCCACAAATTGAGGAAATAAAAATCCCGGATTTGAATGCGCATCTGGTAGCGTCTAAAATTGCCGAGCAAATCGAACGCCGGCTGCCGGCCCGCAGAGTAGCCAAGAAATCGTTAGAAAGGACTATGCAGGCGGGGGCCAAGGGGATAAAAATATTGATTGCTGGCAGGGTTAATGGGGCAGAAATATCCCGGCGGGAGTTATATCACGAGGGATCGGTACCTTTGCAAACTTTGAGAGCGGATATTGATTACGCGCAAGTGCCGGCACTCACCCGCTCCGGATATGTGGGGGTCAAAGTTTGGATCAACCGGGGAGAAATGAACTATGCTGCAACCTAAAAAACAAAAATACCGAAAACAATTCCGGGGCCACATGAAGGGATCGGCCAGCCGGGGCAACGCCTTGAATTTTGGAGAGTACGGCTTGAAAGCCATCAGCCGGGGGTGGTTGTCTGCCAAACAGATCGAAGCTGCCAGGAAAGCTATCGCTCACTACTCCCAAAGAGGCGGTAAAGTGTGGATTCGGGTTTTTCCGGATAAGCCGGTAACCCGCAAGGCTCTGGGGACTAGAATGGGGTCGGGCAAGGGAGATATCGTTGACTACGTGGCGGTAGTCACCCCGGGCAGGATTATTTTTGAAATTGCCGGAGTGCCTGAAGAGGTGGCCCGGACAGCCTTTCGTAGAGCGATAGCTAAGTTACCGTTTAAATTCAGGATAATTTCCAAAAATGATTAAATTTAAATCCCAAGTTAAAATCATGACTCCGCAAGAACTGGCAGTTAAAGCCAGGGAATTGGTAACCATCATCGCCCGCACCAGAGTCGAGAAAAAACCGACCGCAAAATTGCGTAAGCAGTTAGCTATCATTCTGACATATGCGAACATTAACCGGTAAAATCATATCCGACAAAATGGCCAAGACTGTGGTGGTGGAGGTGGAGCGGTTCGTAATCCATCCCATGTACCACAAGCGGGTAAAAAGAAGCCGGAATTTCCATGCCCACAATGAACCGGGGAAGAAAGTTGGGGATGTAGTGAAAATAGTTGAAGTTAAACCCATTTCCAGGACAAAGACCTGGAAAGTCATATGATTCAATTACGCACTATATTACAACCTGCGGACAACAGCGGCGCTAAGAAGTTGCGGGTCATCCAGATTATGGGGGGCTCGAGGCGCAAGTGGGGTTCTTTGGGAGACGTAGCCACGGCAGTGGTGGACGGAGCGGATCCCACCGGAGTGGTCAAAGATTCAGAGATAGTCAAAGTGGTTATCGTGCGCATCCGCAAAGAGCGCCGACGCCAGGACGGCAGCTATATCCGCTTTGACGATAATGCCGGAGTGATAATTGATCCCAAAACCGGCGAACCCAGGGGGAGCCGGATTTTTGGTCCGGTCGCTCGCGAAGTAAAAGACGCAGGCTTTAATAAAATAGCCTCGCTGGCGGCGGAGGTGATATGAAGTTACACAAGGGAGATAAAGTTCTAGTGACAGCCGGAAAAGACCGGGGGCGGGAAGGCGTGGTGGAAAAGATATGGGCGGATAAATCACGGGTGCTGGTTCCCGGAGTGAATCAATACAAAAAACACCGCAAGGCCCAGGGAGAAAAACAGCCCGGAGAAATTTTGACTTTGAGCCGGCCGTTGCCAGTTGGCAACATCGCTCTAATTTGCCCAAAGTGCAAACAGCCGACCCGGATAGGATATAGGATAATTAACGATAAAAAAATTAGAATTTGCCGCAAGTGCGACCAAAATATTTAAATATGTGGGAAGCAAAAATCACTAAGGTCGTTTTAAACATTGGACTTAAAGAGGCCGTGACAGACAAGGGAGTGCTGGCTAAAGCTTCCGAACAGCTGGCAAGTATTGCCGGACAAAAGCCTAAAGTCACCCGGGCCAAGATATCTATTGCCAACTTTAAGGTGCGGGCCGGTGATCCGGTGGGATTGACGGTAACGCTGCGGGGTAAAAGAATGCAGGATTTTGTGACTAAATTGATAACTATTGTTTTGCCAAGGGTGCGGGATTTTCACGGAGTGCCGGCCACTGCATTTGATAAAAAGGGCAACTATACATTGGGGCTGGCTGAACAAATCGTTTTCCCGGAAATAGACTATGGAAAAATTGATAAAATAAGAGGTCTGGAAATTACCCTAGTGAACAATACCGGTTCTCCTGAGCTCGCTAAAAAGTTATTGGAGTCGTTAGGCATGCCCTTTAAGAAAGGATAACCGTGGCTAAAACATCTAAAGTTGTCAAACAAGAAAAAGGTTACTTAAAATACCCAACGCAATACCGCAACCGGTGCCACCGCTGCGGCCGGCCGCGGGGTTACATGCGGATGTTTGGCCTGTGCCGGCTGTGTTTCAGGGAGCTGGTACACCGGGGCGAATTGCCGGGAGTAAAAAAAGCATCATGGTAAACGATCCCCTATCAGATTTAGTAGCCCGCATTAAGAATGGTTACCGGGCAAATTTAGCCGAAGTACGTCTGCCGTGGAGCCGGGTAAAAGAGCATGTAGTGCGGGTACTGGTGGAACAGAAATTGGTAGAGAAATGCGAGAGGATAAAAGATGAGTTGGTGATAAAATTGCGGTACGAAGGGAAAACCCCAGCCTTAACGGACATCCGCCGGGTAAGTAAGCCGGGGGTGAGAATTTATGCCGGAGTGAAAAAATTGCCGCGGGTTCTGGGAGGACTGGGGATCAACGTCTTGTCTACACCCCAGGGAATTATGGCGGATAAGCAGGCTAAAAAGTTACATGTGGGGGGCGAGATCATCGCCCAAGCCTGGTAAAAATATGTCCAGAATAGGCAGACTACCGATCCCCATTCCCGAAGCTGTAACTGTAACTGTAAACGGGAACAGGATAAGCGTAATAGGACCAAAAGGACGGCTTGAATGGACAATGCCGGATGGAGTAGAAGCAAAAATTGAGGAAGGCAAAATAATGATAACAGCCAAGTTATCGAACCTGCATGGGCTATCCAGATCGTTAATTAATAACATGGTTTACGGGGTAAGCCAAGGTTGGAGCAAAACTCTGGAACTGACCGGGACCGGCTACCGCGCCAATACCAACGGGACGGAGTTAAATTTATCTCTGGGATTTTCGCACCCAGTGGTGGTCAAGGCCCCGGAGGGGATGAGTTTTGAAGTGGCAGAAAACAAAATCAAAGTCCTGGGAATAGACAAGGTGAAAGTAGGAGAAGTGGCTGCTAAAATTAGGTCCTGGCGGCCGGCTGATCCTTATAAGGCCAAGGGGCTAAAATACGAGGGTGAAGTTATCAGAAGGAAGGCCGGCAAAGCGGCCAAAGCCGAAATAAAAATATGAGATTGACTGTTTTTCGATCCAATAAATATATTTATGCCCAGGTGGTTGACGATGCCAAAGGAGTAACTGTAGCCTGCGCGCAGGGAAAGAATTCTCAAGAAGTGGGCCAGCTGGTGGCCCAGAGGGCGGTAAAGGCTGGAGTGAAAAAAATTGCTTTTGACCGCGGACGATACCGATATCATGGCCAAGTAAAAACACTGGCTGAAGCGGCCAGAGAAGGGGGGTTGACGTTTTGAGACCGTTTGTGAGAACTAGACAATTTAGTGCCGAACCCCGGGAGTTTGACGAAAAAACGGTGCAGGTAAACCGGGTGTCTAAGAAAACCAAAGGGGGCAACCGGATTAGCTTTTCGGTATTGGTAGTAGTGGGAGACAAGAAAGGCCGGGTGGGGGTGGGCCTGGGGAAAGCCACGGACGTGACGTCAGCCATGCGTAAAGCCAGCTCGTACGCCCAAAAACACCTGATTACTGTTCCTCTAAAAGGCAGAACCATTCCTCATGAAGTCCGGGTCAAAGTAGGAGCGGCACAGGTGATCATGAAGCCGGCTCCGGACGGGACGGGGGTCATTGCCGGCGGACCGGTACGGGCGGTAGTGGAAGCGGCGGGAATCCGGGATATTGTGAGTAAAATCCTGGGGACAAACAACAAAGCGTCTAATGTTTACGCGGCATTTGAAGCGCTGAAGCGCCTGAAACAAATATGAATTTAAATAAATTACCCAAAATAATTACTAGACCCAAAAAGAGGGTGGGGCGGGGTATGGGGTCTGGCAAAGGCAGTCATACGACCGGGCGGGGAACTAAGGGACAGAAAGCCCGGGGAAAAGTGCCAATTTTATATGAGGGGACCAAAACCAAAAAATCCCTGGTGAAACGTATTCCCATGCTCCGCGGTAAAGGCAAATTCAAAGCTAAAACGGGACAGGTTATTTTGCACTTGGGAGACTTAGCTGATCTACCGGCCAAGTCGGAAGTGACATTAAAAAGTTTGGGTCTGGAGAAAGTAAAAATTTTGGACGGTGGAGAAATCAAACAGGCGCTGATTATTAAAGTACCTATTTCCGCCGGAGCAGCCAAGAAAATAGTAAAAGCGGGTGGTAAGATTGAAAATTATGGATAAGGTCATAGCGAGTTTAAGACAAATTTGGGGGATGCCGGAGATACGCAAAAAATTGCTGTTTACGGCGGCTATACTTCTTATCTACCGCATGCTGGCGCATATTCCGGTGGCCGGAATTGACCGACAGGCATTGGCCAACCTGTTTTCCGGATCACAGCTGTTGGGCCTGCTAGACATTTTCTCCGGAGGGACGCTGGCTAATTTTTCCCTCATCGCCCTGGGCTTGGGCCCATATATCAACGCCTCAATCATTTTGCAGCTTTTGACTATGGTGTTTCCTAAGCTGGAAGAACTGTCCAAGGAGGGGGAATACGGACGGGAGATGATTAATCAATATACCCGGTGGCTGACAGTGCCGATCGCGATTTTGCAAGGATTCGGGATGTATTCGCTGCTTCGGGGTCAAAATATAATTGGGGTTCTAAATGCGGGATCACTGTTAGCATTAATTGTAACGATGACAGCGGGAACAGTACTGTCGGTGTGGCTGGGAGAATTAATTACCGAATACGGCGTGGGCAATGGCGTGAGCTTACTTATTTTTGCCGGAATTGTGGGCCGGTTGCCGGTGGTTCTGGGACAGACGGCGGTGACTCTGGAAACACTGTCGTTGGGGAATTTGGGAATTTTTGGCATTGTGGGATTGATACTGGTAGCGGCGGTGGTGTTTATGAACGAAGCCTCGCGGAAAATTCCAGTCCAATATGCCAGACGCATCCGGGCCGGCAAAGTGTATGGAGGACAGTCAACGCATCTGCCTCTGCGAGTGAACCAAGCGGGGGTGATCCCCATAATATTCGCGGTGTCACTGGTGTTACTCCCCTCTTTAGTGGGGCAATTTTTGCAAAATGTAAATAACGCCCAAGTGGCTCTGGCGGCCAAGTCCATATTGGCTTTTATGCAACCCAACGGATGGGCCTATAACCTGATTTATTTTGCCTTAGTAGTAGGGTTCACCTATTTTTATACGGCGGTAGTGTTTAATCCGGTGAAGATCGCGGACGACATCAAAAAATACGGGGGGTTCGTACCGGGCATCAGGCCCGGGGAAGTCACGGCCAATTATTTAAATGGGATTATGAACCGGGTGACCTTGGCGGGGGCGGTGTTTTTAGGAACCATCGCCATTATGCCGGCTATTGTCCAGGTGGCTTTCAGAATCCCTACCTTATCGTTGGGGGGAACGGGGATCCTGATTGTGGTCAGCGTTGTTTTGGAAACCGTGAAGTCTCTGCAATCTCAATTATCCGTTAGAAATTACGACACGTTTTTAGTGTAATTTGTCAAGCTAAATGCTAGAATGTGGTTATGGAAACCAAGGTGCTTAACTATCGAATCATTATTGAGCCGGAAAAATATCCCGACGGGTCAACTGTTTATGTAGCCCATTGTCCTACTTTGGCCATCTCTGACTATGGAGATTCTGTCGAAGGAGTCCTGAAAAGTATTAAGGATGGAATAGAACTGGCAGTAGAATCGTTAGTGAAAGAGAAAAAGGAAGTCCAAACAGACGATATAACAGACCAGATTATTACCTCCACTAAGATCAAAGTACCGGCTGACTGGCGCGTTTCTCTTGCGGCATGAGTAAACTTCCTCGTGATTTGAAGGCTATAGAGTTAATTAAAATTCTGAAAAAGCACGGTTTTATTGAAACTGGCGGTAAAGGTAGCCATGTCAGACTTGCCCATCCGGACGGCCGATGGACTCAAGTAGCCGTTCACCCTAGGCCTGTTCCCCAAGGTACACTTCGAGCTATATTGCGCCAAACTGAATTGACGGTGGAGGACTTAAAATAGAAATATGAATATTATTCTTTTAGGTCCCCAGGGATCGGGAAAGGGAACGCAGGCGCAACTGCTGGTTGAGAAACTCGGGCTGCAGCATTTTGAGGCGGGAAAAATTTTACGGAGTATTGCCGATTCAGATAACCAGCATGCCGGGGCAGTAAAAGCGGCGATAAATAGCGGAAATTTAGTGCCGGATGAGCTGGTGAGGTTAATTGCTTGGGATTTTATTAATAAACATAAAAATGGAGGGTTTATTTTTGATGGATACCCTAGGTCGGTGGCCCAATATGAACATTTGCAGGATATGTTGATGAAGTTTGGTAAAAAGATTGATAGGGTGATTGATCTGGAAATTTCAGAAGGAGAAACTATTAAAAGATTGACGAAAAGAAAAAGAGAAGACGATACGCCGGAGGCGATCGGAAAAAGATTGCAGTTTTGGCGGCAACAAACTATGCCGGTTATCGAAAGGGCAAGACAAGAGGGAATTTTATTAAAGATTGATGGAGAAAGGCCAATTGAGGTTATACACAAAGACATCAATGACCAAATTAACAATTAAAACCGGGGCAGAAATAGCAGTTATGAGGGAAGGGGGAGCGAGGTTAGCAGAAATTAGAGAAAGAATCGTTAGAGCCGTAAGACCGGGGATGACAGGGGCGAACTTAGATAAACTGGCAGATAGATTGATTGCTCAAGCGGGAGGAAAACCGTCATTTAAAGCGGTGCCGGGATATAGGTGGGCGACGTGTATTAATGTAAATGATGTGGTAGTACACGGAGTTCCTGACAACTATAAAATTAAGGCGGAAGATAAGGTGGGAATTGATCTGGGAATGTATTATAAAGGGTTCCACACGGATACTTCAATAACGGTGGGGGGGCCGGAAAAATTTCTGGAAGTTGGCCGGCTGGGACTGAAGAGGGCCATCGCTCAAGCGCAAACGGGCAAACGGGTGGCAGATATTTCCGCCGCCATGCAAAAAACCGTGGAGGAGGCCGGGCACAGCGTAGTACGGGCTCTGACGGGACACGGAATAGGGAGAGAACTGCACGAAGAACCGGCCATTCCCTGCTTTGTGATCGGTGAATATGAACATAGCCCAAAATTAAGGGAAGGGATGGTTATCGCCATCGAAATTATGTATAACCAGGGAGGATCCGAGGTGGTGTATAAAAATGACGACGGTTGGACAATAGTCACGGCTGATGGTAAAATATCGGGGCTATTCGAAGAGACTGTAGCTATAACCAGTCACGGTCCGATCGTTTTAACATGCCAAATTCATTAACTTTTGAGGTAGAGGGAGAAGTCGTAGAAAATCTACCTAATACCTCTTTCCGGGTCAAATTAAACGGCTCGGAAAAAATTGTGCTGTGTCACCTAGCAGGTAAAATGCGGATTCACTGGATCCGCCTGCTGCCGGGGGACAAAGTAAGAGTAGCCATGGCAGGTCCTAATGAAACACTAGGCAGAATAATCTTTAAATTAAAATGAAAGTCCAAGCATCCATCAAAACCAGGTGTAGAAACTGCAAAATAGTAAAGCGGAAAGGGGTTCTATTTGTAATTTGCATTAACCCCAAGCATAAACAGCGCCAAGGATAAATATGCCTAGAATTGCCGGACGGGATATTCCCGAGAACAAAAAAATCGAGTTTTCCCTACGCTATATTTATGGCATCGGGCCAACGAACGCTGCCGGAATTTTGGCCAAAGCGAAAGTGGATGTAAATAAGAGAACTAAAGACCTGACGGGGGATGAGCTGGCTAGATTGCAAAAAGCGGTGGACGAAGTAAAAGTGGAGGGGGATTTGCGCAAAGAAGTCCAGCAAAATATTGCCAGACTAAAAGAAATCGGGTCTTACCGGGGACACAGGCATGCCAAGGGACTACCGGTCCGCGGACAGCGAACCAGAACTAATGCCCGGACTAAGAGGGGCAAGAGAATGACTATCGGAGCTCTAAAGAAAGAAGTGTTGGCCACTAAGGAACCTAAAGTGGAGGAAAAGAAATGACGGGCAAAGCTTTTATTACGGCCACTTTTAACAACACCCTGGTGACCATTACGGATATGGCGGGGAACGCCATCGCCTGGGGATCAGCGGGAGCGGCTGGGTTTAAGGGTGCCCGCAGAGCTACTCCTTACGCGGCCACCATGGCTGTGGATGCAGCAGCCAGGAAGGCAATAGCGGCCGGAATTAAAGAGGTAGAAGTGTATTTGAAAGGTCCGGGATCCGGACGAGATGCTGCCTTGCGAGCTTTGAAAGCCGCCGGTTTAAAAATGAATCTGATCGCCGACGTAACGCCGGTCCCACATAACGGAGTCAAGCCCAGCAAAAAGAGAAGAGTTTAGTTTACCACTTCCCCTTCTTCAGCTTTTTTATCTTCTTTCTTGTCCTCGGGGTTTGTTTGCCCCCCTTCGCTCTGAGGAGCTTCGGTAGGGGCGCGGTACATTTCGGCTCCTAATTTTTGCAGAGAGTCCATTAAATCTTTGGATTTGGCTTCCAGGTCTTCTTTGGAGCCGGTTTCAAGAACGGCTTTGAGAGCGGCTACTTTGTCCTCGACTTCTTTTTTCAGATCGGCCGGGGCTTTGTCGCCCGCTTCTTTAAGAGTCTTTTCGGCCGTAAAAATCAGGGAATCGGCCTGGTTTTTGGCTTCGATCTTAGTTTTCTTTTCAGTGTCCTCGGCGGCGTGGGCCTCGGCCTCTTTGCGCATTCTTTCCACTTCTTTCTCATCTAAATTGGTAGAGTTAGTAATGGAAATATGTTGCATTTTGTTAGTAGCTTTATCGAGGGCTTTGACGTTGAGGATACCGGAAGCATCAATGTCAAAAGTAACTTCGATTTGAGGCACGCCGCGGGGAGCGGGAGGAATGCCGTCCAGGATAAACCGGCCCAGGGTTTTGTTATCCGCGGCCATGGGGCGTTCGCCCTGGAGAACGTGGATTTCCACGGAGGTTTGGGAGTCGGCGGCGGTGGAGAAAACCTGCGATTTGGCAGTGGGAATAGTGGTGTTTCTCTCGATGAGAGAGGTCATAACCGACCCCAAAGTTTCCAGTCCCAGAGTCAGCGGAGTAACATCCAGAAGAACGACGTCTTTGACGTCGCCGGTTAAGACGCCGCCCTGGATGGCCGCGCCGACGGCCACCACTTCGTCGGGATTGACGGATTTATTGGGCTCTTTGCCAAAGAATTTCTTGACCACTTCGTAGACTGCCGGCATCCGGGTCATGCCGCCCACCAGAACTACTTCGTCGATTTTGGAAATATCGACTTTGGCGTCTTTAAGACAGGCTTTAACGGGAGCCACGGTTTTTTGAATCAGGGAATCGACCAGGGATTCTAACTTGGCCCGGGTAAGTTTGAGGTTTAAGTGCAAAGGCTGGCCGTTATTTTGGGTGATATAGGGTTGATTAATCTCGGTCTCCATAGCCGAAGATAGCTCGATTTTGGCTTTCTCGGCGGCGTCGCGGACCCGCTGCAGAGCTTGGGTGTCTTTTTTGAGATCCACGCCGTTATCTTTCTTAAATTCATCAACTATCCAGTTCATAATTACCTGGTCAAAATCGTCTCCTCCCAGGTGGGTGTCGCCGTTGGTGGCTTTGACTTCAAAAACTCCGTCCCCCAGTTCGAGAACCGAAATGTCAAAAGTGCCCCCGCCCAGATCATAGACAGCCACGGTGTGAGCGTTTTTCTTATCCAGGCCATAGGCCAGAGCGGCGGCGGTAGGTTCGTTGATTATTCTTTCGACCTTGAGGCCGGCGATTTCCCCGGCTTGCTTGGTGGCCTGGCGCTGGGAATCGTCGAAGTAGGCCGGAACAGTAATCACGGCTCTATCAACTTTGGAACCCAAGTAAGATTCGGCGTGGGCTTTCATGGTCTGCAGAACCTTGGCGGAAATTTCCTGGGGAGTGTAAGCCTTGCCTTCGACCTCAACGCAGGCCATGTTGTCTTTGCCGGCCACGATTTTGTAGGGCACCATCTCCATGGTTCTTTTAACTTCAGGATCGGAAAACTTGCGGCCCATCAGGCGCTTGATGGAATAAATAGTATTCTTGGAATTGAGAATCATCTGGCGTTTGGCCACGTCGCCCACCAGATTCTTGACCGGTTCCACAATGGAGGGAGTGGTATTGCGGCCGGTGTCGGCAGCCGGGATAACCTTAGGAATCCCGCCTTCCATAACAGCCACACAGGAATTAGTGGTCCCTAAATCGATGCCGATTATTTTACTCATGTTTAAAAACTTTCACTTTGGATGGGCGAATAACATAGTTACTAATTTTATAACCCTTAGAGATAATTTCTGCAAGAGTATTATCAGGCTCTCCGAACAAAGTTTCAAGACATTCGTGAATTTGGTGGTTATAAATATCCCCCGCTTTGGGCAAAATTTCCTGCACACCTTCTGCGGTTAAAACATTTTGAAACTGCTTGACGGCCATCTTAACTCCCGGGTCCTGGGAATGGGTGGCGGCCAACTCTAAGACATCCAGAGTCGGCAGAAGTTTGGCCATGATATTAGCCGTGGCGTAAGTAACAAAATCTTTTTTGTCGGCGTCAACGCGTTTAACCAGATTGTGATAATCGGCCAGGGCGCGTTTCCAGTTTTCCTCTAGGGTTTTTTTAGTGGTCATATTTACCAGCTGGAGGTCAGCCCGGAAACCAGTTCGGAGAAATAACGCAGAGTGGGCAAAACGACGGGAAAGTTCAGGCGGCAAGGGCCAATGAGGCCCAAAATTCCCCGGCGGTTATTACCGGCAGCAAAAGGCGTAAAAGCAAAACCCACCGGTTCGAAATAATCTCCCCAACCCAGGTCTTGGCCAAAAACGATATGTACTGTTTCCGCAGGGTCATACTGACGGTCAAAAAAGAGCTGACGGATACGGGCCTCTTGGTCTAAGAGAGTGAGAACGGTGCGGGTGACGTCGATATCGAAAAATTCCGGGGTGGACAGGATGTTGGCAGCTCCGGAATAGTAGACGTCACCAGCGTCGGTGACGGCCACAGACAGATTTTTGGTCCGGTCGGCCAGGGCCAGGGTAGTGTGGCGCATCAGGCGGTCGAAATCAAAACGGGAATCCCAGATTTTTTCTTTGGCAGCCACTTCTTCGGTTACAGACATCTTTTTCTCCTGCATGAGATGGTCTACGTAAAAATGTAGAGCCTCCGGGGTGGGCACCCGGCCGGCAGAGGTATGCAACTGTTTCAACAATCCTGCGTCGGTGAGAACAGACATTTCATTACGGATAGTGGCCGGAGAAATACCCAAGGAATACTTGCGGTCCAGAACTTCGCTGCCTACCGCTTCGGCGGTATCAATATATTCTTCAATCAGACATTTGAGAATTTGGGTCTGGCGGGGAGTGATGCTGAGCGAAGTCGAATGCATTGTCACTCTTATACCAAGAGTGCTAACGATTGTCAAGAGGGCAAGTTCAGGTTAGAATCAAGTCATGAAGAGAGATCAGATAGTTTCATTTGCAGGAGTATTAATACTGGCGCTGGCGCTGCCCTTACTTCTGAAGGGAGTAAATTACGTGCAAAAACTGCTGGTGGAGGCGGAAGGCAGACTGGCTGCCATTACGGTAGAAACAGACCACGTATTGGGACCGATGCCCCAACCCTGGCGGGCGCTGGCTCAAGGCGGAGAGGATCTGTTGGGTTTTATGGACCAGGCGGGGGGGCAAGTGGCGGGGGTTAAAACTCAATATGTGCGGATCGACCATATATATGATGGCTTTAATGTGGTGGGCCCGGGTTTGGCTTTTAACTGGAGCAGTTTGGATCAGGTAGTGGATAAAATACGGGCGGCCGGGGCCACGCCGTTTTTGTCCCTTTCCTATATGCCTCTGGCCATTTCCAAGGGCGATATTCTGGACGAGCCCAAAAATTGGAACGAGTGGGCGCAGGTCGTCCAGAGGACGATTGAGCACTTCAGCGGGGAGAAAGGAATACCTAACGTTTATTATGAGGTGTGGAATGAGCCGGATCTGTTTGGTAAATGGACCATGGGCGGGACCAAAGATTACAAAAAATTATACTTGTATGCTTCGCGGGGTGCACAGGCGGCCCGAGTGTCCCAAGCCTTTAAATTCGGCGGACCAGCCACGACCGGGCTATATAGAAATTGGATGGATAGTTTCTTTCCGTTTATCTTGGAAAACAAATTGAGATTGGATTTTTTCTCATGGCATAGATACGACAGCAATATTGAAAAATACCGGGAAGACGTAACCAGGATAGACCGGTGGATAGAAAGTCATCCGTATTTTGCCGGTGTAGAAAAAGTAATCTCGGAGATGGGGCCGGACAGCGAGAAGGGGGGGCAAAATGACACCCGGGCCGGGGCAGCGCACTTGTTGGCGGTAATGCGGGAAGCAGTGGCAAAAATAAAGTACGTGTTTACTTTTTCGGTGACCGGGCAGTGGGGAATAATAAATAAACCCAGATATGAAGCCTTGAGGTTGCTGTCCAGATTGGGCGACCAGCGGCTGGCGGTAACCGGAGACGGGACTTGGGTGCGGGCTTTCGGGGCGAAAAAAGGCGACGCCTATCAGGTACTGGTGGTAAATTACAATCCCAAAGGCAGACACTCGGAAGTGGTGCCGGTGACGTTTGTAAATTTGGTCGATCAAAATTTTTTGCTGCGGCAGATAACCATGGGCGGAGGAACAACCCAGTCTGAAGTGGCCACCGACGAAGCGATTTTGCAAAGACAAATCTCCCTGACCCCTAACTCCGCGGTGCTGTTGGAGTTGACGCCAAGATAGACAGGAAGGCGGCTTGGGGCAGATCGATTTTGCCCACGCGCTTCATCCGGGCTTTGCCTGCTTTCTGTTTTTTGAGGAGTTTGTCCTTGCGGGTTTGGTCCCCTCCTGATAATTTAGCGATGACGTCTTTGCGGTAGGCTTTGACGTCGGCCCGGGCCAGGATGTGACTGCCGATGGCGGCCTGGATGGGGACTTCAAAATTCTGGCGGGGAATGATATTTTGCAGGGTAGCTACCAGACTTTTGGCCAGGTACGGGGCTTGGGTGCGGGGAACAATCTGAGACAGGGCGTCGATTCTGTCACCTGCAACCAGAACGTCTAATTTGATCAGATCCGCTGCTTGGTAGCCGGCTAATTCATAATCCAGAGTGGCAAAACCCTGGGAAACGCTCTTGAGAGAATCATAGAAACCGCGGATGAGCTCGGCCAGAGGCAGAGAGTAGGATAACTGGACCAGACGAGTTAAATACTGGATACGGGTTTGGGTACCGCGATGATTTTGGCACAGCCGGATGACCGGACCGATATATTCTTGGGGAACAAAAATCGACAAATTCAGCATGGGTTCACGAATTTCTTTGGTGATGGATGGGTCGGGTAAGGCGGAAGCCTGGTTAATAGTTATTAGTTCATTGTTCATAGTTAGCACCTGATAGGAAACCGAGGGGGCGGCGGCAATAACGTCTAAATTAAATTCGCGCTCCAATCTTTCTTGAACGATATCGGCGTGGAGCAAACCCAGCAGCCCAACACGAAAACCGTTGCCTAAGGCAGGAGAAAACTCTGAAGTAAAGGTCAGAGCGGAGTCGGAAAGCTGGAGTTTGCCCAGGGCCCTGTGAAGAACGCTAATTTCGGAACCATCTATCGGATAAAAGCTAACGAAGACCACCGGTTTTACCGGCGAGTAGCCGGGAAGTGGAGCAGCCGGGGGGACAGCCAGGGTGTCCCCGGCCGTCAGTTGTGATACATTCTTGAGATTGGTGACAATATAACCAACTTCACCGGTGGATAATTTTTCTACAGGTTTTCGGCTAGGAGTAAATACTCCCACCTCAATAGCAGAGGTTTCAATGCCAACTGCCAATAGCTTAAGTCTGTCTCTGGTTTTTATTTCGCCATCGACTACTCTAACCCAAGCAACCACTCCCAAGTGGGAATCAAAATTAGAATTGAACACGAGGGCTCTAGTTGTATTTGGAAATTGAGATTTGGGGCTTGGGATTTGCTCAATTACTGCAGACAATAATTGAGACACTCCCTGGCCGGTTTTGGCGGAAACCAGTAACGGAGATTCCAAATTTAAAATGTCTTGAAGTTGTTTTTTGGTGCCGGCAATATCTGCGGTGGTAATATCTATTTTGTTAATGACGGGGATTACAGCCAGTCCGAGTTTTTGGGCCTGATGATAATGGGCCAGCGTTTGAGCTTGGACGCCTTGGGTGGCGTCGACGAGTAAAATGGCCCCTTCACAAGCGGCTAAAGAACGGGAGACTTCATAAGAAAAATCTACATGACCCGGAGTATCTATCAAATTCAGAATATACCCTTGATATTCCATTCGCACTGGGGCTAATTTGATGGTGATCCCCCGCTCGCGCTCGATGGGGTTACTGTCTAAAAGCTGGGCCCGCATTTGCCGCTTGGACACGGTACCGGTAATCTCCAGCAGCCGGTCGGCAAGTGTGGATTTACCATGATCCACGTGGGCGATAATGGCGAAGTTGCGGATATTCATTAATTTTGATCCGGGGCGGGGAGAATAAATCCCACCTGAAAGGTGGGATTGGGATTATCTGCCTTGACCGCCCAACTTTTCTATAACTTTGTAACTCCTAGTACTTCCTGCATTTCTTTTATCCCATCAGACAAACATTGATACGATTGTAATTGGTATTTTAGGGGCGATGGGTACGATTCTGGGTGGGCAGCAGCAACTGCTATGGGCTCGTGAAGTTGATCTTTGTATGTTTTAAGAATGTGGTCGATTCTTCGTGATTGGGCGTCTAATAGTCTATCCCGTTGAGCCTCGACACCCAGATCAAAGTTTCCGGTTATTTCGGAGACAACGCCCGAAAGCATCGCTAATTCTTTTGGTTTTAAAGACTTAAGCATGTTCTTTACATTTTGGCCTGCAACATGGGACAATTCCAAACTCGCTCTGACTTCTTCGTATACCATTTCTATTTCAGGTGGAGGAATTACGGTGTGTAGCAAAAGAGCGGTGGCCGTTTTCGGATATTTTTTTGATACTTCTAGCGCACGGGCGCCATTTCGATCAATACGTTCTACAAGAGTGTAACTTTTTAATGATTCGTTATCTTCCATAGAGTCCAATATACCATAACTAGTTTTGGTCCGGGGCGGGAAGAATGACGGGCTCGGAAGGCGTAGGGGCAAGAATGTCCTTCCATTTGGCAATTCGTTTAATTAAATCGACGAAAGTGGCCAATTCCGAAATTTTGAAAATTTGCGAGAGGAAGAAATAGACGGACAAACCAATGAGGGTGGTGATACCGGTCAACAAAAGCAGAGGAATAGTGCGGGTGGTATCGAAAACAAACTTGTCTAGTAGGCGCATAGGCAACCACAAGAAAAGTCCGGTGATGAGGCTAGTGAAAATCATTTTGGCCAGAGGGACAAAAACTCTGTGTGGAGCTACTGAAACACGGCGATATAATAACCAGGACAGAACCAGGGTTTCTATAATGGCGGTAGTAGAAATGGCTACCGCGATGCCTAGGATTCCCCACCCCAACCAGGTCACCAAAAATATTGATAACAGAGAACTAAAAATGGCGGCCAAGAAACCCACAAAAAGCGGAGTGCGGGTGTCGTGCAGGGCGTAAAAACCGCGGATGACCAATTGCATCACGGCGTAAAAAGCGGCCGAAGCACAGAGAATTGCCAGGGTTTTCCCTGTTAAAAGAGTGGCTGTCCAAGGAAAGGTTTTAGCCCCAAAGATGATACGCACAATGGGGATTCTCAAAATGATAAACAGAGTGCTAAGAGGCAGAGCCACGAAAGCAATTTGCAGAAAAGAGGAAACAAGGGTGCTCCTGAATTGGTCCAAATCGGAATGGGCGGCTTCCTTGGCCAGTTGGGGAAAAGCGGCTTGACCAATGGTGACTCCGAAGAGAGAGGTGGGAATAGTAAAGAGGAGGCGGGAAGCGTTGAGTAGAGATAAAGAACCGGGAGCCAGGAGTGAAGCCAGAGTAACCGCCACAAATTGTTCTATCTGATCAATGCCCAACGCCAGGACCCGGGGGGGCATGAGACGGCCCACTTCGCGGACTCCGGGGTGAGAAAAGTTTAAAGATAATGAAGGGCGAAAACCTAAACGGAAAGCTAGAGGCAGCTGAATAAGCATGTGCAATATCGCACCCAGAACGACTCCCAAGGCCGGACCCAGAATGCCTAAAGTGGGAGAGAGAAAGACGATGCCGGCAATAATACCCAGATTATAGGCCACCGGAGCCAGGGCGGGAATAAGAAAGCGCTGATGAGACTGGATAATGCCGGTCAGAAAACCGGAGATGGAAAAGAAAATCTGGGCTACCAGCATCACCCGCAGCAGCTGGACCATGGTGCCAATTTGAGAAGCGGTAAAACCGGGGGCAATGAGGCGGGAGAGCGGGTAGGCAAATACAAAGATCAGGACAGAGAGAAAGGTAAAGACAAGAATTACCAGATTCATGGTGGTGGCAGTCGTGGCCCAGGCTTCTTTTTCGTCTTTGGCCAAATATTTAGTGAAAGTGGGAATGAAGGCGGCCGAAAGAGAGCCGATGACCAGAAGTTGAAAAATGGTATCGGGGATAACAAAGGCGGCGTAGTAGACGTCTAAGAGTTGAGATTGAGTGCTGAAAAAAGAGGAAATCAGTAGACGGGTCTTGACCAGGCCAATGAGGTGGGACAAGCCGTAAGTGGCCATAATAATAAAGGCGGCGGAAAGGATGTGGCTCTGGCGCCGGAAGAAAATATCCCGCATGTGTGATATTATATGGCGGATATGCCGATAACTAAAGGCGCAATCAGGAAGCTGCGGGCAGACAAAAGCAAGACCCGGATCAACGGTATGGTAAAACGGGCGTTTAGGGAGGCCGTGTCTAAAATGCGCAAGCATCCGACGGTAAAAAATCTGGTGGAGGTGTATAAAAGGCTGGACCGGGCCGCCAAATCCCAGGTTATTCACAGAAATAAAGCGGACAGGTTGAAGTCCAGGCTCTCGCGTTTGCTGCGGAAAAAATAGTATACTGGAAGTATGGTAAATCTACTGCCAAAGACCGCCTGGGAGGTGTCGTTTTGGGGGCGGTTTTTCAAATGGGCTGTGACGACTGGCCGGTACATTGTGATTTTGACGGAATTGGTGGTGATTGCCGCGTTTTTATCCAGATTTAAATTAGACCGGGACTATGCGGATCTGGGGGACAGGATTAACGGCAAGAAAGCGGTGCTGACGTCCATGGCCGAGACAGAAAAAAGATTCAGATTGGCCCAGGGAAGGTTAGTGGAAGCGGGCCAGATCATAGACAATCAGTTGGGGGCAGCGGCCATAATAGATAAAGTGACGGCTAAAATTCCCCCGGGAGTAACTTTGACAAACTTGGTTGTTTCTAAAAAAGAGATCTCGATGAGGGGGATAGCCGAGAGCGATACGGGGATGGGGGTTTTCCTGTCCAGGCTGGGGAGAGTGAATATCACCAGTTTGGCCGGCGGGCAGGCCGGAATTACATTTTCCCTAAAATTATGGCCCAATTAGATTATAAAAACAGTTTGACCCAGTACCGCAGATACTTGACGGCGGTTCGGGAACAGCCAATGTTTGCGGCCAGTTTGTGGTTGGTACTGTCTTTAGTGCTGGTAATAGTTCTGGTGTCGGCGGCCTTGCGGCCAACTCTGGTGACCATCGCTTCCCTGCTAGGAGAGATCGGGCAGCAAAGCGAGGTAGAGAGAAAATTGGACAAAAAAATTGCGGCAGTAACCGCCGCCCAGGCGGTGTACTTGAAAAATGAATCCAGGCTATCAGCACTGGATGAGGCCCTGCCGGTGGGCAAAAAATACGCGGCTTGGGCACAAAGAATCGAGGGTTTGGCTGCGGTAGGATGGACTTTAACTGATGGGAAAGATTTCACCATTTCTCTGACCGGAGATTTTTCCGGGTTAAGACAGTTTCTGGCGACTGTGGAGAATTTGCGCCGGCTGGTAGAAATAGAAAACGTCCAGTTGAGCAAAGGAGCCGACTTAACGTTAACTATAAAAGGAGTCCTGAAATCATATGAGGAAAAACAAGATTGACCGTGATATTGTAATGGTACTGATTATGACCTTGATTACGCTGACCGCGTGGGTGGGGTTTGAAGTTTACCGGGCCTACACCAAAGCGAATATTCCCCCGGTACTGGCCAAGCAGTTATTGGAGTTGTCCCCCACACTGGATATCCCGGTGCTGGAAAAGATAGAAAGCAGGACCCCATGAGAAAAAGAGAGTTGACTATTCCCACTATCCTGGGAATTTTGGTGGCGGTGGGAGGGCTAATAGCGGGAGTATTTTTGCTAAATAAACCGCTCAGATCTTTGGTGGGGGCCAGCCCGGAGGAAACACCGAGAGAAGTCAAAATTACCAATATCTCCGACGCGGGTTTTGTGGTTAGCTGGGTGACAGACAAATCTACTTCCGGTTATATCCAATATAACGGAGAGTTGGTAGTATCCGACGACCGGGATCAGGAAAAAGGGGAAATCGGCAATTACTTTACCCATTTGGTAACGGTCAGGGGGCTGAAACCGGCGACAAAGTATAGTTTTAGAATCGGATCCAAAGGGGATTTATACCAGGTAACGACAGCCGTGGCGGCAGGACAAGCGCCGGCCGCAGACGTGGCTTATGGACAAGTGGTGACAGCCAGCGGTGATCCGGTAGACGGGGCGATAGTGTATTTGTCCCTGCCGGGGGTGGTGACTCAAGCCAATTTGACTAAAGCCAGCGGATCGTGGGTTATTCCTATATCTATTGCCCGCAGCGCAGATTTAACCAGCTTCGCGGCGTATGACCGGGAAGGAGGGCGGGTGGAAATTGTGGTCCAGGCAGGAATGTTGGGGACGGCGACGATAAATACCACGGCCGGAGCCACCAAACCGGTAGCAGAAATAGTTTTGGGGAAAACCCGGAATGAACCGGTGCCGGCACCAGAATCAAAGTTTTCTCTTATAGGCGAAGAGTTGATAATCTTGACGCCTAGGTCCGGGGAGAGGGTCAATTCCCCAAGGCCGGAGATTATGGGGCAGGGGCCGGCTAACACCCAAATTACTATCACTATTAATTCCCCCGCTACTATTACCAGTACCATGCAAACGGATGCCAATGGCGGATTTTCTTACAGCGTTCCCCAGAATCTGCCTCCGGGAGAACACACTGTCACCATTTCTACGGTAGTTGACGGAGCGGTCAAAAAAATCCAGCGCAAATTTACGGTCTTGGCGGCGGGCGAAAGCCAGATTCCGGCTAAGACGGCTACCCCGTCGGCCAAACTTATTAAGCCCTCGCCCTCTCCCACTCCGGCACCGCGGGTAGCATATCCGTCCACGGAATCGGGTATTCCCCAGTCCGGGAACTTGACCCCGACCCTAATTTTACTCATACTGGGAGCAGGATTAATTGCAGCCGGATATACTAGCTACAATTACAAATTCTAAATCCTAAATTCGAAATCCCAAATAAATTCCAATGACAAAATCCAAAAAGTTTAAACAATTAGAATTTAGTTATTATTTGGATCTTAGAATTTAGTGTTTAGAATTTTTTAAAGTATGGATTCTATTCAAGACCCAAATATAATTATGCCGGGTACGGAGGAGACAACTCCTGTGCCGCCTCCGCCCACTCCGGTGATTGAACCCCCGGTAACCCCCACGCCGGTTCCGGCAAGTGACAACGCGCAAATTGTTAAAACACAGAAGAAGTGGGGCACGGGAGTGCTAATTGGCAGCATCACCGCGCTGATGGTGTTGGTGGTGGGAATATTTGGTGGTGTTAAATTGCTACAGCAACCCCAACGACCTAAAGTTCAAGCTGAGGGCGGTTGTTGTGGCTCTTGGGATTGCGGAGGAGGTCAATACTGCGCCGGAGCAAATTGTCAAATAGAAAGTGATCAGGTAAAGGGCGGTTGGGGTTATTGCGCTGGTGGACTAAATCAGGACAGGTCGGCCGGAGAAATAGCCCAAGATTATATAAACGCCAGCCAGGGCCAAGTTGACTTTGTGGGTGGTGGGTCTGCCGTGCAGATAGTACAAAATTCTGTAAAAGATCCTGGTTTTGGGGGAGAAAAGGGCGTGGTCAGATTTTTTGGAGCCGACGATTACAAGGCAATTGAATCTGCGTTGGGCGGCCGAAGTGTGACTGATGAAGAAATAAAAGCGGCTTTGGCCAACCCGTCCGCCAAACCGGAGTATCAAATAATATACACTACAGTTAATAATCCTCCGCCGGGGGTGGATGTGGGAATTAAAGATATTTGCAACAAAACCGGAGTCATCTGTGCCCCCCCACCACCAGATCTGTCGTCTTCTCAACAGTCCCAATTTTGGGGCTCTAATATCCCAAGAAGTTGCTATGACTACAACTACCGACTTTTTAGCGAGAATATAGGCGACGAGAGCGCCAAAAGAACTTGTTTGGAAGAGTTGTATATTTTATGTGACAAAAATGGGGCGGGAATAACGAGCTCAGAGTACCTTTCTAGTATCATAACAAAATGTAAAAACTATCTAAACAATAAATACCCCGTCAACATTAGTGGGGCGATTGTTGTGCCAACTAGTTGTACTGCCACACTTTACAGGTGTGATCCGGCCAATCCCGGAGATTTATCAAGGGGGTGTCAGTCATCAGACCAGTCAACATATCAAGCAGGTTCAACTGTGAATTTTGATGGTACGCAAGGTTGTAGGTATCAACAGCTAGACCTCAAGTGTACCTCTGGTAGTACATTTAACGCCTTTAGGAGTATTTACGAGACAACTTCTTGTAGTCAGGCAGTTGTTGCCCAAATTAAAAGCTTTTGTAGTGGGCCATGTACGCCTAGCGGGAATGAATGTAATGTGGGATTGTCTTGTCAAAATAGAAGCGGTAAAAATGTATGTTGGGGACAAGTGTGTGAAGGTTTCAGTGCACCCCAGATTACGACTCAAGACATTCCTGGCCCCACCCCCACACCTACAGTGCCGCCGCCGGGGTCGAGTTTTCAGTGCCAGCAAGTGAAGGTGTTTAGGAATAATGTGGAGATTACGCCGGCGGATATCCAGCTGGGAGACACGATTGTGTTTAGAGGTTTTGCCGGCGCCGTGAATACTACGG
>Ga0209514_10001342_pt1 | contig 43119 bp, 44 predicted proteins | sample Subgrocontami58m_FD_187452 | JGI IMG/M metagenome (GOLD analysis project Ga0209514, IMG submission 187452) | Subsurface groundwater microbial communities from S. Glens Falls, New York, USA - GMW37 contaminated, 5.8 m (SPAdes) (version 3) | ecosystem: Environmental > Aquatic > Deep subsurface >...
GCCTGGCCACCACCAGGATATCGTGCTCCTCGTTGAGGCGCTGGCAGCCCAGCACCGCGAGGCGCCAGAGCTCCCGTAGCTCCTCGTGGTCACTGCCGTCCAGCTCCACCCACAGGTAGGCGTCCTCGTGCTCGGGAGGCGACTCCGTGTCCACGGTGACGCGGGCGCGGTGGAACTCGCGCATCAGATCGTCGACCAGGGGCTGAGCCAGGGAGCGCACGGCGTTCTTGTCGGACATGTCGCAACTAGTATAGACCCGACGGCGCGGGGTGGGCTTTCGGCAACACCCATCCTTACGGCCCACAGGTGCACGGCTCGTCCTTCGACAGGCTCAGGACGAGCGGAGGGATCGCCTGCTTTGGTCTGTGGAGAGGCCGCCTCTCCACACGCTCATGGTGAGCCTGTCGAAGCAGGAGCCCGCACGCTGCCCGTGGTAGTATTCTGAAGGCCCTGATGCCGGGCCGGATGCCCCGTGGTGTAGCGGTAGCACAGAGGACTTTGAATCCTTTAGCCCTGGTTCGAATCCAGGCGGGGCAGCCACCCTTCATAGAAGCCAGAAAAACGGAGTCAGTTCACCCGGCGCTTGATCACCGCCTTCGTTAGCTGATAGTCCACCTCCAGATTCATCCAGAACCGGGCAGGAACCTCCGGCATTGCCGCTTCGAGTTGAAGCGCGGTTTCGGCCGTGATCACCTTCTTGCCGTTGATGATTTCATTGATAGCGTTCAGCGGCCTGCCCATCTGCCTTGCTAGCTCCTTCTGGGATATGCCCCGTGCCTCAATCTCCTCCAGCAGATACTCTCCGGGAGGGATCGCCACGTCTGGGTAAATCTGAGTCTTAGTCGCCATGGTAGTCCTCCACCGCCACTATGAGGACTGCATCCTCCCTAATTCGCTCTAAAACCAGCCTGTAGTTGCCTGTCAGGGTGATCGCAGACTGCCCTGCCCGGTTGCCCTTCAACGGGTGGAATCGCAAGGACCGGTGCCCATAGAGGTCGTTGAAATTATCCACCGCTCTGATAATGGCCAATCGCTGGATGTACTTCCGGCCGACAGGCGTACCAAACGCTCGACTCGCCTCCGACAGGCTCCGCGCCGCCGCTGCCAATCTGCCGGTGGAGAATTCGGTATCCATCCATCCACCTTATGGGTGGATACTAGCCGCAGCAAGACTGGTTGTCAAGGACACCGCTCCAACGCTACTGGCATAAGTTGGGAGCGTGCTCTCAAGCTCTTGATTCAATCCAGCCCAAGCAGCCAGCGGCCCCCCTCGCGTTCGGTGCCCATCTCCAGTACTATGAAGGCGTTAGCCCAACTGGGCTACTCGAATCAGACAGCGCTGAGGAGGGTTTTCATGCCAGCAGTACGACGCGCCGACGCCACCTGGAACGGCGACCTGGCCTCCGGCAAGGGCGAGGTGAGCGCCAGCACCAGCAAGGCTTTCAAGGCCCTGCCCGTTACCTGGGGCTCCCGCACCGAGGCCGCCGACGGCCGCACCAGCCCCGAGGAGCTGGTGGCCGCCGCCCACGCCAGCTGCTACGCCATGGCCTTCTCCGCCGGCCTGGGGCGCGCGGGCACGCCGCCGCAGCGGCTGGAGGTCAGCGCCACTGTCACCTTCGACAAGGTCGAGGCGGGCTGGAAGGTCATCTCCAGCGCCCTGACGGTGCGGGGCAAGGTGGCTGGCATCGACGCCGCCGCTTTCCAGAAGGCCGCCGAGGCCGCCCGCGACGGTTGCCCCATCTCCCAGGCCCTCAAGGGCAACGTCCAGCTCAGCGTCCAGGCTACCCTGGACAAGTAACCAGCACGCGGCCCAGCACCGTGGGACGAATCCCACGGCATGGGATGGGGGATGCCGCGGGATTTATCCCGCGGTAGAGGGAGCGCCTGAAATTATCGGGTGGCCCGCCCTTCCCTTCGGCCTTGCTCAGGGTAAACTATCGGCTCAGGATGAGCGGGAGTTGCCCTTGTGAAGCTTCAGGAGACCCTGGCGCGCTTGCGGGCGCTGGCCGACCCGCAGGCGGTCAGGGGCATGGCCCGCTTCGGCATCAGCCTCGATGGGACCCTGGGCGTAACGGTCCCGGCCCTGCGCAAGCTCGCCCAAGAGCTGGGCAAGGACCATGCCCTGGCGCAGCGGCTCTGGGAGTCGGGCATCCACGAGGCGCGCATACTGGCGGCCCTGGTGGACGAGCCGGAGATGGTGAGCGGGGAGCAGGCGGAGCGCTGGGTGCGAGACCTGGACTCCTGGGACGTCTGCGACCAGTGGTGCGCCAACCTGCTCTGGGCCACGCCCTTCGCCTACGACAAGGCCGTGGAGTGGAGCGAGCGGGAGCAGGAGTTCGTCCGGCGCGCCGGCTTCGCCCTCATGGCCAGCCTGGCGTGGAAGGACAAGGGGGCGTCCGACGGCCGCTTCGAGCCCTTCTTCGCGGCCATCGTGGCGGGCGCCCGGGACGAGCGCAACTTCGTCAAGAAGGCCGTCAACTGGGCGCTGCGCCAGATTGGGAAGCGCAGCCCACACCTGAACCGGCGGGCCATCGCCACGGCCCAGGGGATCCAACGTCTGGACTCCCGCAGCGCCCGCTGGATCGCCTCCGACGCCCTGAGGGAGCTGACCGGCGACGCCGTGCAGGAGCGTCTGCGCCGCCGCCGCGTTTGACAACCCGCGGGACCGCGGCCACAATACCGGCGACCTGTCCACTGTGCCGCTGCCCCGCTCGTGGTTCGACAGGCTCACCATTAGCGGGGGTGAACCGTTCGCCCTGAGCCTGTCGAAGGGCGTTACAGGAGAACAGCCATGGACTTCCGCTTCACGCCCGCCCAGGAGGCCTTCCGCCAGGAGCTCCGCGGCTTCTTGCGGTCTGAGCTGGGCGACCTCGAGAGCCGCTCGGCCGACCGCGGTGGCGTCACCGGCGGCCGGTACAGCCAGGAGTTCTCCAAAAAGCTGTCCCGCAAGGGCTGGGTCGGTCTGGCCTGGCCCAAGGAGTTCGGCGGGCAGGGTCTGGGCCACATCGAGCGGCTGGTCTACAACGAGGAGATGACCTACTGGCGAGCGCCGACGGGCTGGCACTTCACCGCCGAGCGCCAGATGGGTCCCTCCGTCATAATGGTCGGCACCGAAGAGCAGAAGAGGGAGCTCCTTCCCGCCATCATCGGGGGCGATGTCTGCTTCTGCATCGGCTACAGCGAGCCCGGCGCCGGCTCCGACCTGGCCGGCGTCCAGACCCGCGCCGTGGCCGACGGCGACGACTTCGTGGTAAGTGGGCAGAAAATTTGGACCAGCGGCGCCCACAACGCCACTCACTGCTGGCTGGCGGTGCGCACCGACCCCGACGCGCCCAAGCACAAGGGCGTCAGCGTCCTCATCGTGGACATGAAGAGCCCCGGCATCACCGTGCGCCCCCTGTATAACCTGATGAACAGCCACGAATTCAACGAGGTCTTCTTCGACCACGTCCGGGTGCCCCAGCGCAACCTGGTGGGGGGGCTGAACCAGGGCTGGTACGTGGTCGCCAGCAACCTGGACTTCGAGCGCGCCGGCATCGAGCGGGTCATCGAGAACGAGCTGCTGTTCAACCGCGTCCTCAAGTACGTCAAGCGCGGCAAGGCGGAGGGCGCCAGCCTCAACGTCACCGACGCCATCCGCCACCGCCTGGCGGAGATGGCGCTGGAATTCCAGGTGGGACGCCTGCTCTCCTATCGCGTGGCGTGGATCATGAGCCAGGGCAAGGTGCCGAACCACGAGGCCAGCCAGGCCAAGGTCTTCGGCAGCGAGCTGAGCCAGCGGGTGACGGGCCTGCTGATGCAGGTCCTGGGCCCCTACGGGCAACTGGAGGCCCAGAGCCCCTGGGCGCCCTTCGAGGGGTCGGTGGAGCGCACCTTCCTGAGCGCCCTCTCGGACACCATCCGCGGGGGGACTTCCGAGGTGATGCGGAACATCATCGCCACCCGCGGCCTGGGGCTGCCGCGCTAGCCCTCACCTGCTACCTCTGGGTCACCCTGGTCTACGACCCCCTCGCCCACTGGGTCTGGGCTGAGGACAGCGCCGCGGGGCTGTCCTGCCATGGAGTCCAATTACCTGGCGCCCACGCTGCGGTTGATGTCCTGGGCGAACTGGACCATGGCCGCACCCACGTCTTGGAGACGCTTGGCGACCTGGGCCAGCTCCAGGGAGTCGCGCAGCATCGCCTCCGCCCCCTCCAGCATCCACTCGCTTCCCGGCTGATGGCTCAGGTCGGTCATCAAGTTGCCGTGGGCTACCATGGCGTCGGCGTGGGCCTTGAGGGCGTCGCCTTCGGCCTGGAGGCTGCGGCCGTTGGCCAGGGCCCGTTCCACGTTGAGCTGAGAGCCGGTGAGGGGGTTACGGCGCAACTCCGCGGCCATGGTGAGGACCTGGTCCCGGAGATTGCTCACTATTCCGGCATCGGCGATCTGGTGCTGGCCGTCGGCGATGACGTGGGCGTCATCGTGGGCCTGGCCGCTCACGATCATCTGGGCCCCGTCCTTCCGCATCGTCTCGGCGTGGCGGGCCAGGAACTGGGCGACGCTGTCGAGCTCGGCGGCTTCGAAGGTGAGGGCGGTACTGGTCCGGCAGCCCAGGCCCACCAGGAGGACGGCCGCCGCCAGGGCCTGGAGGCAGAGCAGCGGCCGTAGCCGAGTCGAAGGAACAAGCATCAGGACGCGCGAGATGCTCATAACGCCTCCACAAGGGGCGTTCCCCTACGACTTCAGGGTAGGAAGGGGATACCCAGGCGTCGTGAGCAAGGTGCACTATTTCCTTGGGGCCGCTTGTCTATCCTTGCGGCGACGAGGGGGCCTTGCGGCGACCGCGGGGGAGAGTGCAAGTCCAGCGGGCGGCTTCTGGCCAGGGCCTCCGGTATTTTAGAGCACGCCGTGCTTGGTGCCGAAGGCGACGGCTTCCAGGGCCGTGTGCACCCCCAGCTTGCTGAGGATGCTCTGGATGTGGTTGCGGACGGTTGCGAGGCTGAGGTGGAGATGGCTCGCAATGAACCTGGGGCTGGCCCCATCGGCCAGGAGGGCTAGCACCTCTCGCTCCCGAGGGGTGAGCTGCTGGAACCGGCGGGCCGCCTCCGGGTCCTGGGTGGCCTCGCTCAACGCCCGAGGGTGCGCCTCCAGGTATTCGGTGAGCCGCTCCACCAGGCGCAGCGCATCCTTCTGCTGAGTGACATCGCGGAAGACGTGGACGATGCTAGGGAGGCCCTTGGGCTGCTGCGACGGCACCAGGATGTGGGTGATGTTCAGCACCCGGCGCCGCTCATCCTTGGTCTGGATGGTTATATCGTGGCCGGGGGCGGCGCGGCCCCTGCTGACGGAGACCTGGATCACCTGGCATTCGGCGCCGCAGACCACCCGTCCCTGCTCGTCGAGCCCCGCAATTATCTCGTAGCACGGGCGGCCCAGGGCTTCCTGGGCGCTGTAGCCCGTCAGCTCCTCCGCCGCCTTGTTCCAGAGGATGATCCGCTGGTGGGCATCGACGGCGTAGACGCCGTCCGTGATGTTCTGGAACATGTCCAGGAGTGTCCCCACAAGGCCCCCCTTATCTCGTTCAGCTTAGACCAAAAGGGCTAGTTTGCAAAGCCCCGGGGGGAACGCGCTGGTATGGTCAGGGGCTGCTCCGCGCGGCCAGGGCCTGGGCGACGGTGTCGATGTCCTTGTCGCCCCGCCCGGAGAGGCAGACCAGTATGGTGGCCGTGGAGGGCAGGCTCGCGGCGAGGGTGCAGACGTGGGCCAGGGCGTGGGCGGGCTCCAGGGCGGGTAGGATACCCTCGGTGCGGCAGAGGAGCTGGAAGGCCTCCAGGGCCTGGGCGTCGGTGGCGGTGGTGTAGGTGGCGCGCCCGCTGTCTTTGAGATAAGAGTGCTCGGGCCCCACGCCCGGGTAGTCCAGGCCGGCGGCGATGCTATAGGTGTCGCTGATCTGGCCGTCGGCGTCCTGGAGCAGGTAGGAGCGGGTGCCGTGGAGGACGCCGGGGCGCCCCGCGACCAGGCTGGCGGCATGTTGGCCCGTCGCCAGGCCGCGGCCAGCCGCTTCCACGCCTATGAGCTGCACCGGGTCGTCTAGGAAGGGGTGAAAGAGACCGATGGCGTTGGAGCCTCCCCCCACGCAGGCGACGGCGTAGTCGGGGAGGCGGCCCACTTGCTCCAGCATCTGCCGGCGGGCCTCGGCGCCGATGACGGACTGGAAGTCCCGCACCAGGACTGGGTAGGGGTGAGGCCCCACGGCGCTGCCCAGGAGATAGTGGGTGTTCTCCACGTTGGTGACCCAGTCGCGGATCGCCTCGTTGATGGCGTCCTTCAGGGTGCGGGAGCCGGAGGTCACGGTGCGCAAGTCGGCGCCCAGCAGCCGCATGCGGAAGACGTTGACCGCCTGGCGGCGGGTGTCCTCCTCGCCCATGTAGACCACGCACTCCAGGCCCAGCTTGGCGCAGACCGTAGCGGTAGCCACCCCATGCTGGCCGGCGCCGGTCTCGGCGATGATGCGCCGCTTGCCCAGCCGCTGCGCCAGGAGCCCCTGGCCCAGGGCGTTGTTGATCTTGTGAGCGCCGGTGTGGGCCAGATCCTCCCGCTTCAAGTAGATGCGCGCCCCCCCACAATGAGCGGTGAGGCGGGCGGCGTAGGTCAGCGGCGTGGGCCGACCGGCGTAGTTCCGCAGGAGGTCGTCGAGGTCCTTTTTGAAGGCAGGGTCGGCCTGGGCCGCCGTATAGGCGCGCTCTAGCTCGGCCAGGGCGGCCATGAGCGTCTCGGGGATGTAACGGCCGCCGTAGGGGCCGAAATGGCCTCCGGAGTCGGGCAGGGCGGGGCGGGCCTTAGCTGGCGCCATGGTCGCCGGGGCCGCCCCAGAGGCGGCCCTCCTTCTTGATCTCGTCGTCCTCCAACCCCCCGTCGGCCCGGCGCACGGCGGCCAGGAAGGCGCGGACCTTGGCCTCGTCCTTGAGACCGCCGCTCTCGACGCCGCTGGAGACGTCCACACCCCAGGGCTGCACCAGGGCTGCGGCCTGCTCTACGTTCTCGGGCGTCAGGCCGCCGGAGAGGAGCAGCGGGTACTCCCGCGCCGCCCGCCGGGCCAGCTCCCAGTCTATGGTCTTGCCGGTGCCGCCGTGGCGGCCCGCTACGTAAGCATCAAGTAGGAACAGGCTCTCCTTGGCGTGAATCCAGCGAGCGTCTTCCGCGAGCCGCCCCAGGAGTCCCTCAGCGGTCTCCTCGGGCGCCACGTGGACCACCCGGATAAAGGGTTGCTCCAGGGCGGCGGCGGTCTCCCAAGGCTCCTCGCCCGCTAGCTGGAGCCAGTCCAGAGAGCAGCTGGCGGCGGTGCGCTGCATCTCGGCGGCGGTGGCGTTCACGAAGATGCCCACCAGGGCAGGCGCGGGGCCCGGGAAGCGCCGCCGCAAGGCGCGAGCGATCTCCTGGGCCTGGGGGACGCTCAGGCGCCGCCGGCTCTCGGGAGCAAAGTTGAGCCCGATGAGGGCCGCGCCGGCCTCACCCGCAACCAGGGCGTGGCTGACCTGGGTGACGCCACAGATCTTGACCTTGGTCACGGCGATCTCGTGGGAGTGATGATGGGGGTTGGGGTTGGCAGGAGGGTAACTGCCACGGTGGCCGTCACCGTTTCGGCGCTGCGCTGGCGGCCGTCGGCGTAGAGGAAGGTCAGCCCCTTCAGGGTCAGGGTATGTTCCCCGGCGACGGCGTCCGGATTAACCTTCACCGTAAGGCTAAACACCTTCCCGGCCAGCGTGAACCCCGCCCCCGCTTCCTTGCGCTCCAGGGTTATGGAGGCCTTGCCGGTGCGGTTGTTGACGTCCTGCGAAAGCAGGCGCGGGCTAGCGCCGAGGAAGGGCCCGCGGACTATGTCGATAATGCTCAGGGCGGCGGCGTCGAACTCCAGCTCCGCAACCACTCGCTGGACTGCTTCGCGAAACTCACCCGCCTCCACGGCGATTTGGACGGCGCGATCGGGGGTGGAGTGGACGCGCTTGGGGTTCAGCGTCACGCTGCCGTCCGCCGGCGTCGCCGTCACCGGCGTGGGGGTGGCTGTGGGGGCCGGCGCGGCGGGAGTCGGGGTGCGTAGGGACGTCGGTGTGGGGTTGGCGCCGCCGCCGCACGCGGCGGCCGCCAGCGCCAGGGCCAAGCAGAGAGGCACCAGGATACGTCCGCGGACTAGGGCTTGCTGGTCCATCTCACCTCACGAATTCCCTCACCCTGGCGGCGGGGTCCGCCGCCGTCACGAAGGCCTCCCCCACCAGGGCGGCATCCACCCTTGCCGCCCAGAGCCGCGCCAGGTCGGCGCGGCTCTGGATGCCGCTCTCGCTGACCCGGATACACTCCGGCGGGACCAGCGGCGCCAGCCCCAGCGTCGTCGCCAGGTCGGTGTGGAAGGTGCGCAGGTCGCGGTTATTGATGCCGATGACGTGGGCCCCGGCGGCCAGGGCGCGCTTCAGCTCGCCGGCGTCGTGGACCTCCACCAGGGCCTGCATCCCCAGGCGGGCCGTCTCCTTGAGGAGGTCGGCTAGCTGCCTCTCGCTCAGGAGGGCGACGATGAGGAGGAGGGCGTCGGCGCCATAGGCCCGCGCTTCGTGCAGCTGATAAGCGTCGAAGAGGAAGTCCTTGCGCAGCAGAGGCACGCGCCGGGAGCGCTGCGCCTGGTCCTCGGCGATGGCCTCCAGATGGTGGAGAGAGCCCTGGAAATGGGGCTCCTCGGTGAGGATGGAGATGGCGGCGGCGCCGCTGTCGGCGTAGGTGCGCGCCAGGCCCACGGGATCGAAGTTAGGGGATAGCAAGCCCTTGGAGGGCGAGGCCTTCTTGACCTCGGCGATGACCCGGATGCCGGCAGGGGAGCGCAGGGCGGCGGCGAAGTCCAGGGGCGCCGGCCGCTGGGCGCTGCGCTTCTCCAGGGCGGCCAGGGGCGTCTCCTGGACCGCCCGGGCCAGGTCCTTCCTCTTTTGCTCGACGATCTTGTCCAGGATGGTAGGCATGTAGCGGCCCTGTGCATGGTGCGCGACGAACGCGCTGGCTGGCCCGACGCGAGCTGGCTGGTTGGATTCAGGACAAGCGCTTTAGGTTAGCATAGGCCGGGGCGCGGGCGCCAGCGCCACCCTTGGTCTACTCGAGGGTCTGGCTGAGCGCGATGAGGCCCTCTAGTTTCTGGCGGGCCCAGCCGGAGTCGAGGGAGCGAGCGGCCAGGTAGACCCCTTCCCGCAGGTCGCGGGCCCGGTCGGCGGCCACCAGGGCGGCGGCCGCGTTCAGGAGCACCACGTCGCGTCGGGGGCCCGCCTCTCCGCCCAGGATGCCCCGCAGGATGGCGGCGTTGTCCTGGGCGGTGCCGCCCGCCAGGGCAACGCGGGGGGCGCGCCCCAGCCCCGTCTCCTCCGGTGTCACGACATACTCTCGCACCCGCCCCTCCTTCAGCTCCCAGACGGTGGAGGGGGCGCTCAACGAGAGCTCGTCGAGGCCGTCCTGGCCGTGGACCAGGAGCACGTGGTGGGCGCCCAGGAGTTGGAGGGCGGCAACCATTTTGGGGGCCAAAGCGGCGTCGGCCACGCCGATAACCTGGTCGGCCGCCCCGGCCGGGTTGGTCAGTGGCCCCAGGATGTTAAAGACGGTCCGCACTCCGATCTCCCGCCGGGCCCCCGCCACGTGGCGCATCGCGGGGTGGAAGGTCTGGGCGAACATGAAGCCCACACCGACCTGGTCCAGGCAGTGGCGTACGCCCTCGGGGCTGAGATTTATCTTGACCCCCAGGGCTTCCAGGACGTCGGCGGAGCCGCAGCCGCTGGACATGGCCCGGTTCCCATGCTTGGCGACCTTTACGCCCACACCGGCGACGACGAAGGCGGCGGTCGTGGAGATATTGAAGGTGCCGGCGTTGTCGCCCCCGGTCCCGCAGGTGTCCACCACGGCGTCGGAGATGGGGACTCGGTGGGCCTTGGCCCGCATCGTCCGGGCCAGGCCGGCGATCTCTTCTACCGTCTCGCCCTTGAGGCGCAGGGCGATGAGGAAGGCGCCGATCTGGGCGGGCGTCGCCTGGCCCTCCATCATCTCGTCCATGACGGCGGCGGCCTCCTCTTGGGTGAGGGAGCCGCCCTCGACGACTTTTTGGATCGCCTCGCGTATGGACATCTCGGTCAGTGGGCGAAGCGCCCCCAGCGCTGGTCTTGGATGGCCTGTTTGATTGCCTTCTCGGTGGTTGGCACGATGGTCATGCCGTCGTGGGCGTCATGGAGGTGTAGACGCATCTGCTCTAGCAGCCCCGCGAAGGACTCACCCTTTGCTTGGAAGAGGCACTTCAGCCCGATGTCGAGGCAGCGCACGGTCTTGGCCATCGTTTTTGCAGTGCTCACCTGAAGGTTACCTCGCTAAATTTGCTGGCCCTCGGCCCGCGCGGCGCTCTAGCGGTGGGCCACGGCTTGCGGGCTCGCCGTCCGGGGTGCCGGCGTGTTCAGGAAGTTGCGCAGGATGTCCTTGCCCACCGCTGTCATGATGGACTCGGGGTGGAACTGCACCCCCTCCACCGGGTATTCCCGGTGACGCAGGCCCATGATCAGGCCCTGGTCGGTCCAGGCGGTGGCCTCGAGGCAGCTGGGCAGTCCCTCTCGCTGGACGATCAAGGAGTGGTAGCGGATCGCCTCGAAGGGGTTGGGCAAGCCCCTCAGGACCCCGGCGCCGTTGTGATGGATGCGGCTGGTCTTGCCGTGGACGATCTCGCCGGCGCCGGACACCACGCCCCCGTAGGCCTCTCCCAGGCACTGGTGGCCGAGGCAGACCCCCAGGATGGGGAGACGCGGGCCGAAGCGCAGGATGACGCCCGTGGAGACGCCGGCCTCTTTGGGGGTGCAGGGGCCGGGCGAGATGACGATGCGCTCGGGGGCCAGGCCCTCGATCTCGTCCAGGGTGATGCGGTCGTTGCGCGCCACCTCGACCTGTGCGCCTAGCTCCGAAAGGTACTGGTACAGGTTGTAGGTGAAGCTGTCGTAGTTGTCGATGAGCAGGAGCATCTCAGCGCCGCATCGCCACGCACGTCAGGGTGTTCCGGATGCCGTCGATGGGGCGGATCTCCTTGCGGAGGATATCCGTGATCTGGTCGAACTCGCTGGCCTCCAGCTCCACCACGATGTCGTAAGGCCCCATGACCTCGGTGACCTCTTTCACTCCCTTGACCTTCCCTAGCTTGACCACTACCTCCTTGGTCTTAGCCGTGTCCGCGGTCACTAGCACATACGCCTTCACTGCCATGGTAGCCTACTCCTTCTGGCGGGGGCTAGCAGGAGCTAGCCGGGGCCGCCCCGCTCGTCCAGCTCCCCCCGGCACTCGTTGCAATACAGGTCCAGGTCGGTGTCCTGGTGGATGAACTCCTCCACGCGCATGGCGGCCTTGGCACCGCAATGGGGGCATAAGTAGGCCACGGACTCGCCGTCCACCCTCACGTCGAGGTCGGCGTACCAGAGGAGTATCTGCTGCGGTTTCCACTTCGACAGGGTGTGGCTCATGGAGCGGTGTTCTGAGGCTAGCTCCCGGAGGTCCATGGTCGCCTCCTTTCGGTCATGTGCGCCACGCATTGCTGGCGCTTTAGTGTAGCATGCCTTTTCAGCGCTGCGCGGCCCTGGCTCCGAGCGCCACCTGCTCGGCCTGCTCGATGGCCCGCAGCGGGGCCGTGGCCTTGCTCATACTCTCCTGGAACTCCAGCTCCGGTACGGAATCGTAAACGATGCCCCCGCCTGCCTGCACGTAGGCCACCGCATCCTTCAGGACGATAGTGCGGATGGGGATGGCGGTGTCCATGTTGCCAGCGAAGCCGAAATAGCCGACGGCGCCGCCGTAGGGCCCCCGCCGGGCGGGTTCCACCTCGGCGATAATCTCCATGGCCCGGATTTTGGGTGCGCCGGATAGGGTGCCGGCGGGGAGGCAGGAGCGCAGGGCATCGAACATAGTCCTGTCCTGGCGCAGGGTCCCGCGCACCTCCGACTCCAGGTGCATCACGTGGGAGTAGCGGACGATGCGCATAAGGTCGGCGACCCGCACGGAGCCGGGCTCGCTGACACGCCCCACGTCGTTGCGCCCCAGGTCCACCAGCATGATGTGCTCGGCCCGCTCCTTCTCGTCGGCGCGCAATTCCTGAGCTAGCGCCTCGTCCTCAGCCGGGGTCGCACCCCGGCGCCGGGTGCCGGCCAAGGGGAAGTTGTAAATGGTGCCGTCCTCTACCCTCACCAAGCACTCAGGCGAGGCGCCAACGATGTGAAAGCCGTCCAACTCCAGGTAATACATGTAGGGCGAGGGGTTGATGGCCCGTAGGGCGCGGTAGATGTCGAAGGGGTGCGCCTGGGTGGGCCTGGCCAGCCGCTGGGATGGCACCACCTGGATGATGTCGCCGGCCACGATGTACTGTTTGCAACGCTCCACCATCGCCAGGTAGGCATCCTGGGTACAGTTGGAGGTTGCGGGTGGGGCGGCCTCCGCCAACGGGGCGCGGGCGGCCAGGCGCAGCGGCTTCAGCAGCCGGCGCGCCAGCCGCTCGATGCGCTCCGTCGCCTCGGCGTAGGCCTTGTCCACGTCGCCGTCCAGGTGGACGTGGCTGATGACCTTGATGACGTGTTTCAGATGGTCGAAGACCAGCAGGGTGTCGGTGAAGAGGAAGAGGGACTCCGGCACCCCCAGGGGATCGGCCGCCGGCAGGGGGATGCGGGGCTCGTAGTAGCGGGTGACCTCGTAGGCCAGATAGCCCACGGCGCCGCCCAGGAAGCGGGGGAGGCCCGCTACCGCCACCGGGCGGAAGCGGGCAAGCTCCCGCTCGATCAGGAGCAGGGGGTCCACTGCCCCCAAGCGCTGGCCGGGGCCGGTTTTGACCACCTTGTAGGGCTGGGTGCCGATGAAACTGTAGCGGGCCAGGCGCTCCCCGCCCTCCACGCTCTCCAGGAGGAAGGAATACTTGCCCCGCGCCACCTTGAGGAAGGCCGAGACCGGCGTCTCCAGGTCGGCGGGGAGCTCCCTATAGATGGGGACGAGGTTGCCCCGCGCCCCCAGCGCCTTAACCTGTTCCAGTGTGGGTGTATACATATTGCCCTTCAGGACAGCGGCCCCAAACAAAATACCCCGCCACTAGGGGCGGGGTAGGCCGCGGTACCACCCTACTTCGGTCCCGCTGCGCGGGACCATCTCATTCAGGCACGTCCCGGACGGGGAGATGCCCTGGACCGCTAACGGTGTCCTTCCGGCAGCGCCTACTCGCCCTTCCCAGAGGACTTTCGGGCTGCGGCTCTGGGGTCCATTCAGCCTTGCGCAGGCGCCGGGTCGCACCAACCCCCGGCTCTCTGAGCCTCGCTTGCGGCTTACTAGTCCCCTTCCGCGCCTTTGCTTATGTGCAAAGCTTACCAGCGCTCCTCAGCCTTGTCAAAGGCCGGGCGTGTCTACACCGACACCTTGGGCAGCGCCCTGAGCGCCTCCTCCACCTTCTCCTTGGGGTAGGCGTAGTCCTCCAGCTTGCCCGACAGGTAGGCGTCGTAGGCGCCCAGGTCGAAGTGGCCGTGGCCGCTCAGGTTGAACAGGATGGTCTTGCGCTGGCCCGCCTGCTTGGCCCGCAGCGCCTCGTCGATGACCGTGCGGATGGCGTGGGCCGATTCCGGCGCTGGGACTATGCCCTCGGTGCGGGCGAACTGGATGGCGGCCTCGAAGACGGGGCGCTGGTGCACGGCGACGCACTCCATGATCTTATGGGCATACATGTGGCTGATGAGCGGCGCCATGCCGTGGTAGCGCAGCCCGCCGGCGTGGATGGAGGCGGGGACGAAGGTGTGGCCCAGGGTGTACATCTTCACCAGGGGAGTCAGGCCCACGGTGTCGCCGAAATCGTAGGCGTAGGTCCCGCGCGTGAGGCTGGGGGCGGCCTCGGGCTCCACCGCCACCAGGCGCACCTTGTCCTTGCCACCCTTCAGCTTGTCCTGGGCGAAGGGGAGCATGAGGCCGGCGAAGTTGGAGCCGCCACCGATGCAGCCCACCACCATATCCGGGTACTCGCCGGCCTTCTCCATCTGGAGCTTGGCCTCCTGGCCGATGACCGTCTGGTGCATGAGCACGTGGTTCAGCACGCTGCCCAGGCTGTACTTGGTGTCGTCGCGGGTGGCGGCGTCCTCCACGGCCTCGGATATGGCGATGCCCAGGGAGCCTGGTGAGCTGGGGTCCTGGGCCAGCACCTTGCGGCCGGCCTGGGTGTCCTGGCTGGGGCTGGCCACCACCTTGGCGCCCCACGTCTCCATGAGGATGCGGCGGTAGGGCTTCTGCTGATAACTGACCTTCACCATGTAGACCTTGCACTCCAGCCCGAAGAACTGGCAGGCCAGGGCCAGGGCGCTGCCCCACTGGCCGGCGCCGGTCTCCGTGGCCAGCCTTTTGACCCCTTCCTTCTTGTTGTAATAGGCCTGGGCGACGGCGGTGTTGGGCTTGTGGCTCCCCGCCGGGCTGACACCCTCGTACTTGTAGTAGATATGGGCCGGGGTATCCAGGGCCCGCTCCAGCCGCCGCGCCCGGTAGAGGGGCGTGGGCCGCCAAAGCCGGTAGATCTCCTGGACCTCCTCCGGTATGTCGATGTAGCGGTCCTGGCTGACCTCCTGCTTGATGAGCTCCATGGGGAAGAGCGGCGCCAGGTCCTGGGGCCCGATGGGCTTGCCGGTGCCCGGGTGCAGCACCGGCGGCAGGGGTGCCGGCAGGTCGGGGGCGATGTTGTACCAGCGGCCCGGCAGCTCCCTTTCGCTGAGGGTGATCTTGGTCTCTTCCATGGGCCCTCCTCCCCCGGCGGCGCCGAGGACACCGCCTTGCTCCGTGCCCTAAAAGCCGTTACCGTTCGGGCGCAAACTCTAGGGCAAGGGCCGATAGCTGTCAAGGCAGGGCACTCAGGCTCTGGAATACAACGGTGTGCTAGACTGATGGGAGCACGGCGGCCGCCCGGCGGCCCGCAAGATTCTCAGGAGGATGTTGTGCCAGGTTCCCCTTCCCGGCGCGCCAGTTCGAAGCGGGCCCTCTCTACCGCGGTGGAGCTGCCACTCCTTCCCCGCCGCGACACCGTGGTCTTCCCCGAGACGGTAGCTCAATTGGCGGTCATGCGGGCGAGCTCCTTGAGAGCCATCGAAGCGGCCGTCAAGGGCGACCATCGGATCGTCATCGTCGCTCGTCGCAATCCCGAGGCCACCGAGGTCGCCGCGGGGGACCTGCATAGGATCGGCACCGAGGCGGTGATCGGCCGGGTGGTGAAGATGCCCGACGGCACCACCTCCCTCTGGTTGCAGGGCCAGCGCCGGGTGGTCGTGGAGCGGGTGGTGGCGCAAGAGCCCTACTTCCGGGTCCTGGTCACCCCCCAGAAGGAGGAGCCGGCCCGAGGTCGGGACGTGGAGGCCCTCAAGCGCAACGTCCTGAAGCTCTACAAAGGCTGCGTCGAGCTCTCTCCCAACCTGGCGGAAGAGCAGTATGTGGCGGCCCTGAACATAGATCATCCCGGCCCCCTGGCCGACTTTATCGTCTCCACCCTGCGCTTGGAGCTTGCCCAGAAGCAGCACTTCCTGGACTTGTTGGACCCCAGGGAGCGGCTTTCCCAGCTCCATCAGCTCCTGGCCAAAGAGCTGGATGTCCTTCAGCTCCAGGGCAAGATCCACTCCAAGGTCCAGGAGGAGATGGACAAGTCCCACCGGGAGTTCTTCCTGCGGGAGCAGCTCAAGGCTATCCAGAGCGAGCTTTCGGGGGTGGACCCCCAGACCAGGGAGGTCAAGGAGCTACGGGAACGGGTGGAGGCGGCAGGTATGCCCGAGCCCGTCAAGAAGAAGGCGCTGGAGGAGGTGGAGAGGCTGGCGACGATCCCCACCGCCTCGCCCGAGGTCTCGGTCATCCGCACCTACGTGGACTGGCTCCTGGCCTTGCCGTGGAGCAAGGAGACCGAGGACAACCTGGACATCAAGCAAGCGGCCCGGGTGCTGGACGAGAACCACTACGGCCTCGGCAAGATCAAGGAGCGCATCCTGGAGTACATGGCGGTGCGCAAGCTGGCCCAGGGCAACCTGCGCAGCCCCATCCTGTGCTTCGTGGGAGCCCCGGGTGTAGGCAAGACGAGCCTGGGGAAGTCCATCGCCCAGGCCCTGGGGCGGAGCTTTGTGCGGGTGAGCCTGGGTGGCATCCGCGACGAGGCGGAGATCCGCGGCCACCGCCGCACCTACATCGGCGCCCTGCCGGGCCGGGTCATCCAGACGATGCGCAACGCCGGCACGGTTAACCCTGTCTTTATGCTGGACGAGGTGGACAAGGTCGGCACGGACTTCCGAGGCGACCCTTCGGCGGCGCTGCTGGAGGTGCTGGACCCGGAGCAGAACCACTCCTTCTCCGATCATTACCTGGACGTGCCCTACAGCCTGTCCAAGGTGCTTTTCATCGCCACCGCCAACGTGCTGGACCCCGTGCTGCCGGCGCTGCGCGACCGCATGGAAGTGATCGAGTTGCCCGGGTACATCGAGGAGGAGAAGGTCCACATCGCCCAGGGGTTCTTGGTCCCACGCCAGCTGAAGGAGCATGGCCTGGCCGATAAGCCCTTGCAGTTCTCCGAGGCTGCCTTGGTCCGTATCATCCGGGAGCACACCCGCGAGGCCGGGGTGCGAAACCTGGAGCGAGAGCTGGGAACCATCTGTCGCAAGGTAGCCAGGCAGGTGGCGGAGGGGCGGGAGCCTCCACGGCAGGTCGGCGTCCAGGCGGTCGTCAAGTACCTGGGGCCCCAGCAGTTCTTCTGGGGCGCCGCTGAGGAGCAGGATGAGATCGGGGTGGCCATGGGCGTGGCCCGCACCGAGCAGGGCGGCGACGTCCTGGGTGTAGAGGTCACTTTGATGGAGGGCAAGGGAAACCTGATCCTGACGGGCCAGCTGGGGGACGTGATGAAGGAGTCGGCCACGGCCGCCGTCTCCTACGCCCGCTCGCGGGCGGCCCAGCTCGGCATCGGCGTCTCCTTCGACAAGCTGGACATACATATCCACGTGCCGGCTGGAGCGACCCCCAAGGACGGTCCCTCGGCCGGCATCACCATGGCCACGGCCCTCATCTCCGCCCTCACGCGGCGCGCGGTGCGCAGGGATGTGGCCATGACCGGCGAGATCACCCTGCGGGGGCGGGTGCTGCCGGTGGGTGGCGTGAAGGAGAAGGTGCTGGCCGTCCACCGCGCCGGCATTCGCACCTTCGTGCTGCCCGCCAAGAACCGGAAGGACTTGGAGGAGATCCCCAAGGATGTGCGCCGGGAGATGCAGTTTGTCCCGGTAGACGGCATGGAGCGGGTCCTGGAAGTGGCGCTCAAGGATAGGGTGGAGGCGGCCCTGGTGGCGGTCTCCGCCTCGGGCTGAGGGCGGCCCTTGCTGCGATGAACTGGCTCGACATCATCATCATAGTCCTGCTGGCCCTGGCGGCCTTCGACGGCATGGCCACCGGCCTGCTGTTGGGCGCCGGTCGTGTGGGCGGGGTGATCTTCGGGGTGTACGTGGCGGGGCGCAGCTACGGCGGGCTGGCGCCGCGCCTGGCAGGCGTGGGCTCGGAGCAGACCGCCAACGCCCTGGCCTTCTTCCTGATCTTCATCCTGGTAGTGTCCTTCACTATCATCGCCTCGCTTATTCTGCGCAAGGTGTTGGTGGGGCAGCAGTTCGGCTGGCTCGACCGGGCGGGCGGAGTTGCCCTCGGGTTCCTGGCGGCTGCCGTGCTCCTGGGCGGGATGCTAGCGGCCTGGTCCCGCTACCCCGTGGCCGGGGGTGAGAGGGTGCTGAGGGAGTCGCTGCTGGCGGGGGTGCTGGCCCGCGGGTTTCCCCTGGTGCTGGCCGTCCTGCCGCGGGAGTTTGACAGCATCAAGCAGTTCTATGATCGTCCTCGGGGCACCCCAGTCTAGCCCTGGCTGCTGGGTCGGCCCTTGCTGAAGGCGCCGAGTTGACGGCGGGGCGTCCAATTAACTAGAATCGCTCCCATGAAAGCAGTACCTTCGCAGGAGGGAAGGTAATGCTACAGGCCCAAGTCTTGGTGTTGAACCTAAACTATGAGCCGCTCAACGTCTGCAGGGCGCGGCGGGCGCTTGTCTTGCTGGAGTGTGGCAAGGCGGAGGTGGTGGAGCACGCCGCGGCCCTCATCCGCAGCGCCACCAGGGTGTTCCGGGTACCCTCGGTCATCCGTCTGCTATATCTGATCAAGCGTCCTCGCCTCTTCCGCCGCAAGCTGTCGAGGCGGGAGGTCTTTTTACGGGATGGCTACGCCTGCCAGTACTGCGGCGTCCAGAACCGAGAGCTGACCCTGGACCACGTGATACCCCGCCACATGGGCGGCCCCCACGATTGGGAGAACCTGGTGTCAGCCTGCGTCCCCTGCAATCATCGCAAGGCCGGGCTCACGCCCCAGCAGGCGCGTATGCGCCTGCGCCGCTCTCCCAGCGCCCCCCGGGCGACGCCTTATCAGCTGATCTATCAGTACCTCAGGGCCCAGGAGGACTGGCGCAAGTTCGTGCCTGGATGGGAGCGGGAACTGGCGCTCTCCTAGCGACTTGCCACTGGCACCCGTTGGCGCAAACCCAGCGACATCCCTTTCCTGGTAGTCCAGGGGGGCGAAGCCCCCTTGGCGGGAGGACTAGGGGTGCCCCCAGCTTTATCACTCCGCAGACTCACACGTTCTCCACGAGCACAGCCGGGGCTGTTGTAGACTGACCATCGTCGGAGGAGGGGTGTCATGTCTCCCACGCTGCTTATGTTGCTTCTTCCTCTGGTCGCTCTTCAAGTGTACCTTCAGGTCTCAGCCTTGCGGGACGTGGCACGACAACCTCGGGTAGTGGGCAACAACAAATGGCTCTGGGTTGCCATTATCATCCTGGGCGGCCTATTGGGAACCCTGGTATATTTTGCAGCAGGCCGCAAGGAGGCGTAACCTTTGCCCGGAGAGGATAGCTATCCAGTGCCAAGGCCTCACCAAAAGGTATGGGCAAACCATCGCCCTGGATGCTCTGAACCTCAACGTTTCTGAAGGCAGTGTCGTTGGATTCCTGGGGCCCAACGGTGCAGGCAAGACCACTACCCTCCGTATCCTTGCCGGGCTTAGCAGTACCACCAGTGGACGGGCGTGGGTGGCAGGACATCCCGTAGGCCTCCATTCGCCACCGCTGCAGCGGTGCATCGGCTATCTCCCGGACCAGCCTGTCTTCTACGGCTGGATGACCGGGTGGGAGTATTTGACCTTTGTAGGCAACATTTTCGGCCTGGGCGGCAGGGAGGTGCGGCGACGGTGCGAGGCGCTGCTGGCTCTCGTGGAGCTCACGGCTGTAGCTCGACGCAGGATTGGCGGCTACTCCCGGGGCATGAAACAGCGCCTGGGAATTGCACAAGCCCTTATCAACCAGCCCAAAGTATTGCTTATGGATGAGCCTACCTCCGCCCTGGACCCACTGGGCCGCATAGAGGTGCTGGAGACCCTGCTCCGCCTGAAGGAGCAGCAGACCACCGTTTTTCTCTCCACCCACATCCTGGCCGACGCCGAAAGGGTGTGCGACCAGGTGGCCATCATAAACAAGGGTCGCCTTCTGGTGCAGGCCAGCGTAGATGAGCTGAGGCAACGGTTCGCCACCCCAGTTTACGAGCTGGAGATTGAGGGGCCTCCAGACCCTTTAGTAGCTGCTCTGAAGAATCTAGCCTGGGTGCAAAGGGTAGAGATAACGCAAGGGCAGCATGAGTCGCTCCTTCGCGTCCATGTGAGAGATCCTTTGCAGGCCGGACGTGAGCTTCCCAAGCTCGTGGTGCAGTCCGGATTGATCTTGCGCCGCTACGAGCAGGTGTTGCCGGATCTGGAGGATGTGTTCGTGAAACTGGTAGGGACAGAGGTTGCGTGACGGTGACCACGTTAGTCCTGCTGAAGAAAGAGCTTACCGAGCACCTTAGGACTCACAAGTTGCTCATCGTGTCCGTGCTGCTGCTGGTCTTTGGAATGGCCTCTCCCCTGGTGCTGGCCTACCTTCCCAAGATTCTCGAAATGGTCGGGGAGAACCTTGTGGTACAGGTCCCAGACTTCATCCCCGCCGATGCGGTAAAAAGCTACCTGGACTCCTTGGGACAGGTGGGCCTGCTAGCGGCGATTCTGATCAGTATGGGCGCCATTGCCCTAGAGCGCGAGCGTGGCACCGCTGTCCTGGTGCTGTCCAAGCCTGTGGGCACAGGCTCGTTTGTGGTGGCCAAGCTCTTGGGCTTGGGCGCCGTCCTGCTGGCGGGCATGGTGGCCGGGGCTCTGGGGAACTACGGGTATACGGCCGTCCTGCTGGACCGCCCAGACGTGACGTCGTTTGTAGCTGCCAACCTGCTGGCAGGCCTCTATCTGCTGGCGGTCATATCACTGACCCTGTTCTTCAGCACCTTGATCAGGAACCAGATTGGCGCCGGCGTGGCGTCTCTGGGCGTGGTGCTGGCCGGGGGGTTGCTGTCCCTGGTGCCGGCCCTGGAGCCGTATCTGCCCTCATCGCTGATGCACTGGGCTTATAGTGTGAACGCGGGAGATGGTGACAGCCGGTGGGCTGCGTTGGCGGTGACCTGGGCTTTGATTATTGTATGCAGCGTAGCCTCGTGGCGAGTGCTGCACCGGCAAGAGATGTAGCCAAACAAACTTTCGTTTAGTAATCGTGGAGCATCCACTTTGAATCGCTCGGTCGGCAAAACCATTCCTAGGACACAACCCCCTGCGCCGCCGCGGGCGGGGACGCCGTCGCCGGGGATGGCGGTAGCTCTAAGAGGAGGACATCGAGGGCCAGCCGGGCGTTCACGTTCTGCAGCAGGTGCTCGCTGACGAGGGCGAGGGCCCGCAGGGCCCCGGCGAGGGCGGGGATGCTCAGACCCTGGAGCTGGTCTGGCAGGGGGGTCAGGATAGGTTGGCCCGCCCCTTGGCCGCTGCCCGCGCCGGCGCGCAGCAGGCCCCGGTACAGGCCCTGCAAGGCCCGCAGCGCCTCCTCCGCCGCCTCCCGGTCCTTGGACCAGAGCGACGCCAGCTCTCCCGCGTAGTCCAGGCGCTGGGAGCGGTTGCCGAGCAGCACCTCCGCCAGGCGCTCTCGGAGGCGCCGTCGCTCCTCCAGGAGCGCTGGCTCCCGCAGGGCCGCCACCGCCCAGCCGAGCCGGCCCTCGCTGGCCTGCGCCAGCTGGGCCGCCAGCTCGGGCGCGGCCTCCCAGCGCTGGCCCAGCGCGGCGGAGATGGTCGCCTCCGAGAGCAGGCCTAGCTCCAGCCTCTGGCAGCGCGAGAGAACGGTCGGCAGCACCGCCGCGGGATCGCTGCACAGCAGCACCAAAAGCACCCGCGGTGGCGGCTCCTCCAGGGTCTTCAGCAGACAGTTGGCGGACTCGGCGTTCATCTCATCGGCGCCGTCCACGATGTACACTCGGGCGCGTCCCGCGAAGGGCGCCAGGGTAACGACACGCTGGAGCTCCCGGACCTGCTCGATGCTGATATAACGTCGGGGGAGCTCCTTCTTGTCATCTTCGCCGGAGACCAGGGGCGAGCCGCGGGCGATGGTCGTCACGTCGGGGTGCTGGCCGGCGTCTATGGAGCGGCAGGCCTGGCAGCGCCCGCAGGGCCGGGAGGCTGAGGCTGCCTCCGCGCAGTTGAGGGCCTTGGCCAGCTCCAAGGCCAGCGTGCGCTTGCCGACCCTGGGCGGGCCCACCAGGATATAGGAGTGGGCCAGGGTCCCCGTGTCCAGGGCGCGCTGGAGGGCCTGGACGGCGCGGGTGTGGCCGACGATGTTCCGGTCCATACGGCGGACGCGGAGCGCCCTAGACCACCTCGCAGCGCAGCAGGTCTTCGAAGGTCTCGCGCCGGCGGAGCAGGCGGGCCTGGCCGTCTCGCACCAGGACGATAGCCGGCTTCAGGGCGGCGTTGTAGTTGCTGCTCATGGCGATGCAATAGGCGCCGGAGGCGGGTATGGCGACCAGGTCACCGGGCGCCAGCCGGGGCAGCTCGATGTCCTTGACCAGGATGTCGCCGCTCTCGCAGTACTTGCCGGCCAGGGTCACCTTCTCCAGGGCCCCTGAGGTCATATGGCTGGCGGCGGCGGCCTCGTAGCGGCTGCCGTAGATAGCGGGGCGGATGTTGTCGGCCATGCCGCCGTCGAGGGCCACGTACTTGCGCTGGAGCTGCGGCGTGTCGATCTCCTTGGAGGCGCCGACGGTATAGAGCGCGACCCCAGCCTGCCCGACGATGGCGCGGCCTGGCTCCAGGACCAACCGGGGCAGGGGCAGCCCCTGGCGCGCCGCCTCGCGCCGGACAGCGGCACAGATGACGCGGGCGTACTCGCTGATGGGTGGGGCCGGGGAGGGGCCCACGTACTGGACCGCCATGCCGCCGCCCGGGCTGAACTCCAGCATCCGCAGGCCGTGGCGCCGCCCCATTTCGGCGGCGAAGGCGAAGATCACCTCGATGGCGGCCTCGTAGGGCTCCAGCTCGAAGATGGGCGACCCCAGGTGGCAGTGGAGCCCGGTGAGCTCCAGGTGAGGAGAGTCCTTGAGCTGGCGCACCGCCTCCGCGGCCTGGCCGGTGGTGATGGGGATGCCGAACTTGCTGTCCAGCACTCCGGTGGTGGTCTTTTCGTGGGTGTGGGGGTCCACGTTGGGCGACACCCGCAGCAGGACCGGCTGGCGGCGGCCCAGCTCCACGGCGATGCCCTCGACCAGCCCGATCTCGTGGAAGTTGTCGAGGGCGATGCGCCCGATGCCCCACGCCATCGCCTGGCGCAGCTCCTCGGGCCCCTTGTTGTTGCCGTGAAAGACGATCCCCTCCGGGGTGTAGCCGGCGGCCCGGGCGATGGCGAACTCTCCCAGGGAGACGACGTCCAGGCCCAGGCCCTCCTCTTTGAAGATCTGCGCCAGGCCCACGGTAATGGTCGCCTTGCAGGCGTAGTGGACGGAGACCTCAGGGTAGCGCTGGCCGAACTCGGCTTTGAAGGCGCGGCACTGGCCGCGCAGGGTGGCTTCGTCGAAGACGTACAGTGGGGTGCCGAAACGGGCGGCCAGCTCCACCGCGTCGCAGCCGCCCAGCACTAGGTGGTCGCGCTCGTTCACCTGGGCGGTGGTGGGGAAGATGCGCAAGTTCAATGCCTCCTGTCGCGGGATGGCCATGTGCGCTCCTTACAGGTTCAGATGTTCGTTGGGGCTTTCCAGCCCCAACATCTGGCGCGCGCCGGATAGATCGCCGGACTTGACCTTTTTCCAGGAGGCCATCAGTTTATCACTGCCAACCACGGTAACATCTTTGTACGTGCCGCCCTGGGCGGGGGCACCAGAAACCAAGACTATCCTGAAGGAGCCATCTTCGATTCCAAGGCGCTCACACAGTGCGGCCCGTACAGCCAGCGCCTTGTTCCGCTCAGCCTCCCCCGCCGTCGCCTCCGTACAGCCAACCAACGCGATTTGTCCCGAATGCAACCTCACCAGCAGATCAGCACCGCCGATATGGGAACTATCAGCGGTCAACGCGTCGTAAGGGGTCAGGGACAAAATAGTGGACTCACATAAGGAAAGCAGCCACCCCGTGACGATTTCTAGTTTGTGCTGAGTAGCTTTTATCTTCGTCAAGGTGCCCCTAGTAGCCTTATTACCTGCTGCTAGAGCGTCCAGATAGCGATCAAGTTCTTCCACTGGCACGAACTCAGCAAAGGATCGGAACAAGGGGTCACTGCTCGGCAAAGGCTGCGTAATCTTTGTGAGGTTAATACGTCTAGCGCCCTTGAGGAAAAGCACGAGGCGGAGGCTGATCCCCCCTGAAAGTGGAGGCAAATCAAACTCGCGATTCAACTCGCCTATGCCGTCAGCCCCTGGCTGCCCGACCTTAATCGGGACAGTCGGAACGTTGTGAATAACCTCGGGTCTATAGCTGGAGCGCTGAGGCTTCCCAAGCACAACGGCTTCTAGATTCAATTGCCCAAAATCGGTGTGCGCTCGGCCGGTTACTCTAACGTGTTGATTAACTACCTTCGGCGGGTTCAGCCTCGCGTACACGGGCATTGTCACAAAAAGTCCCCACTCGGCACCCGCGCCAAGTGGATGGCCCAACAGTCTTTGCCCTAATCCGAAGGCGTCGTCGAAGTTAAGCCGCTTGGCCTGGTCTTCAAGCCACCTTGTGTCTGCGGTAGCTTCGCTCCAGAACAAATTCGTGGAATATTCTGGCCAAGGCTTTGCGCTCTCGTCTCTACTATCGCCGATTTCGTGGGAGCCAGGGCTCAGCAATTTCCCTAGAACCCATGCTCTTTCCGGTCTTGGCAGCCTCAGCACCACAGTGTCGCCGCCCGCTTCCTCAAGCCAATCTGATAGCGCGGTCGGTGCTAGGACGGCTAAGACCACTCCTAGTTTCTCTTGGGAGGACCTGGGTAGCTTGGGGGACAACACAGAGTCCGGCAACTGGCACTCCTTGATGAGCTTCTTATGCCCCGTCACGACCTCGTCCTCGGATTGGTTAGTCCAGCGAACGGCGGTGAGAACATTTCTCCAGCCCTCAGGGCTCCCTACGACCACAGCGCGGAGATCCCCACATGTGTAGGTGGGGACTAGGGCCTCGTAGACCTCTCCAAAGTTGGACACCGCAATTACTTCCTCGCGTAGAGTTACCTGTATCTTACATCCGCGAAGGGTCAAGCAAGTAATAAACTTGCGGTCGGTGGCCAAGCGGTTTCACTTGCGCCGGGACGTGGAGGATTCTGACTATCACTACGAAGGCCCGCAGCTGCTCATCAAGAAGTTTGTCGTGGCCGTTGTAGCAGGGTTGGATGTGGCGCCCAGGCGCCGGCGCCCAGCTAGCGGGCGCGCGTGGGGAGCGCGGCCGTGACCGTCCCCACAATCGCCGCTTCGCCGCGCTGGTTCTCGACCCGCAGGTCGGCGTCTACGCGCTTCTCCCCGCTGGCCTCGTACTTGCGCTTGATGACGCCCTTGCAGGTGAGCACGTCGCCGGGCCAAACCTGGCTGCGGAACTGGAAGGAGAGGGTGCGCAGGTTCCCCGGCCCCAGCCAGTCGCCGACCAGGTGGGATAGATAGCCCGCGCTCAGCATGCCCATGGCGAAGACGCGGTCGTTGCCGCGACGGATAGCGAATAGCTCATCGTGGTGCACGGGGTTGAAGTCGCCGGAAGCGCCCGCGTAGCGCACGATAGCGGTGCGGGTGATGGGCGGCATCTCCAGGCTGTGGGTGGCGCCCTCAGCCACGTCCTCGAAGCAGAGATGAAGCGGCTCGCCCATAATTAGCGCTCCCCCGGTACTTGGCTGGTGCTGACGGTGATGTTGCGCAGCACGAGCATCTTCTCGCCACGCTGGTTGGTGAACACGCACTCCTCGACCTTAAAGGTAAGCTGACCGCCCCGTCGGCCTTCGCGCTGGTAGGAGCCGCCGTCGCGCTTGGTCATGGTAACGGTATCCCCGGCCAGGATCGGCTTGAAGTACTCGACCTCGCGTCCTCCGTCGAAACCCGCCCCCCCGGTGTTGCCCCGGGGACTCGGACGCGGGCGGTCCTCTCCGAAGTCCATGAAGCGCAGCCAGACCTCGAAGAAGGTCGGGGGCACCGGGATGTCCGCGAAGCCGGCGGCGCGGGCCTTCGTCTGGTCGAAGTAGATGGGGTTGTTGTCCCGGATGGCCCGGGCGAACTCCGCGATCTTGCCCCGCTCCACGGTCAGGGTGAGGGTTCTGGCTTCGTCAGCCATGGCTTCAAACTCCCTTTGCGGTCACGGCCAGGGTCAGCGGCGGCCCTGCCTGAGCTTGGCCTGCGTTGCTGCCAATCTTAGCAGCTTGGCGCGCCGAAAAAAAGCCGAGCCTCGGGGTGGACCGCCCCTACGGCCATCGTGGTGGCCTTGCCAAGCGCCACCGGCCCGCCTATTCTGGTGGCAACCCTTGCGGGAGGCCCTGCGATGACGAGCGCCACCTATCACTACCAGGGTCCAGACCTGCTCATCAAGAAGTTTGTCGTGGGCCCCTATAGCAATAATTGCTACGTGGTCAGCGACCCGGCCACCCAGGCCGGCGTCCTTATCGATACCCCCTTCGAGCCTGAGCGCATCATCAAGGAGGTGGCGGGGATAGAGCTGAGCTACATCCTGATCACCCACGGCCACATGGACCACATACAGGCTTGGGATGCGGTGCGCGCCGCCTTTCCGGGCGTCCCGGCGGGAGTCCACGCCGCCGACGCCGATAAGCTGTCGTCGCCTCCCAGCTTCATCCTGGAAGACCGCCAGGAGCTGGCCTTCGGCAAGATAAGGCTGCGGGCGATCCACACCCCGGGCCATACCCCCGGCGGCACCTGCCTGCTCTATGGCAAGCACCTGTTCTCAGGGGACGTGCTTTTTCCCAACGGCCCCGGCCACACCGCCAGCGGTGATGACCTCCGCCAGCTGATCGCCTCCATCACCAGCCGGCTCTTCGTACTGCCCGACGACGTGCGGGTGTATCCAGGGCACGGGGACGACGCCCTGCTGGGCGAGGAGAAGCGCAAGTATCACGTCTTCGCCTCCAAGTCCCACCCCGCCGATCTTCACGGCGACATCGACTGGACCAAATCCTAAGCGCTTCCCCCGGGCAGCGCAGGCAGCAGGCTCCCGCGAGCGCTCTGCTCAAGGTGAAGCGGACGCTTGCCTCTTCACCCTGGTCGCCTTGACAGCCCTCGCGGCGCGTGGCTATAGTGGGTCGGTTTGAGCCCAGGGAGCGGTGTGTCACCAGGACCACCGCTTTCGTTGCGCCAGGGCCTCCCGCCAGTGAGGGCTTGCGCCCGACGCCAGCCTGAGAAAGGATGCTGCAAGTCATGAAGATCGTCGTCTGTGTGAAGCAGGTCCCCGACCCGGAGGCGCCGGCCTCCGCCTTCAAGGTGGATGCCGCCACCAACCGGGTGGTGCCGCCGCCTGGGATCCCGCCGGTGATGAATGGCTTCGACGAGCAAGCGGTGGAGGCGGCGCTGCGCATCAAGGACAAGAACAGCGCCCAGGTTGTGGTCCTGAGCGTGGGGCCCGAGGGCGCGCGGGAGGTCATCAAGAAGGCCCTGGCCATGGGCGGCGACGAAGGCTTCCTGGTGAACGACCCGGCCCTGGAGGACTCCGACGCCCACGGCATCGCCTATGCCCTGGCGGAGTCGATCAAGAAGATCGGCGGTTGTGACCTGGTCCTCTCGGGACGACAGGCCTCCGACTGGGACCAGGCGCAGGTGCCGGCTGGCGTCGCCGAGCTCCTGGGGCTGCCCTGCGTGACCCTTGCCAAGACCGTAAGCGTGGAGGACAGCGCCGTGCGGGTGCAGCGGGTTTTGCCCGATGGCTACGAAGTCTGGACCGCTCCTCTCCCCGCTGTCATCACGGTCAGCAACGAGCTGGGAGAGCCCCGCTACGCCACCTTGAAGGGAATCATGGCCGCGGCGCGGAAGAAGGTGACGGTCTGGTCGGCCGCGGACCTGGCGCTCGATAAGTCACGGATTGGGGTTGCTGGTCGCCGGGTGCTGGTGCGGAAGCTGTTCATCCCCGTCAAAGAGGGGAAGTGCGAGGTCATGGAGGGCGATACGGTAGGGGCTAAAGCCAGCGCCCTGGCCCGCAAGCTGCGTGAGGCCAAGCTCATCTGAGCCTGGCTCTTTAAGGAGGCAATCGATGGCGGAAGCGCGGGGAGTCCTGGTTATCGCGGAGGTGGTCGGCGGCGTGGTGGTGCCAGTCACCCACGAGCTCCTGGGTGCAGCGCGCCGGCTGGCGGCCGTCTTGGGTGAGCCGGTGCTGGCGCTGGCGGCGGGGAGCGGGATGGGCAAGGTGCCTCAGGACCTGATTGCGCGCGGCGCCGATAAGGTCTATGTAACCGATGAGCCCCTGTTCGCCAAATACCAGACGGACGTTTTCGTAGCCCTGGCGGCCAAGGCGGTCAAGGAGATCAGTCCCCGGGTGGTCCTGCTGGGGCACGATGGCGTGGGGCGGGACCTGGCGCCCCGGCTGGCCTTCCGGTTGGGCAGCGGCCTGGCCAACGACTGCATTGAGCTGCGTCTTGAAGGCCAGGAACTGGTGGCGCTGCGGCCCGTCTATGGGGGCGCCGCCCTGGCTGAGATCACCTGCGCCGGGATGCCCAAACTGGCGACGGTGCGGGTCAAGGCCCTCGACCCTCTGGCCGCCGATCCGGCGCGGAAGGGGGAGGTCGTCGCCTATGCTTCGGGCCTGAGCGAGTCCACGGTGCGGGCCCGGATGTTGGAGGTGGTCAAACAAGAGGCCAAGGGGCTGCGCCTGGAGGATGCCCGGATCATCGTCTCCGGCGGCCGGGGCATCGGTGGCCCCGAAGGCTTCCAGACGGCGCTGAAGGAGCTGACAGACACCCTGGGGGCGGCCCAGGGCGCCAGCCGCGCCGCCTGCGACAGCGGCTACTGCCCACCCACCTGGCAGATCGGGCTGACGGGCAAGGTCGTCGGCCCCGACCTGTATTTTGCCATCGCCATCTCCGGCGCCAGCCAGCACCTGGCTGGCATCTCCGGGGCCAAGAACGTGGTCGCTATCAACAAGGACCCTGAAGCCAACATGTTCAAGGAGTCACGCTGGGGGATTGTCGGGGACTGGAAGCAGGTGGTGCCCGCCCTGACACAGGCCTGCAAGGAGCTGCTGGGCAAGTAGCGTCCCCAGGGAGCAGGCGTACCCAGTAGATTTTCAAACCCCTCCCTTCAAGGGAGAGGGATAGGGTGAGGGTGCAGGCCGGCTGAGGCCCTGGCCCTAGCCGACAGGGCTCTTTACCGCCTGTGCTCCGGCGCTAGCCCTGCGCCGCGGTCCAGTCCCCGGTATAATACCATTGGCGTGTGGTTTTTTAGCCGTGTCTGCGAAGGGTAAAGCGATGGACAGCGATTTTCGCGTTGACATAAACGAGGTCATCAAGAACCTGGAGAGCGCCGACGTCGTCTCCTTCTTCTTCCCCCTGTTGCGCAAGACGCTCCTCCTGGATATGCGCTCCGATAGCGTGGATGGCCCCCTGGTGCGGGTAGTGCCGATGGTGGACAACATCGAGGAGCGTTTCCGCAGCCTGAGGCGCATGCGGCCCCGCTTTGCCCGGCCCGAGAGCATCACCGTAATCCCCTGGCCCAAATACGTGGGCGGCCTGGTGCGCAGCGGCCTCTGGGACCGCATCGTGCGCCGCTTCGCCGATCAGGGCCACGCCGACGCCGTCCGGGCCTGCCAGGAGGCGCTGGACGAGCTCTTCGAGCTGGAGCGGCAGGAGCTGGCCAACGCCATCAGCGGGGAGAAGTACCAATCTCTCTGGGAGCGCACCAAGAAATCGTGAGGGAGCCCTCCCCGGTCGCCGTGCGCCTCGCGGCGTCGGCGGCCGACCACGAGGCTGCCCTGGCCCTGCGCCTGCGGGTCTTCGTCCAGGAGCAGGGGGTGCCCGCCGCGGAAGAGTCGGATGGCTACGACGCCCAGGCGGTCCACGCGGTGGCGGTGCTTGACGGCGCGGTGGTAGGCACCGGGCGCCTGGTGCCCCTGGAGCCCGGTGCTGGCAAGATCGGGCGCATGGCTGTGGAACGCCCGCTCAGGCGACGGGGCATCGGGGGCCAAGTCCTGGCCTTCCTGGAGAGCGAGGCCAAACGCCGGGGCCTGGCCGAGGCTGTGCTCCACGCCCAGACCTACGTCCAGGACTTCTACGCCCGCCATGGCTACCCGGCCGAGGGTGACGTTTTTCTGGAGGCGGGCATCCCTCACATGATGATGCGCAAGCGGCTGGCCGGCGCGTCGGCGCAGGCCAATCAGGGGAACAGGTCGCGCACTGACGCCGCGGGGGCCGTCGGCTCCCCCAGGGACTTGTAGGACTCGGGCGACCCGTAGTCCCGTACCCGCACCACCACCGGCATCGGCAGGGCGTGGCCGAAGAGCAGCGCCTGCTGCTTGCTGTCCAGCTTGGCCAGCACCCCCCGCAGCTCCGAGCGCCCGGAGGCCCCCGCCAGCACCGCCTCCACGTCGCGCTCGTTGTCGAGCTGGCAGACGATCTTGGTGCCCACCTGGCTGAGCACCTCCCCGTCGATGGCGCTGGGCCGCTGGTCGATGACCAGGAGAGTGACGTTGAACTTGCGCATCTCGCGGGCGATGTCGCCGAAGATGGTCTGGGTCGCCACCTCGGGACTCAGGAACTTGTGGGCCTCCTCGATGGTGATCATCAGGGGCTGGGGACGGGGGGCGCCGGTGCCCTGGCGCTCTTCCGTCAGCTTTTTGTAGCGGTCATAGATGCGCCGGGTGAGGATGTTGGCCACCAGGATATAGGCTTCCAGGGTGTTGTGGCCGCCGAACTCCAGCACCACGTGGGTGCCCCGCTGGAGGTAGTCCAGGAGGCGCTGCACGGCGTCGTCGCGGGGCTTGGGCACCAGGAAGGGCAGCCGGGCCAGCCCCTGGAGCCGCCGTCGCAGGGCGCTCAGGGCCCCCTCGTGGGCCTCGCTGTCGCCCGCCAGCTCCTTGATGTCCGCGCCTTCGGCCAGCAGTTCCTTCTGCCAGCCGTGTTCTCCGTAGCGCCGCGCCAGGAGGTAGACGGCGTCCAGCATGGGCTGGCTCAGGTTCAGGGTCTCGCGCAGGACCTCGATGTCCGAGGGCTCGATGTCGGAGTAGCCGATCTCCACCACGAAGTCGGGCTGCACCTTGCGCCGGCGGGAGCTCGCCTCGTCCAGGGAGAAGATGGCCACTCGGGAGGGGAAGAGCTGCTTGAGGCCCTTTACGGCCCGTCCGTCGCGCCCCTCCGAGGAGCCCTCCCAGCCGTACTCGTTGTGCATGTCGAAGACCAGGTTAGTGGCCACGCCCTTCTGCAGGATGCCGATGAGCAGCAGTCGCGTCAGGAAGGTCTTGCCGGTCCCGCTCTTGCCGAACACCCCGTTGGAGCGCTCCGTGAACTTCCCCAGGTCCAGCGCCACCTGCACCTCCATGTCCAGGGGGGTGCCCACGGTAAAGTGACGGGGGTGCTTGGCGTCCTCGGACCCGAAGACCGCCTCCACGTCCTGGGCCGAAGCCCGCATGACGGGGGCGAAGTGGGCGGGGATGGTGCGCGCCGGCTGCAATTCGGAGTCCGTTCGGGGTGAGCCGTCCGTTCGTGGTGAGCTTGTCGAACCACGAAGGGCGGGTGAAGGCAGCATCAACATGGGCACCACCTTCAGCACGGCGAAGGTGGCGGTGCCGGCCAGGACGCGGGCGCTGAAGCTGTCGGCGCGGTCGGGCGGCGAAAGCGCCAGCCGGTCGTCCAGGGCACGCAAGGAAATATCGGTGACCATGCCGAAGAAGCGGGCGCTCTGCCCCTGAATGGCCACGTAGTGGCCGACCCGCACGTCCTCCAGGGAGGCAGCGGGGTCCAGGCGCACTTCCAGCCCCTTCTCCAGGGAGCCGCCGACGACGGCGCCCAGCCGCGCCGCTGCCGCTGGTCCCAGGTCTTCGAAGGTGGTGTCAGGGGTCACGGGTTGCGCCTCTCTATCTGGCCCAGAAAGATCAGGCTCGTTCGCCTAGCCATATCTTCGTGCTCCGGCCAACTCGTCGAAGCGCTGGGCGCGGGCCTCAGCGATCGCTATCGTCTCCTGCTTGAACCCCCAGTTTCGGCCAAATCGCGCTACCAGGTCTTCCAGAGCCAGAAGCTCGGGGAACACGACGACGGCCGTCTCCAGCCACTTCAAGTTGTCAGCTTGGGCGATAAGCCCTTCACACGTCCCGACCAGGTCCGGCGCATCCCCCTTCTTGGTGACTTGGATGAAGCGCTTCGGGTAGCAGCCGTCGGCGACATTGCTCTTGATGACCGCTCTGACGGCTTCACGAAGGCTCTGTGGTTGGGGTAGCGGACGCATCATCTCCACCTTGTTGCCACTGCTACGCCAAGCGCCGCAGCGCCGCCTCCAGGCGTGCCGGGTCGCGGGACAGGAGCACCGCCAGCCGCTTGCCCGCTCGCAGCAGGAAGGCCTCGGGGTCGGGCTGGCCCTCCGCCAGCAGCCGCAGGCAGGCGGCAGCCGCCTCCTCGGCCAGGCCCGGCGGCGCGGCCGAGAGGAGCAGAGGCAAGAAGTCGAGGCTGGCGGCCAGGGCCTGGGCCGCGCCCCCGCCGCACTCCTGAACGAAGCCGTACAACGGCGCGGGCCTGGGGGCGAGGCCGACGCGCATACCCTCCCCAGCGTCGTGGGCCACCACCGCCGCCTCGAAGGTGGTGGTCAGGAGCTTCGATAGGTGGGGCTCCGCCCGCAGGACAGCGGCGCCGTCGCGGAGCTGCCAGCCCGTCGCCACCGGCATCCGGCCCTCCACAGACTCGGTCTGGGAGCCCATGACCACGGCGTAGATGGCCGTCGGCGCCTCTCCGGAGCCAGTGGAAAGAAGGGGGCCCTCAGCTCGCACCAGGGCGCCCAGGGGCGGCGGGCGGTGCAGCTCCTGGGCCTGGGCGGTGAAAGAGCGGGTGCTGGCCACCAGAATCTGGCCGAGTCGCTTGACCGGGGCCTGTCGAGTCATGTATGCACCCTCACCCTAACCCTCTCCCAGCGGGAGAGGGGATGGTCTGAGGCTGGTCCCTGAAGTATCGTCGGCTCCGCGGCGGCACATTAAGGCCCCTCTCGGTCCACGGCGCACAAGGGGCAGCGGTTGTGAGAGAGGGCCTGCCACCAACTCCTCTGCTCTTCGCTGCGCTCCGCCGCCTCATCGGGTAGAACGAAGCGATGCGCGCCGACCTCCTCACACTCGTAGGCGACGTCGTTCTTCTGCTCGGGCTCCAGGGAGCGGATCAGCCGTCCGACATAGCGTACCTTCGACACCGCGCCTCCTTGCTATACTCCGGTTATTTCTTACCGCCTCGCGACTGCCCATAGTCGGGGTTATTAGGGTTCATTTGGTTGCTGCGATTGTTTTGCGCTGCCGGGTAGGCCGGGTTGTTGGGATTCATGACGTTTGAGCGCTGGTCGTTGGGTGCTAAGCCACCCTTGTCCAGTTGAACAAAGCCATCCCCGAAAGACCCTGCGGGCGATAGCTCCTGGGCCGGTCGGCTCGGTTCTGCCGTAGGCTCTACTAGCGGCCCACGGAACTCACGAATGTACCCGAACAGGAATTGATGCGAACATAGCGGGCATGTCAATTCATACTTTTGATTCAGTACTCCTGTCACCCGGTCTGTAGGCGGCCCGTTGATTGGGAGATTATCCAAAGGCAAGGCCAGAACGCTTTGACATGAAGGGCACGGAAATGTGATCGGATTCATTTGTTCCCTCCATTCGAACCTGTTACTCCCCACATCGGATTCACAGCCAGCGCGCGCGCTTGCTTTCGCTCTTGCCGGAGGTGGTGCGGGAGAGCTTGCCCTCCGCCAGGGCGCCATCCACGGCGCGCCAGAACGCCTCCCGGTCGGCCCCGGAGACCACGGCCTGCTCGTTGGCCTCGATCAACGCTCGGGGGTAGCCATAGCCGCGACGGCACTGGTCCAGGATCACGGCGTGGGCCAGGTCGAGCCGCGCCGGGTCCTGGGCGACCCACTGGGGCAACTCGACGCGGCCGATCTCGTCCTCGCTCTTCAGGTAGAAGAAAGACACTCCCTGGCCCGCCGGGTCGTAGTGCAGGCTCACCACTTTGGATCGGCTGGCGAAGAGGGCGGAGCGCTGGCCGGGCGCTAGCAGTCGGTCAAACAGCAGGCGGTCGGAGGACACGCCAACGGCGTCGCACTCGCGGCGCCCTTGAGGCGCCGTCGCGCAGGCCCGGCATCCGCCTGCGGCGGACGGGCGCGACGCGGCGCAGTGGCGGTCGCAGTTGGGGCTGGGTTCATGGGGACAGCAGGCCAGCCGCAGGGCGCTGGCGACCTCGGTGGCGCCGGGGAAGCTGATGTAGCTGGCGACAGCCAAGGCTGGCCGGCCCTGGGCCAGGGCCCGCAAGCGGGCGAGCTGGACGAGGATGCCCCCTTGCACCAGGGCCTCTCGCACGAACTTCGGCTCTCCGGCCTCTACGCCCCAGAGGATGAGAGAGCCGTCCAGCAGCCCCACCGTGGGGACGTCGGCAGGCATGCCCTCCAGGGCGTCGGCCAGGGCCGCCACCTCCTCGACCATGCGCTTGGCCGCCAGCACCGCGCCCCGCACCGACTCCTCGCGCGCAGCGCCGGACGGGTCGGCGATGACGGTCTCCTCGCCGGTGTAGAGGTGGGGGCGGCTGGAGAGGGCCGCCGCGGCCCCCACGCCGTAGGTGAGGGCGACGGTGCCGATGTTGATAAGGTGGCAGCTCACTGGCATGTGGCGGTCCACGTCGATGTGGGAGCCGTCGGTGGCGACGACGGTGTAATCGGGAGGGCAGGGCGGCGCTGGGTAGGTTGCCGCCGGCGCATCCAGCAGCCGGGGCGCCATCCAGGTGACCTTGCCGCGGCACTCCTCCAGACGCGCGGCCAGCGCTACTCTGTCCACCTGCTCCAGGGTCGCTAGCGCCCGCACCAGCCGCTGTCCCGATTCTCGGGACTGACGCTGGAGCTCCTGGGCCATCCCCTCAATCTGGGCGATGACATCGGTCAGGCGGAGGCTCATCTATTTGCTACGCTCCAGTACCGATGCCGCGGGATTCATCCCGCGGTGTGGAGACATTCATCGCAGCACCCGCTCGTCGCCTACCCGGCGCGTCACCCGTGTCTGGTCCAGGTGCTCCAGAAGGCCCTGGGCGTACTTGCGGCTGGTGCCGAAGAGGTCTCGCACCTGGGCCAGGGTGATGGTGTCGTGGGCCTTGAGGTAGTCTACCACCCTCTGCACCATCTCATGGTACGCGCGGGCGCTGAAGACGATCCCCTCGCTTACCTTGACCGCCTGCTCCCGCTCCAGGGCCACAGCCAGCAGCTCCGGGTCGGGTCCCGAGGCATCGGGACTGGGAGGCGAGTAGGGACTCGCCTCCAGGGAATCGAGGAATCCCTGCAAGCGGGACTCCTGGGCCGCCGAGAGGCGCACCTCCTGCCCGGGCAGGCGAACCGAGGGCCCGCGCTCCTGTAGGGCGCCTCCCTGGACCAGGGACGCCAGGGCCTCATCGCCACCCCGCGGCAGCCCCAAGCGGCTTTTCAGCTCTTCCCTGGGCATCCCCCAGCGCAGTGGGAACTGACGGTGATGGGCTTCCACCTCCGTCCGCGCCCGGGCCAAGAGGCGGTCCCAGCCCGCGGTTGAGATCAGGTAGGACGCCGCCCCCGCGAGGTTCCGCACCCGTCTCGTGGCGGCGAGTTCGCCCAGGGCTTGCCGGGCCTGGGGCAGCGCCAGGCCCGAGCGGTCCAGGAGGGCCGCCTCCGCCATGGGCTCCGCCGCTTGCAGTGTCTTGAGCAGTATGTCGTCGGGCGCGCCTCCCTCCACGGCCGCCAGCGCCTCCAGGGCTCCCTCGTCCCGGCGCCGGTGCCGGCGGGCGTGGGGCTCCAAGACGACGCCGCCGCCCAGGGTGGCGCTGGGCGAGCGCAGGATGAATAGATCGCCCCGCGCCAAAGCGAGAGGCCGGTCCAGGCGGAGCTGGGCCAGGGCCGTCTCGCCGGGCTTAAGCTCGTCCCGGTCCAGGAGACGGGTCCGGGCCAGCGCCTCAGCCGATCCGCTGTGGAAGTTGACCTCGGTGTTGTGCCTCAGGGGAGGCGCCTCGGCCAGGAGGCGCAGCCGCACGTCGGCCGCCTCCGTGGGCTTGAGCAGCCCCGGCAGCGTGAGCACCATGCCGCGGGCTAGGTCGCTGGTGGCGAGCCCGGTCAGGTTCACCGCCGTGCGCGCCCCCGGCTCCGCCCGCTCCACCTTCTGGCGGTGTGTCTGCAGGCCCCGGATGCGGGAACGCAGCCCGGCAGGCGCCACCTCCACCTCCTGGCCCGTTTCCAGGTGGCCGCCGCTGAGGGTGCCGGTGACCACGGTGCCGAAGCCGGAGATGGTGAAGACCCGGTCTATGGGCAGGCGCGGACGCCCCAGGTCCGGGCGCTCGGCGCTGCCCTCCAGCAGGCGGTCGGTGACGGCCAGCAGGTCGGGCAGGCCTTGCCTGGTCGTCGCTGACACGGACACTAGCGGCGCCTGCTCCAGGGCGGTGCCGCGCACCACGGAGCGCACGTCCTCCTGCACCAGGGCCAGCCAGTCGGCGTCCACCAGGTCGCGCTTGGTCACCACCAGGACACCGCTCTTGACCTGGAGCAGGTCCAGGATCGCCAGGTGCTCGCGGGTCTGGGGCATCACCCCCTCGTCGGCGGCGATGACCAGCCAGGCCAGGTCTATACCGCCGGCGCCGGCGAGCATGTTCTTGATGAAGCGCTCGTGACCGGGCACGTCCACGATGCTCACGTCGCGGCCGCTGGGCAGCGTCAGCCAGGCGAAGCCCAGGTCTATGGTCATGCCCCGCTCCTGCTCCTCCTGGAGGCGGTCGGGGTCGACGCCGGTGAGGGCCTTCACCAAGGAGGACTTGCCGTGGTCCACGTGGCCGGCGGTGCCGATGACAAACATGGCGAACCTCTGTTCTCAGGGGCGAGTATAGCAGGGCGGTGTCGCGTGCTACAATCTGAGCCAGCCTTAGGTGCCTGACCCAGCGATGGGGAGTCTTGCAAATGCTCACCGCGGGATGAATCCCGCGGCATCGGGGCGAGGTTGCTGCGGGTTCAACCCGGGCCTTCTTCTCTCATCCTGAGCTTACCGGAGGGGCGGTGGGCGAAGTACACGGCATTAAGTGAGACGGCTTTAGGAGGCCCCATGGACTTTTTTGAGGTGGTGCATACCCAGCGCTCCATCCGGCGCTTCAAGCCTGACCCCGTGCCCGAGGAGGCGCTCTGGAAGATGCTCGACGCCGCCATCCGGGCGCCCAGCGGCTCCAACCTACAGCCCTGGATCTGGCTGGTGGTGCGCGACCGGGCCAAGCGGGAGGTCCTGGCGCAGGCCGTGCGGGCGCGCTTCGACTCCAGCGGCCGCCTGGAGCAGATGCGCCAGCGCGCCCAGAAGATGGAAGACGCCAGCCAGCGGCGGATGCTGCTGCGCGCCGCCGATTTCTTCGCTAACGTGGCCCAGGCGCCGGTGCTGATCATCCCCTGCCTGGTGGGAGTGACGTCGCCTACGTCGGACGCCCGCAGCTTGCTGGCGGGCTCCTCCATCTACGGGGCGGTGCAGAACCTGATGCTGGCCGCCCGCGCCCAGGGGCTGGGCACCGTGCTGACCACCTTTCAGGCCAGTATCGAGGACGTCCTGCGCAAGGAGTTCCACTTGCCGGAAGGGGCGGTGCCCGTCTGCATCGTCCCCGTGGGCTATCCCGATGGGCAGCGCTTCGGCCCCACGACCCGCAAGCCGCCCGAGACCGTCACCCACTGGGACGACTGGGGCGTTACCAGGCCGCAGGCGTGAGGGCTGTCAGTCCGGCAGGAAGCGCACGAAGGCCTCGTTGCCCAGGAGCCGGCCGCGCGGCGTGAGCCGCAGGGCGTCCGGCGTCAGCTCCACCAGCCCCAGGCCCTCCAGCTCTTTGATCTGTAGGCCGTAGGCCTCGGCGATGTCGCGGCCGGCGCGCCGCCGGAAAGCGGCCCGCGACACCCCCTCGGACAGCCGCAGCCCCATGATGATGGTCTCCGACAGCTCCCTGGCCGCGGAGATGGGCTCGGCCTCGGACAGGAGCGGGCTGACGCTGCGGGGGTCCCACGATACAGGTGGTCGCCCCTTCTCCCTAACAAGGAGGGGATTCTTCGCTTCGCTCAGAATGACAGCGGAGCTGAGGCGCTCCAGGTATTGGCGGGGCGACTTCAGGACGGCGAAGCGCCAGCCCCGGTAGTGGGAGTGGGCCCCTGGCCCCAGCCCCAGGTAGGGCCCGTTGCGCCAGTAGACCAGGTTGTGGCGGCAGCGCCGGCCCGCACGGGCCCAGTTTGACAGCTCGTAGTGTTCGTAGTCGGCTTTAGCCAGCAGCTCCTCGGCCAGCAGGTACATGTCGGCCTGAGCGTCGGAGTCGGGCACGCTCACTCGGCCCAGGCCCACGGCCTTGCCCAGGGGCGTCTCCTCCTCCACGGTGAGGGCGTAACAGGAGAGGTGTTCGGGCGCCAGCTCCAGGGCGCCTTCAAGGGTCGCGCGCCAGCGGGCCAGGGGCTGGCCTGGCAGGCCCAGGATGAAGTCCAGGTTGATGTTATCGAAGCCCGCGGCGCGGCCGAGGCGGTAGGCGCGGCGCGCCTCCTCGGCGCTGTGGCGACGTCCCAGCCAGGTTAGCTCGTCGTCGTGGAGGCTCTGGACACCGAAGCTGAGGCGGTTCACGCCCGCCTCGCGATAGGTGGCCAGATGCTGCGTATCCACTGTGCCGGGGTTGGCCTCCAGGCTCACCTCGGCGTCGGGGGCGAGAGCAAAGGCGCGGCGGCAGTCGTTCAGGAGTTGCCTGATCTGAGCCCCGCTCAGCAGGCTGGGCGTGCCACCGCCGAAGAAGACGGTGCTGACAGGCGGATGGCCCGCGGCCTCGCCCCAGAGGCGAATCTCGCGCCCCAGGGCCTCCACGAAGGGGGCGATCAGGCTGCTCAAGCCCCGATAGGAGTTGAAGTCGCAATAATGGCACTTGGTCTGGCAGAAGGGCACGTGGAGGTACAGGGCCACGGCGTCGGGCGGCGTCCCTGGGTCGGCGGGCGGGCGGGTTGGCTTCGTCGCGGCGCTCACGTGGACATTCTAGCGAGCCCTGTCTTTTCCGCTAATACCTTTGCTGGCGGTGGATGAATCCGTGTCCAGCCCAGCCGCGTAGGTAGGGATAGCATGCCCACAACGTAGAAGGAGGCGAACCCATGAGGTTGTCCCTGCTCGTCCCCGGCGGTCTGGCGGCAACGCTGCTCCTGGCGGCCTGCGGCGGCGCCGCGCCGACCCCGACCTCGCCGCCAACGCCGACACCCAGACCTGCGCCCACCGCCACGCCTACCCTGGCGCCAGTTACCTTCAACCTCGAGGCCAGCGACTTCAAGTTCGACCGGACTTCGCTGGAGGTTGCGCCGAGCCAAAAGGTCACGCTGAGCATAAGTAACAAGAGCGCCCGCTTCCCTCACTCAGTGTACTTTCATGGCTACGATGCTCAGAACAAGTTCATCGCCTCGGCGCTGGCCGCCGGGGCAGGCCAGACTGTGAATCTGAGCTTCGACAAGCCCGGGTACTACCCCTTCTACTGCCCTGTGCCGGGACATGAGAACGCCGGTATGGTCGGGGCATTGAAGGTAACAGGCCCGTCCACTGGCGCGGCGGCCCTCAAGGTCCGGGCGCCCCGAGCAGATAGACCCATAACCAGCAGGGGCGACACCACTGGGGTCACCGTAGTGGTAGAGGTGACCGGCTTCGAGCTGGATAAGGCCAACCTGGGCAGCTCCACCAACAAAGCCGGGACTGGGCACTGGCACGTGCTGCTGGATGGCCAGTACGTGTCCGCCACCGCCGACCTGTACGCGACCTTGCAGAACGTGGCGGTGGGGTCGCACACGGTGAAGGTGGAGCTGCACAACAATGACCACTCGCCCGTATCCCCGGCGGTGGAGGACAGCGTCACCTTCACGGTGAACCCGCCCCCGACGCCCACGCCGGGAGCGGCCGCGCCAACGCCTGTGCGGTGAGCCACCAGGCCGGGGGGAGAGCCGCGGGACTAGTCCGTCGCTCTGGCCTAGAGAGCACGCAAGGGTAGCGCCACCGACCGGCCGGTCGGCGGCGCTACCCTATCTTCGCGCGCAACGCTTCCTGGTGATGTGTAGGCAAACGTTGCCTTATCAGAGGGCGTGGCACGCCACTATTTCCCAACTCGCACACTGTTGACATCGCGGCTAAGGGCATGCTACACTAGGCAATACGTTGCTGCTACGGGTGCTCCGCTTCTGGGAGCGGGGCACTTGTATTTATTTCTCCCGTAGGGGGTAGGGGGATGCTGGCGAAACAGGGGCTGTACGACCCCGAACACGAGCACGATAGCTGTGGCGTGGGGATCGTGGCCAACATCCGTGGCGAGCGGTCCCACGACATCGTCCGCAAGGGGCTGGACGTCCTCATCAACCTGGCCCACCGGGGCGCCTGCGGGTGCGACCCCGAGACCGGCGATGGCGCGGGGCTCCTGGTCCAGGTGCCTCACCAGTTTTTCAAGCAGAAGTGCAAGGCCCTCGATATCCCCCTGCCCGAACCTGGCGGCTACGGCGTCGGGATGATGTTCCTCCCCCGCGACCCCGTGCAGCGCGCCCGCTGTGAGGAGGTATTCGAGAGGGTGGTGGCCGAAGAGGGGCAGCGCGTGCTGGGCTGGCGTGACGTGCCCGTGGACCCCAGCACCATCGGGGCCGGCGCCCGGGACGTGCGGCCCCACATCCGGCAGGTGTTCATCGGCCCCGGCCCGGGGACAAAGACCGAGGCCGAACTGGAGCGGAAGCTCTACGTCATCCGCCGGGTGGTGGAGAGGGAGGTCAAGCGTTCGGGGCTGAGCCAGAAGGACTATTTCTACATCCCCAGCCTCTCGACCAACCGCATCGTCTACAAGGGCCTGCTGATGGCGGTCCAGCTGGAGTCATTCTATCTGGACCTGGCGGACCCCTCCCTCATCAGCTCTTTCGCCCTGATCCACTCGCGCTTCAGCACCAACACCCTGGGCTCCTGGCGGCTGGCGCACCCCTATCGCATGCTGCTCCACAACGGGGAGATCAACACCCTGCGCGGCAACACCAACTGGATGGCGGCTCGCCAGGGCATGTTCTCCTCGGAGCTGTTTGGCGCCGACATAGAGAAGCTCTACCCCATCATCGAGTCCGGGCAGAGCGACACCGCCTGCATCGACAACGCCCTGGAGCTGCTGGTGGCCACCGGCCGCTCCCTGCCCCACGCGATGGCGATGTTGATACCCGAGGCCTGGGGCGACCAGGTCGAGATGCCGGAGGAAAAGCGCGCCTTCTACGAGTACCACTCCTGTCTGATGGAGCCCTGGGACGGCCCCGCCCTCATCGCCTTCACCGACGGTCGCAGCGTGGGGGCGGTCCTGGACCGCAACGGGCTGCGGCCCTTCCGCTACCTCGTCACCACGGACGGCCTCCTGGTAATGGCCTCGGAGGTCGGCGTCCTCGATATCCCGACCGAGAAGGTGCTGTACAAGGCGCGCCTGGAACCGGGGCGCATGTTCCTCCTGGATACGGTGCAGGGGCGGATCATCGACGACAAGGAGATCAAGGCGAGCCTGGCTGGGCGGCGGCCCTATGGGCAGTGGCTAAGGGAACAAGCGGTGGCCCTGGACCACCTGCCCGAGCCCGCCAGGGTCCAGGGGCATGACTACTCAACCCTGCTCACGCGCCAGCAGGCCTTCGGCTACACTGCCGAGGAGCTGCGGATGCTGCTGGCGCCCATGGGGGCCAGCGGGCAGGAGCCCGTAGGCTCCATGGGCAACGACACACCCCTGGCCGTCCTCTCCGACCGGCCCCAGCCGCTCTTCAACTACTTCCGGCAGCTCTTCGCCCAGGTCACCAACCCACCCTTGGACGGGATCCGCGAGGAGCTGGTGACCTCCCTGGAGGCCTTCATCGGGTCGGAGCAGAACCTTTTCGAAGAGACGCCCCGCCACTGCCGCCAGTTGGAGCTGAAGTCGCCGGTGCTGACCAACCGGGAGCTGGAGCAGGTGCGGGGGCTGGCTTTGGAGGGCTTGCGGTCCGTCACCCTCCTTACTCTGTTCGACCCGCGCGGCGGCGAGGGCGCCTCTTCTAGGGGCGTGGGGGGCCCGGGGCAAGCCCTGGAGGCGGCGCTGGAGGAGCTGTGTCGCAAGGCCTCCGAGGCGGTGGCGGACGGTCATAGTATCATCATTCTCTCCGACCGCGGGGTGGACAGGGACCACGCCCCCATCCCCAGCCTCCTGGCGACCTCGGCGGTGCACCATCACCTGATCCGCGAGGGGACCCGCACCAAGGTGGGCCTGGTCGTGGAATCGGGAGAGCCCCGGGAGGTAATGCACTTCTGCCTCCTCCTCGGCTACGGGGCGGCCGCGGTCAATCCCTACCTGGCTTTGGAGACGGTCGCCAACCTGGCACGCGTCAGCGAGCTGGACGGCAAGGAGATCGAACCCAAGACCGCAGAGAAGAACTTCATCAAGTCCATCAACAAGGGCATCCTCAAGGTCATGTCGAAGATGGGGATCTCCACGGTGCAGAGCTATCGCGGCGCCCAGGTCTTCGAAGCGATCGGGTTGAGCCAGCGCCTGGTGGACCGCTACTTCACCTGGACGCCCTCGCGCATCGAGGGGATTGGCCTGGACGTGGTCCAGCGGGAGGCGCTGGCGCGCCACGCCGGGGCCTACCCGGAGGTCAGGCTGCCGGGCGCCCTGGACCTGGAGGTAGGGGGGGTCTACCAGTGGCGCCGGGACGGCGAGCACCACATGTGGAACCCGGAGTCCATCGCCCGCATGCAGCAGGCGGTGCGCACCAACAGCTATCAGACCTACCGGGAATTCGCGGAACTCATAGACGGGGAGGGCGCGCGCCTTTGTACCCTGCGGGGGCTGCTGGGGTTCAAGGCCCTGGACAAGCCCATACCCCTGGATGAGGTCGAGCCGGCTAAAGAGATCGTCAAGCGCTTCGCCACGGGCGCCATCTCCCTGGGGGCCATTAGCCGCGAGGCCCACGAGACCCTGGCCATCGCCACCAACCGCATCGGAGCCAGGAGCAACACCGGCGAGGGGGGAGAGGACTACCGGCGCTTCCAGCGCGACGCCAACGGCGATTGGCGGAACAGCGCCATGAAGCAGGTGGCCTCGGGCCGCTTCGGCGTCACCATCAACTATCTGGTCAACGCCAGCGACCTCCAGATCAAGATGGCCCAGGGCTCCAAGCCTGGTGAGGGCGGGCAGCTCCCCGGCCACAAGGTGGACGACTACATCGGCTGGATCCGCCACTCCACGCCCGGGGTGGAGCTGATCTCACCGCCGCCGCACCACGATATCTACTCCATCGAGGACCTGGCGCAGCTCATCCATGACCTGAAGAACGCCAACCGCCAGGCACGCATCCACGTGAAGCTGGTGGCGGAGGTGGGAGTGGGGACCATCGCCGCCGGGGTCTCCAAGGCCCACGCTGACGTGGTGCTCATCAGCGGAGACAGCGGCGGCACCGGGGCCTCCCCCGAGTCCTCCATCAAGCACGCCGGCATCCCCTGGGAGCTGGGGCTGGCCGAGACGCAGCAGGTGCTGGTGCTGAACGACCTGCGAGGGCGCATCGTGGTGCAGACCGACGGTCAGCTCAAGACT
>Ga0209514_10001343_pt1 | contig 43013 bp, 47 predicted proteins | sample Subgrocontami58m_FD_187452 | JGI IMG/M metagenome (GOLD analysis project Ga0209514, IMG submission 187452) | Subsurface groundwater microbial communities from S. Glens Falls, New York, USA - GMW37 contaminated, 5.8 m (SPAdes) (version 3) | ecosystem: Environmental > Aquatic > Deep subsurface >...
GGGCTTGCTCACCATAGTAAATATGAAGAATTATTTAAACAGACTTAATAAAAGTGCCCTAAGAGTTATCCGCAAAATCGGAGAGGCGGCTGACCGCAAAGATTTTAAGGCCTATCTTGTCGGCGGAATCGTCCGAGATATTATCTTGAGTCGCAAGAATCTCGACCTGGATATCGTTGTGGAAGGGAACGCGTTGGAGATTGGCTCAATGGCGGCCAGGGAAACGAAAGCTAAATTAGTGAAATACGAGCAATTTAAGACCGCGAGTTTGCATTTACCTTCTGGACGGATCGATTTAGCCACGGCGCGGCGTGAATCGTACGCGCATTCGGGCGCTTTACCGGTGGTCAAAGAGGGAACCCTTAAAGATGATCTTTTTAGACGGGACTTTACCATCAACGCCATGGCGATTGGTATTAATAAAAATCATTTCGGTGAATTGATTGATCCGTTTAAGGCTTTGGAAGATCTCAAAAAAGGATATATCCGAGTCTTGCATGAGCGAAGTTTTCAGGATGACCCGACCCGCATTTTGCGGGCGGTGCGATTCGAACAGCGTTTTGGATTTGCTCTCGAGAAGAAGACGCTGAGGCTTCTCAAGGAAGCGCTGCGCAAAGATTTTCCTCAAAACGTCAAGCCGCCGCGTTATTTTGCCGAGTTTAAAAAGATTTTAAAAGAGGAAGAACCCTTAAAGGGTATCCAGCGCTTAGATAAATTAGGGGCATTAAAGTTTATCGATTCTCGCCTCAAAGTAGATTATAATATATTAAAGCGTCTAAGCGGTGAACCATGGCTGCTTTATTTTATGGCGCTGGTGAAATCCTTGCCCGCGGGAGTGGCCGCAAAGCTTTTAGAAAAGTTTCCCATCAAAAAGGAAGATCGACAGGCGGTTTTAGCAAGCTTTAAGATCAAGGAATTGTCAGGTAAGTTTTTGGTAAAAGGACTTTTGCCCAGTGACGTTTATAAAATTCTAAACCCATTGCCAAGGCCGACCGTTGTTTATTTGTATTGTTTGTCTCAAGAAAAGAATTCTTCTTATATCAAGCGGTTTCTTAAGGATCAAAATGTCCGCCTGGCCATTAACGGGGATGATTTAAAACAATTAGGCTTTACTTCCGGAGAAGAAATGGGCAATGCCTTAGAGCATATCCTTTATGAAAAGCTCGACGGAAAAGTTTCTAACAAACAACAGGAATTAGCATTGGCTCGTCAATTATTAGAAGTCATCTAGGGGAAGGAGCAATTATGCCACGCATGGAAAAAGTTAATAATCAGTTAAAACGCGAAATTAGTGTGAGTATTCTCACAGAGCTCACCGATCCGCGTCTTGAATTTATCACGATCACGCACGTCGAGACCAGCAAGGATTTAAGGTCCGCCAAAGTTTTCTACAGCATCCTGGGCAACGCGCAAAAGCGCGAAGAAGCCCAGCAAGGATTAGACGGGGCCCGGGGAATTATCCGTAAATTAGTCGGGGAGCGGCTGATCATGCGCTGTATCCCGGAATTATTTTTTGTCTATGACCGCACCCTGGAATTAAGCGCGCGCATTGAAGAGACCTTAAAGGAGATTAAAGATGCCCAAGCTGATCATTGAGATTCTCAAAGAAAATAAAACGTTTCTGATTACCACCCACGTCAATGTCGATCCCGACGCGGTGGGTTCAGAGCTGGCCATGGCCGCTTTTTTAAGATGGCTTGGCAAAAAGACGATTGTGGTCAATGAAGAAAAAGTCCCTGCAAAATATCAGTTCCTGGACAGCCGTCAGGAAGTTAAAGTGTTCTCCAGGGCCGAAAAAATAGATTACGACGTCCTGGTCGTCCTCGACTGCGGGGATTTAAACCGCATCGGCAAGGTTAAAACGCTCGTGGATAAAGATAAGCCGATCATCAATTTTGACCACCACGTGACCAACGAATCCTTCGGGCAGTTTAATCTGGTCAAGCCGCGCGCCTCCTCGAGCTGTGAGGTGCTCTACGAATTTTTTAAAGCCGCGCGATTTCCCTTGACCAAAGAAGCGGCGACGCTCTTATACGTCGGAATCATGACGGACACGGGGTCATTTCGTTACGATAACACCACCGCCCGAACGCACGCCATTGTCAGCGATCTTTTAAAGTTTAATCTTCCCGTGCGCGATCTGTACCGGCGGCTTTATGAAATGATGCTCCTCGAGGATATCAAAAAGTTTTCCCGGCTGGTGGGGGACATTGAAATTTTGTTTAAGGGCAAGGTGATCTGTGTTGAGCTTTCCCGTCAGGTAAGTGCCAAATTTTCAAAAAGTTTTGACTTGCGCGATACAATATTTAAATTTTTACGGGCCATTCAAGGCGTTGAGCTGGTGGTGATCCTGACGGAAGTAGGATCCGCCAAGACGCGGGTGAACATGCGCTCCAATGGCGAAATAGATGTGGCGAAATTGGCGAAGACCTTTGATGGCGGCGGGCATAAAGAGGCCAGCGGCTGTTTGATTGAGAAAAGTATGGCCGACGCTAAAAAGGATATTCTAGGGGAAGTGAAGAAAGTGGTGGGGAAGAATATATGAAAGAAGGCATCGTTATTGTCAATAAACCTGATGGAATCACCTCGCACGACGTGGTCGAAAGAGTTCGGCGTAAATTTAAAATGCGGCGCGTAGGCCACGCGGGAACACTCGACCCCATGGCTACGGGTGTGTTAGTTGTCTTGCTGGGAAAGGCCACCAAACTTTTTAATAAATTTGTTAGTTTTGATAAGGCTTATCGGGCGGCCCTTATTTTAGGGACATCAACCGACTCATCCGATATCCGCGGTAAAATCATCAAACAAAGTCCTTACGAACAGATTACTCCCGGGCAGATTGAAGAGGCTTTCGCGCGGTTCATTGGAGAAATTAAACAGGTTCCTCCGATGGTTTCGGCGATCAAGTTCAAGGGTAAGAAGCTTTACGAATTAGCCCGTCAAGGAATTCAGGTGGAGCGTCAAGCGCGGCTTATTAAAATTTATTCTCTTCAAATAGAGTCCATGAATATCCCTAAGGTCGAATTTTACGTGGAATGTTCTAAGGGAACATATATCCGGCAGCTGGCGTATGATATTGGAGAAGTTTTAGGATGCGGCGCGTGTATTTCTCAGATCGAGCGAACCAAAGTGGGGCCTTTTTCTATTGAAGAGGCGGTTAATTTAGAGGATTTAAATGAAAGTCATATACGGTCCTGGCCGGGATAAAAAATTTTTTAAGAATGTTGTTTTGGTGATTGGTGTTTTTGACGGAATCCATCGCGGCCATCAGGCGTTAATCAAGAGAGCCCTTAAACGAGCTCGAGTGATCCGCGGCCATGTTGTTATTCTCACTTTTTTTCCGCATCCGGTTCAGATTCTTCACCCTGAAGAACATTTCCCCTGGATTATTTCCCTGCCTTTTCGTCTGAAGCTCTTTGAACAGTTAGGTGTTTTGGGTTGCGTGGTTATTAAATTTACAAAAAAATTTTCTCATCTGACTCCCGAACAATTTATCCAGAAATATTTAGTCAACTATATCCGCCCCAAGGAAATTTTTGTCGGGGAAGATTTTCGTTTTGGGCAGAATAGAGCCGGCACCATTGATTATTTTAAAGAGGAGGGAAAGCGTTATGGCTTTAAGGTCCATGCCGTGCATTCAGTTGCCCGGCAAAAATATCAAAAGATCAGCAGCTCAACAATCCGCGCTCTTGTCGCCGAAGGGAAATTAAAAGAAGCGAGCGCGCTTCTGGGCCGTCCTGTCTCTCTTTGGGGCAAGGTTAAGCGAGGGGATGGGCGAGGCAAATCTTTAGGATTCCCCACGGTGAATATCTATCCACGTGGTGTCGTGCTTCCGCCCTTAGGCGTGTATGCCGTGCGGATTATCATCGGCAACCGAAAATTTTTCGGCATGGCCAACGTCGGTTATTGTCCCTCGTTTAAAAATAAAAACCAACAACTCGCCGTCGAAGTCCACATCTTTGACTTTCACAAAAATCTCTACGGCCAGGAGATCATCGTCGAATTCGTTTACCCCATCCGCCCCTCAAAACGCTTCGCCTCCAAAGCCGCCCTCATCGAGCAGTTGAGGGAAGACGAGGAGAGGAGTAGGGGGATTTTGAAGGTTTCTTACCATAAATAATATTTGACACGTTTTTACAATCTTATATAATCTTATATATCTAAAACATAAGAAAGGACATTTCTGATGAGTAATCCATTTATCCGCCGTTTAGAAAAATTGCCTCCTGAAATCTGGTCAAGGATTATCCAAATCGATGAATTAAAGGGAAGCTGGGTGACCGGCGCCAGGCTTAATCCTGTGGTATTGGGGCGATTAAAGAGATCTGTTCTCGTGACTTCCACTGGTGCTTCCACGCGTATTGAAGGCGCCAGGCTTTCTGATGAAGATATTGAAAAGTTGATGAGGGGCATTTCTATCCAAAAATTCGCCGATCGTGATAAGCAGGAGGTGAAAGGGTATTATGAGCTGTTACAAAATGTCTTTGAATCCTGGGACACACTGCGCTTGACGGAAAACACGATCAAACATTTTCATAAAGAGCTTTTAAAATATGTGGAAAAAGATAAACGGCATCGCGGTGGATACAAAAGAACCGAAAATAAAGTGCATATGATCGATGCCATCGGTCAATCCGTTGGCATTCTCTTTGACACAACACCGGCTTACTTGACCGCCAAAGAAATGCAGGAGCTGGTGGAAGCCTTCCAAAATGCCTTTAAAGAACAGAAGTATCATCCGTTACTTATTATCGGTAATTTTTTGGTTGAATTTCTCCTGATTCACCCTTTTAGCGACGGCAATGGAAGGCTTTCTCGTATATTAACCAACCTTCTTTTGTTGCGGCATGGATACGCCTATGCGCCTTACGTCTCTCATGAAAAACTCATTGAGGATCATAAACCGGATTATTATATGGCCTTGCGAAAAAGCCAAAAGACCATGCGAGGAAAAAATCCTGACATCACGCCGTGGCTTGAATTCTTTCTATCCATTACCCACGCGCAGGCGAAGGCGGCCATTGAGCTTTTATCCACCGAAAACATTGATAAATTGCTGTCTCCCAAGCAAATGGATGTGTGGAAGTATCTGCAGAAAGTGCAAGAGGCGACTCCGGGAGAAATTTCCCAACAAGCGCGTGTCGCTCGGCCAACCGTCAATCAGGTTCTCGACAAGCTGTTACGTTTAAAGAAAATTGAGCGGCTCGGGCTGGGGAGGACGACGAGGTATAGAAAGATTTAAAATAACGAAGACCCAAACCCGCCCTCATCCAAGCAGTTGAAGAAAGACAAGAAAAAGAGCAGGGGGATGCTGGGGGGGTCCCGATTTCATGAATAATTCGGGGCATGATAATATGAGAGAAGGTTCCTCAAAGTGCTGTTAAAATATTGGGTGACCCTGGAATATCAGGACTTGCTATATAAAAATCCCAAAGGCAACCGGATTGTGAATGATCACTATGGTGAGAAAGGTATGATTAAAAGAGACCTTCATTTTAAAGATAACTGGGAGCTGTTGAAATGACAGAATTGCTTCAGGCGCAAGTTAGATCAATTGGCGAGCACTACGTTGTCGCACGGTTAACCACCTTGGGTTTCATTGTGGGCTTGGCTCCGGATATCACAAAAGCGGGGCATGGTGTAACTTGGTGCAAGTAATCTAAATTCTAAAAATTTTTTAACCGAAAAAATAAGATTGGAAAATTAAGAATATGAAAAATTACTACAGAATAATGCTCGGTAAAAGAAGTATCTATGCTGATGAGGGTTTCAAAGGCAATTTTATTGGAGCTGGCTTTCTAGGGGGGATTGACCTTGCTGGGAAATTGCCCGAAAACTGGCGGGAGTTTAATCAGAAATTTATTCCTGTTTGGTTAAAGGAAAATCCGGGCAAATCCAAAGTTTCCGCTGGGTTGGCTTGTGGTGCATTATGGACAATATCTAAAGGTATACAAAAAGGATCCATTATTTTATGTCCGAATGGCTCAGGAAGTTACATGGTTGGCGAGGTAACCGATAACTATACTTATAAACAAGGAGAAACTTTGCCACACCGTCGATCTGTGCGCTGGTATCCAAAAATGATTGAACGCTCAGAAATGAGCGGACCATTACAAAATTCAACGGGTTCTATTGGAACCGTTTCAACAGTTACCAAATTTGCTGAAGAAATCGAACGACTTATGACTGGGAATGTGCCTCCGACGATAGTTTCAACTGATGAAACTGTAGAAGACCCTTCTGTCTTTGCTTTGGAAAAACATTTGGAAGATTTTTTAGCACAGAATTGGAAACAAACAGAACTTGGCAAACACTATGATATTTACGAGGAAGACGGAGAACTGGTTGGACAACAATATCCAAGCGATACAGGTCCTATTGACATTCTCGCCATCAGCAAAGACAAAAAAGAATTACTTGTTGTGGAACTTAAAAAAGGAAGAGTCAGCGACAGTGTGGTAGGACAGTTACAGCGTTATATGGGTTATGTACAGGAAGAACTAGCAGAAGAAGGTCAGTTGGTAAAAGGAGTAATCATTGCATTAGAAGATGACCTTCGTATTCGCAGAGCGTTAGCAGTGGCTAAAAATATTGAGTTTTATAGGTATCAGGTAATTTTTAAATTATTTAAAAATTAGAATTTAGATGGGGGGATAACCGTTTTCTTTTCGTGTTAATTTGCCTGTGTTAATATTAAACAAATCATTCCTTGCCTTAGCTGTTCTCAATTCCTTAAAGAGGAGAAGGGATTATATAAGAATGGAAACAAGATTTCACCAGCAGAAGCAATTAGAAGGATGAATAATCGATTTGAGAGTAAAATGTGATAAGCCAGCCAAGAAAGAAGGATAACGTGACAGAAACATCCAAAGATTTTAAAAGTGTAGGTTTAGACCAGGCCATGCTCGATAATTTAAAGTCCTTAGGCTATCTGGAAATGACGCCTATCCAGGAAAAGGGCCTGCCGTTTATTTTAGGCCACCGGGATTTTATCGGACAGGCCAATACCGGCAGCGGGAAAACAGCCGCCTTCGCGTTGGGGATTTTGACTAAACTCGATTTAACGAACCCTCTGCCTCAAGCCTTAGTGCTTGTTCCCACCCGTGAGCTCGCCGAGCAGGTGGCCAATGAGATCCGCCGGCTGGCGCGCTTTAAGAGCAACATCAAAGTGCTCGCCATCTCGGGGGGATCAGAAGAACGCCACAAGGTTAAATCCCTCAAGCAAGGGGCGCACATCATCGTCGGCACGCCGGGGCGCGTCACCAAATTGCTGGAGAAGGGGGCGCTAAGAACCTCTGCTCTTAAGGTCCTGGTATTAGATGAAGCCGACCGTTTGCTGGAAATGGGAACCATCGCGGAAATAAACCACATCGCCTCGTTTACGCCGCAAGACCGCCAGACGATGCTCTTCTCTGCGACGTTTCCTAACGGCATTAAGACATTAAGCGCCAGCCTGCAGGAAAATGCCGTCCAGGTGACCATTGATTCCCAGCATCAGAACACGACCACCAAACAATTGTTCTTTAAGGTAGAAGGGGATAAGAACGACGCGTTACTGCGCCTGCTGGGGGCTTACCGCCCGGAGTCCTGTATTATTTTTTGTAACAGCCGGGAGACTTGCAATAAAGTAGCCGGGTTGCTGCGCGTAAAGAAAATCAATTCCCTGCAGATCCATTCGGATTTGGAACAGCAGGAGAGGACGTTAATTCTCATTAAGTTCGATAATAAAAGCTGCCGGGTCATGGTGGCAACGGATTTGGCTTCCCGCGGGCTTGACGTCAAAGACGTAAGTGTTGTCATCAATTATGATTTACCTTCTGACCACGAGCTTTATGTCCACCGCATCGGGCGCACCGGACGGGCCGGACGGGAAGGATTGGCGCTGAGTTTATACACCCATGAAGAACGCGCCATCCTTAGAACCATTGGTACGTATTTAAAAACCGATTGTCCCACCATGGAATTAAACGCGTTAGAAAAATTTAAACCGGCTGTCCTGCGTCCGTTTATGTCGACGCTCTATATCAGCGGCGGCAGGAAAGACAATATACGTCCCGGCGATATTTTAGGCGCTTTGACCAAGGACGCGGGGCTCAAAGGCGAAGAGGTCGGGAAAATCCATATTTTAGAGGTCAACAGCTACGCGGCCATCGCCCCTGACAAAATAGAGCTGGCTATTGAACGCCTGAACGCGGGCAAGATCAAAGGCAAAAAGTTTAGGGTTGGAAAGGCTTAAAAGGGAGGACGATTGAAGGTTTCGGCGTTTAGAGATTTTGTTTGTCCGGTCGACGGACGGCCGCTTTTGAAAGAAAATAATTCTTTGCGCTGTGACGAGGGCCATGGCTATGACCTCGCGCGCGAAGGGTATTGCAATCTGCTCCTGGTTCAGCAAAAAGCCTCACGCAATCCCGGCGACAATAAAGACATGGCCGCGGCCAGGCGGAGGTTTTTAGAAGGCGGCTATTTCGCGCCGATTGTCGAGCGTTTGTTTAAGATCGTGGCTGAGATGGCGAAAAGCAAACGTCAGGGCCCGTTACGCATCGTCGACACCGGTTGCGGAGAAGGATATTATTTACATCAAATAAGTAAGCTCGCCGAAGCTAGTCACGATCCAACGAGCCTTGAATTGGCCGGCTGTGATATTTCCAAATGGGCGGTCAAACTCGCCGCGAAGCGATCAAAGGATGTTGCCTGGGCGGTCGCGGGCAACCGCCAATTGCCGTTTGCGCCGGCAAGTGTGGATCTTATTCTCTCGATGTTTGGTTTTCCAGATTGGAAAAGTTTTCAAGCGGTTGAGTCCGACGAGGGGCGGGTGGTGTTAGTCGAGCCGGGACCCGGGCATCTGATCGAATTAAGGAAAATAATTTATCCCGAGGTCAATGTCAGCCAACCGCCTTCGCTTTCGGCAGCCACCCAAGCGGGATATATTTTGGAGCGGGAAGAGCCGCTGCGATTTTCGGTCAATCTTCAAAATAATTCTTCCATTCAGGACCTCTTGGCCATGACCCCGCACGCGTTTCGGATAGCGAAGAAGGCCAGGGAAGACATTGGCGCGTTAAACAATCTCAGCGTATCCGTCGATGTGGTGTTTCGGATTCTGGCGCGGAAAATTACCCATGACGACGTTTAAAAAAATACCTAAAAAATATCAGCCCCGGGGATTCACAATCCTCTACGAGGACCGAGATATTATCGTTGGGAACAAGGCCCCCGGATTTTTAACGGTCGCGGCCCAATGGAACAAAGAGCACACCGTTCACAGCGCGCTCAATAATTATGTTCGTAAGGGCCAGGCGCGATCACGCCAGTGCGTTTACGTTGTGCATCGGCTGGATCAGGCGACCTCGGGGGTGCTCATTTTTGCCAAAACTCAATCCACTCAGATTTTACTTAAAGACGATTGGAAAAATACTGTCAAAACATATTACGCCGTCGTGCACGGAAGGCTCGCTAAAAAGTCAGGAACAGTTTCCAGTTATCTTGAGGAAGACGAGGAGTATGTTATCCATTCGAGCCAGGACAGCACCCAGGGGAAATTGTCTCAGACTGAATACACGGTGCTTAAAGAAACAGAGAGGTTTAGTCTGCTTAAGATCAATCTCTTGACGGGGCGAAAAAATCAGATCCGCGTGCACATGGCCGATCTAGGCCATCCGGTGGCAGGGGACAGCAAATATGGCAAAGGTTTCCCAAAGTTCGCGCATCTGGCCCTGCACGCGCGCTCGATTGCCTTCACGCATCCGTTTAGCAAAAAAAGGTTTATCTTCGAAGCCCCAGTTCCGAATTATTTTAGTAAACTCGTCGATTACGCGTACTGACCAGCCGCGTAACCGGACGCCCAGGCCCACTGAAAGTTAAACCCTCCCAAATGGCCGGTGACATCGACGACTTCACCGATAAAATATAATCCCGGGACTTTTTTTGTTTCCATGGTTTTAGAGGAGAGCTCATCGGTGTCAATGCCTCCAACGGTGACTTCGGCCTTGGCGTATCCTTCGTTTCCGTTTGGCATGATTTTCCAATGGTGCAGAGATCGGGCAATTGTTTGTAATTGTTTTAAAGAATATTGGTTAAGCGGTTTGTTTTCAAAAAAATGTGAACAGAGAATTTCGGCAAAACGTATTGGAAGATAATTTTTGAGGAAATTTTTTAAAGTTATTTTTTCTTCCCGGTTAGTTTCTAAAATAACGGACATATCCGCGTCGGGAAGTAGGTTGACGCGAATAGGTTTTTTAGGTTCCCAGTAGGAAGAAATCTGTAAAATGGCCGGTCCGCTTAATCCTTTGTGGGTAAACAAGGTGTTTTCGCGAAAACTAACATTTTCAAAAGAGACGAGCGTGTCCAGGAAAACGCCGGAAAGTTCTTTAAAAATTTTTAAATCTTTTTCGTGAAAAGTAAGCGGCACTAAACCCGGACGGCAGGAATTGACGTGAATATTAAATTGTTTGGCGGTTGCGTAACCTAAGTCTGTTGCTCCTAGCGATGGGATAGAAAGTCCGCCGGTGGCGATGACCAAGCTCCTCGACTTAAACGTCCCGCGCGTGGTGGAGAGACAAAATAGTTCTTTTTTGATAATTTCTGTCACCTTAGTTTCAAGGATCATCTCAACGTTATTTTGGTCGCATTCTTTTTTAAGTAAGTCGATGATTTCTTGAGAGCTTTTGTCGCAGAAAAGCTGGCCTAATTTTTTTTCATGAAACGCAATTTTGTATTTGTTTGCCAGCGCGCAAAAATCTTGCGGGTTATACTGTGCCAACGCCGATTTAATAAAATGTGGATTGGAAGAAAGAAAATTGCTGGGCGTTGCGTGAATATTAGTAAAATTGCAACGTCCGCCGCCTGAGACGCGTATTTTTTTGCCGATAGCGTTATTATTTTCTAAAACGAGAACGGATCGTCCGCGTTTACCGGCTTCAATGGCACACATCAGGCCCGCCGCTCCCGCGCCGATGATAATCACGTCTTTATGATTGTTTTTCATTTGATTCATAATGGAGTATTGTAACGACAAAAGTTCTCATTGACAAGCTCGCTCAATCTCGCATAATAATTGTAGAATTCGGTACTCATTTCAGGAGGAGTAAGGTATGTTTGAACAGAAACATCAAAAAATAGCGCCGTTTTCAGTTTTCCTAAAGAGATTAGCCGTATCTGTTTTCATAGCCATCTCATTGATTTTAGCCGCTTTGTTTATCGGCATTGCCGGATACCATTGGATGGCCGGTTTTAACTGGATTGATTCACTCCTCAATGCCTCGATGATCTTAGGAGGTATGGGGCCGGTAAATACACTGATCAACAACGGATCAAAAGTATTTGCTTCAATGTACGCGCTTTTTAGCGGGCTTGTCTTTATTGCCGTAATGGGATTTATTTTTTCGCCGATTGCCCACAGAATGCTTCACAAATTTCATATGGATGAGAAAGATTTAGAGGAATAAGAGTTGGAAATATCATCTGTTCCAAATATCTTGGACCATTTTCAAAAAAGGATGTCTTTTAATTTAAGTGTGAAGTGATCAGCATGCCTAGAAGTCTAACCGCAATTTCGATTTTAAAACTTAGTCTTGTCTGCGGAATTTTCTTTTTATGGATTTCTCCGGCTCAAGCGAAAGAGAAGATCAGTTATCAACAAGTAAAGTATTCTGTCGGTGATATTGTTTTAAAAGGACATCTGTGTAAACCATCAGGAGAAGGGCCGTTTCCAGCCGTTATTTATAACCATGGAGGATTCGGAGGAAAACTGCCGGCTCCTGGTCCTAAAGAAAATTGTGAAGCTTTGGTCGAAGAAGGATTTGTTGGATTTTCTCCTCTTCGTCGGGAAACAATCGACATGGAAGAACATATGGAAGATGTTTTAGCCGCTGTCGATTTTGTTTTAAATTTAAAATACGTAGACAAAGATCGGATGGGGATTATGGGATTTTCTCGAGGAGGACATTTAGCGTTTCGCGTGGCGGCACAGCGGCCTATTTTTAAAGCCGTGATTGTGATGGCGAGCGCTCCAGGACGAGGAAACCTTCAGAAATATCTTGATCAAGCGCAATGGATTACCGCTCCGGTTTTACTCATGGTGGCTAAGAACGATACAAAACCCAACGATCATGTCCTTTTAAGCCAACAACTCAAAGAATCTTTAGAATATTACGGCAAGGACGTTCAGCTGATCATTTATCCTCCCTTTGAAGAGAGCGGGCATCTCATGTTTTCCCACATTGACCTTTATTGGCAGGATGTTAAAGCATTTTTACGAGAAAAGTTATGAATCTTCCGCTAAAAGGGTTTGTTACGCCCGAAAAAACAAAATATCACGCCGAAATTTTAGCTAACCGTCTGCGTAAGCGTTTTGCCCATCTCTCCAAACGTTTTAAACGGCAAAATATCGATTGTTTTCGTTTGTATGATTGGGATATCAAGGAAGTGCGCGCGGTGGTTGACTGGTATGGCTCCCGCTCCCCTAGTTTCGCGAGCGAAACTAGGGGAGTCTTCGAGGGGCATGCCGTGATTGCCGAATATGTGCGTTTACAAACTGGGCAGGATTGGCTGCCGCAAATGGCCGCCGCTACAGCTCAGGCCCTAAATATTCCTTTAGAGCGCGTCCATGTCAAACAGCGTCGTACGAAAACAGAAGAGGGCCCTCGATACAGCCCTCACCCTACCCTCTCCCACACGGGGGAGAAGATTAAGATGAGGGGGCGTTTTGAAGTCTGTGAACGCGATCTACGCTTTTGGGTGAATTTGGATGATTTTTTGGACACGGGATTGTATTCCGATCATCGGGATACACGCGTTATTATTAAAGATTTGGCGAGAGGTAAAAATTTTCTTAATTTATACGCGTATACCGGGGCGTTTACTTGCGCGGCCGCGTTAGGCGGGGCTAAAACGACCGTGACCGTTGATCGTTCGGAAACATACCAAAACTGGGCGCGGGATAATTTGAAATTAAACGGACTCGTTGATCCGCGGCATATCTTTGTCCAGTCCGATACAAATAAATTTCTAGCTCGGGCCTACGCCCAGGGACAAAAATTTACGCTGGCCTTTGTTGATCCGCCATCATTTTTTAAGGATCGAGGCAGGGGAGTTGAGTTTGATATTAACCGCGACCATCCCAGTTTAATCCGCGATGTCCTCAAAATTATGGCGCCTGGCTCGCTTGTATTTTTTTCGACCAATCATCAACGTTTTGAACCTTGTTTTGACGGTCTTGCGGTACGTGATCTCATCGAGCTAACGCCTAAAACAATCCCCGAAGATTACCGCAACCGCAAAGTTCACCGCTGTTGGAAAATGACAGTACTTTAATTTTATTTAGATGTCCAGGGATCAATGAGCATTACAGCTGTTGGCGTGAAGTCTGCCGTGTTTCGGGTAACTAGGTGCAGTCCGTGTCTTAGAGCAGTGGCTGCGATAAGACCATCGCAGGCGGGAACAATTTTACCACTCTTATTGGCCTTAGCGCTAACTTCACCCCAAATATGGGCCGTCTCTTGATCGATGCCAAGGATGCGGTCAGCAAAATTACGTTCAAGTCCTCCAACCCAAGACAAAAGTTCACGCTTGCGTTGACCATCATCAAGAAGGGATACTCCTTTAATTAATTCTCCGATGGATATAACGCTGATAAATATATTCTCTTCATCAATCATATCCACAAGTTCTTTAAGTCTAGGATGAATATCAGTTTTACGTAATTCCGAAATAACGCAAGTATCCAAAAGAATTCTCATAAAGCAGTCCCTCTGAGAGGAGATCGGTCGCGTTCCAAGTTCACACCCTTCAGGAAAGGAGCACGCTTTAAATATTCTTTAAATCCAACTTTTTTGCCGCTTAAGCGTTCAAAATCTTTGAGTGCAACGACAATAACGGTTTCGCAGCGACGCGTGATTTTTTGAGGCCCTTCTCCTAAGGCTTTATCAACGAGTTCGCTAAACCTATTTTTGGCATCGGCTAATTTCCAAACCATATAGATTACCTCCAGTTATTTTAGCTAGATTGTCTAGCTAAAATCAAGTATGCCATATTTTGAGAGGGATGTCAATAATTTTAATAATGTTCAGGAAGGGAAGATTCGATTTCTTGGGTGTGAGGATATTCTTCTAACTGCCAGTTATAAGTCTCTTCGCCAGATGTGAACTCTGGTTTTGGCCTTAATTGTTTTTGAATGTCTTCTTTAAAAGATTCTTCCGTATTTTCGTACTCATCTAATTGCCAGTTGTATACTTCTTCTTGCTCAGAGAATTCAGGCCGCGTTCGAAGTTGTTTATCGATATCTTCTTTAAAAGATTCTTCCGTTTGAGGATATCTGTCCACCTGCCAATCGTAGATTTCCTGTTGAGCATAAACACCCATGCTGGATAGGCATATACCTAAAAAGAAGAAGGTGAACAATCGTAAGTTTAATTTTAATGGCCGCGTCATCTAATCTCCATTTTTATTAAGTATAGCATACAATTTGAATAAAAAAAATATTAAGCAATTTTTAATTTTAAAGACAATATATTGAAAAGGGCAATTTATTAGGTTATACTTTTAACAATCATAAATTTAAATTTTACAACAAAAATCGTTTGGAAGTTATTGTTGAAAGCGATTTTTGAGAAGGGGGGAAGATTATGGTTAGTGCCGCGTTAGATAAACAGCTTCTAATTAATGTTAATAATCAAGTGGGGGTTTTGGCGCATCTGATGGAAGTTATCTCTTTGGCAGATATTAATATGGTTGCCATATGCGGTTACGCGGTGGCTAATCAGGGCATTGTGATGATTGTTACCGAGGATAATGAAAAAGCTAAACAGCTATTAATAGGGAAGGGATATCAGGTTCGAGAAGAAGAGATTGTGGTTTTAACTGTTAAAAATAAACCAGGAGCGCTCCAATCGTTAACTAAAAAAATAGCCGACGCGGGGATCGATGTGACTCTTGTTTACGGCAGCGTTGATAAAAATTTGCCTACCACGAGAATCGTTCTCCTTTCGCAATACAATAACGCTATTCTTAAAGCGTTCACGATATAACATAGGAGGTTTTTAATGTTTATGGCATGGATCTGGATCGCATCAATTATTGCCACAATGTACATCGCAGATCAGAAAAAACTCAGCGTGGTAGGGTATTTCTTTATATCCTTATTAACTGGGCCACTGGCCGTTATTATTGTGTTATTGATGTCCAGTAGAAAAGCCCAATTGGGTAGTAATTTATATGAAGTCAATAGCCTTCAAGAAGCTACGAGACAATTACGTGATCTTCAATATTCTATGTATGCCCAAGAAGAAAAAATAAAGAATCTGGAGATTTTGATTAATAAATTATCTGGATTACCAGCAAATACTTCATTGGAAAAAGAAACTAAACTTCAAACTATGGTTGTGAAACCTGCTCAGGTGCCGACTGTCGAGACCCAAGAACCACCCTCTGCGTCTGTGAAGAAATCTGACATGGAGTTAGATTTTGGACGCAATTGGCTCAATAAAATTGGAATAGTTGTCTTGGCATTGGGAGTTGCCTTCCTCATCAGCTATACGTTTAAATATTTTGGGCCATTTTTAAAGATCGTTTTTGGTTATGCGGTTGGTGGCGCGCTCTTTTTTGCAGGAATAAAATTGGAAGCTAAAGATAAACTTATGAAGTATGGACGGGCTCTTTTAGGAGGGGCATGGGCCATTATTTATTTTACGACATATGCAATGCATCACTTCGAAACGTCGCGAATTATTGCAAATCAAGGGGCAGATGTATTTTTATTGGCCCTTGTGGTGGCAGGAATGATGACTCATGTTTTGAAATATAAGTCGGAGGGAATGATGTCCATGGTGCTTGTGGTGGCTTATTTAACATCAACGATTTGTCAAATAACCAGTTTCACCATAGTTGGCTTATTGTTCTTAGCCGTTTTAGCGTTGTTCCTGGTTTATAAATTTCAATGGGTCAAGACGCTTTCATTGGGGATGTTTTTGACTTACGGCATCCATTTTATTTGGGTTATGCCCAACCTTCTTTCATCAGCGAAAACAGCTGTCCCTTTAGGGGTAGCCGCATCAGAATATTATGACTTTATGAATTTTATCTTTCTCTCTTGTTATTGGGCGGTGTTTCTTGTGGGAGTGCATCTCGTTAGAACGATCAAGGAGCCAATTCTTGCGAGGTCTATGGCTGCTACTAATTCCGGAAATATCGTTTTATACAGCGTTTTGTCCTATCCCTTGCTGTTAAGGTTATTTTATGCTCAGCGATTTGCGATGGTTCTTTCCGCAGGATTGATTTATCTTACGTGCGCGTTGCTTATGAAGAGGTTTAGACGGGAGAAAATGTATGTCAGCGATATTGCCGCCGCCGTGTTTGCTATTACATTTTCGATATCGTTAAAGTTTTTGCAAACTTCGACGTTACTTATGTGGATGATCGAAATTCCATTTTTGCTATTTATTGGTATAAATTTTAAGGAGAGGGTATTCCGTTGTTTTAGTTATATTTTGTCAGTGATCGTTGCGGTGAGGTTATTGTTTTTAGGATTTGAGTACATGCCAGATGTTCATTTTCTCGGGCTTATCTGGACTTGGCATGGGTTTATGTATTTTTGGGCGAGTATGTCGATGGCAGGATGCTTTTATTTAACGCAACGTCCTAAGAAAGATTCAGTGGTCGGTAACATTGACCTTATTTTTGACCAGATATTTTCGTTTGCTTCGTGTCTTTACTTATCTATTTGGATATGGTCGTTAGTTCATCAGCCGTGGCTTGCATTTTCATTGTCTATGCAAGGGTGGGCATTCCTTGTGATAGGTGTTTTGTTGGGATTGAGGCGTTTTAGAGCCTACTCTTATCTGGCTTTTGGTAGTTCAGCCATGATATTTTTGTGCGAACCAATCCATGCTTCTGTAGAAACTTTGAAATGGTTTATTGTGAGTTGTGATGTGCTGTCTATTTTGGGAGCTTATCATGCGGTTAGATATTTTAAACAACATAAATCAAGGGATTTATTTTTTGAATATGAAGAAGAGCTAACATTTGTAGTTGGGTTTATCCTTCTTGTTTTTGCTGTTCATCAGTATGTCGATTCTCAATGGATATCATTAAGTTTAGGGATAGCGAGTGTTCTGATGATATTAATAGGTTTTGTGGGTGGCAATAAAACAGAGCGTATGGGAGGTATGGCATTGCTGGCTTTGACTTTAGGAAGGGTTGTTTTGGTCGACTTATCCGGGTTGGATATCATATTCAAAATAATAACTTTGATCATCTTGGGAGTTTTGTTTTTGGGGGTTTCCTATGTCTATAACCGGTTTAGCATTGAAAAGAAATGACGGTGTATGGGAATTAGTTTAATGTAGAAAGGAATTTTATGAATAAAAAAACGATTCAATGGCTTTATCAAGAGTTGCCGGATTTGGTAAGTAAGGGAGTGCTTCCTCAATCGTCCGCTGATATGTTGCGTGAGCATTACGGTGACATTAAAAGTGTAGATAAAAAATGGTTTGTCATTATTTTGTGCAGTGTGCTTGGGGCGTTACTCATTGGGCTTGGCATTATTTTGCTGTTTGGTCACAACTGGGAAGAGCTGTCTCGTCCCGTGCGAGCGGTACTTTCTTTGTTACCTTTGATGGTCGGGCAAGCGCTTGCGATGTGGGTCGTTCTTAAAAGGCCAACATCTCAAGCATTTAAAGAGGGGGCGGCGACATTCTTGAGTCTTATGGTTGGATCCTCGATCGCTCTTATCAGTCAAACTTACAACATTCCTGGGGACACCCCAACGTTCATTTTAACGTGGATGTTGCTCATCGTTCCGTTGGCCTATCTCATGGAGGCGACAATCCCAGCGGCGATCTTTGTTGCCGGAATTTCAGCGTGGGCCGGGCACTTTTGGTATGAGCCGCTCAAGGCGTTTCTTTTTTGGCCTCTTTTGGCTGTTGTTATTCCGCATTTTATTTGGTCATTACGACAGGAAAAATATACCATTCGTGCGGCGATCTTGGCTTTGGTTATGGCAATATGCGTTTGTGTTGGGGCTGGATTTACTCTGGGCAGGTCTTGGCCGGGATCTTGGATCGTTATTTATTCGAGTCTTATTTCCGTGTTCTACCTTCTTGGTGCTTGGGAGTTTAAAGGATTCTCAACGAATTGGCAGAGACCTTTTCAGATTCTGGGAGGGTTGGGCATTTTTATTATGATGTTTATGCTGACTTTTCGATTTCCGTGGGAATCAATAGGGAGAAGGTATTCTTATCCTGCGAACGAGATATCCTCTTGGGCGGCTATTCCGGATAATATTTTGACTTTCTTATTGGTTGGTGGCGCGTTGCTGTTGTTCTTTCAATATGCCAAGCGGCAGGACTGGATGAGGACATTGTTTGGAGCATTGCCTTTGTTGGCTTTGATTGGTTACGCCTTTGGCGGAACATCAGCAGTCTTTCCTATGCTGTTGTTTAATGTTTTTTTACTCTTTGTTAGTATCTTCCGTTTGATGACGGGAATACGGACAAATAATCTGAGTGTTATCAATACAGGCATGGTTATGTTGTCGGCGTTGGTTCTGGCAAGGTTTTTTGATAGCGAGATCAATTTTGTCCTTAAGGGACTGGTTTTTATATTTATTGGAGTCGGTTTTCTGGTGACTAATGTTATGATTTTGCGTCGCAAAGGAGGTGCCGCATGAGAAAAGAACTAATCATTGGACTTTTTGCTGGATTGATTGTACTCCAGATTGTTTTGCCTGTATCAATGATCGCCAAAAGAGAATCAACATTGAAGAATGGCGAAGTCTTTCGGTTCAAAACAGTGCCGGTTGACCCCTACGATGCTTTTCGTGGTCGTTACGTAGCCATAAGGGCTGAGATCAATAAGGTCAGCAAACCTGAAGGTGTTGATCTGAAGTATGGACAGAAAGTGTACGCGCAATTGTTTGTCGATGAGAACGGATTCGCGCAAGTTTCACAGATTGCTATGCGGAGGCCCAAAGATTCCGCATATTTGATTGCATCCGTCACATATCCTGCAGGGAGGGGGAATGACGTTGGGCTTAATTTGCCGATTGACCGTTATTATATGGAAGAGAAAGCTGCACCTCGCGCTGAACAGGTTTATCGAGAACACAGTAGGCGTGGTGATAAGCAGGATGCGTATGTCATAGTCAGGATTAAGGATGGTTTTGCAGTTATCGAGGGGTTGTACGTGGGAGATCAGAGGATTGAAGATATTTTAAAAGTGAATATAAAATAGAGGGTCAGGGTTAAGAATTAAAGGATATTTTTTATGGAATTTATTTCACAGCTTTTTTTGCAGGTATCTGTTGCTCACGATGTTTTTATTTTAAGCATCATTATTGCCATTGGCCTAGCCCTGGGGGGAATGCGTATCGGGGGCTTAAGTTTAGGCGTTTCAGGCGTTCTTTTCGCGGGACTCATCTTTGGGCATTTGGGCATGACCATTGACACCCAAGTCTTAGATTTTATCCGCGATTTTGGTTTGATTCTTTTTATTTATACCGTTGGCGTTCAAGTCGGCCCGGGATTTTTTTCTTCCTTTAAACGGGATGGACTTCCGCTCAATTTAATGGCCGCGTTTGTTGTCCTCTCTGGAGTCATCCTCACATTTTTTTTAGGATATTCAGGATGCATTTCATTCCCAGCTGTTGTTGGCGTCCTGTCCGGAGCGACCACCAATACGCCGAGTCTTGGGGCGGCTCAACAAGTCCTTAAAGAACTCCCCATGTTTACTGAAGATATGGGGAAAATGCTTGGGTTAGGTTATGCCGTAACTTATCCTTTGGGAATTCTCGGTGTCATTTTGACCATGATGATCCTTCGACTACTTTTTCGTATTGACCCGCAGAAAGAAGCCGAGGAGTATCTTAAGACCCAAGAAAGACATAAATCTGCATTGGATTCGATTAGCTTGAAGGTGGAAAATATTAATCTCAATAATTTTCCCGTTAATAAAATACCTTCTTTGGAAGAATTAGAAATTGTTATTTCTCGGGTTTTGCATGACGGAGAAGTTCAGCTTGTCTCACCCGATGAGACAAGAATTTACGTGGGAGATATTATTCACGCGGTAGGCAAAAAAGAAAATTTAGAAAAATTTCAGATTATTGTTGGGAGTAAAAGTAGTGTTAATCTGAAAACAATTAAAAGTAATATTACCTCTCAAAAATTAATTGTCACGAAAAAAAGCGTTGTTGGTCAATCTATTGAAGAGCTGGATTCTATCAATCGTTACGGGGTCACCATCACGAGGGTCAATCGTTCTGAAATTGAATTCCCCGCCACTTTAGCCGTTAAGCTAAATTTTGCTGATCGTTTAGTTGTTGTTGGCGAGGAAAGTTCCATCAAAAGGTTTGCTTCGGAGGTTGGGAATTCCCTCGAAGATTTGAATTATCCTTTCGTGATTCCTATTTTTTTGGGAATCGCCTTAGGGATTATTTTGGGAAGTTGTCCGATTTATTTTCCCGGAATGCCGGCCGCTGTTAAATTAGGGTTAGCCGGAGGGCCGCTGATTGTTGCTATTTTTTTAAGCTGGATAGGCCGTATCGGGAGGTTGATATGGTATATGCCTAGCGGGGCTAATTTTATGTTAAGAGAATTAGGGATAACGCTTTTTTTAGCAAGCGTTGGACTTCGCGCCGGAGATCAATTTATGGAAATCATCATTCATGGGAATGGTTTGATGTGGATGGTGTCCGGAGCTTTGATCACGACTGTTCCTGTTTTGGTTCTAGGAATATGGGCTCGTTTAAAATTGAGAATGAATTATTTGACGATCTGCGGTCTTCTGGCGGGGAGTATGACCGATCCTCCGGCGCTGGCCTTTGCTAATAACGTTGTCCCTTCAAGTGCTGTCTCTATTGCCTATGCCAGCGTTTATCCGTGCGTTATGCTTTTACGCATTATTTCCGCTCAGATTCTCGTGTTGATTCTTTCTGGTTTTTGAAAAATGGTTATGAACCAAAAAAAAAGGAGTCCTTCGACGCCGCTCAGGATTTTTTAATTCCATCGCAAATCTAGTAGTGGGCAATAAAATGGTGAGCGACGTCGAACCAAAAAAAGGAGAAAAAATTATGCATCCATTAACATCCAATAAACCTAAAAATTGGACAGCGGAACAAAATGATGTCTGGCGTTGTATTGAAGATCATTGGGATCATTTAATCCACAAAAGGGTGGATGATTTTCTAGAATACATTCATGACGACATGATCGGTTACGGCCATGAAAGCCCTTTGGCGGTAGATAAGCCATGGCTTAAGAAATGGGTCGGATTTTGGACAAAATCGACTGAAATTGTCATTTGCGAACTTCGTCCCATTGATATTAGAATGTACGGTGACATTGCTATTGTGCAGTATTTTATTTTTACGATTGAAAAAAGTTTAGACGGCGGCAAACGCGTCATCCGTCGCTACACAATGACTTGGAAAAAACAAGAGAATCGATGGGTTGTGATCGGCAGCCATAATAATTTAATGGATGAAACATTGAGGCATTAGATGAGATTGAAAATCCTTTTATTTCTATATTTTCTTTGCCTGCCCGCGATCCTCTTCGCTGAGGATAATTTTCAAGTCGCTATTATTACTCCCGACAAAGATGGATTTTTCCCTTCGCAGGAACTTCAGCTTAAAGCGAATAAAGTTTTTTTTGAAGAGAAAGATCGTCCGGTATCCATAAAAAATAGTAACCTTTATTTCTTAGAAGACAATCAAATCACCTCTTTAAAAGAAGAAATTGAAATTTTGCGCAAACAATTGATAGCTCTTCAACAATATGTTGAGCGTAGAGAAGAAAAAATTAATTTTTTAACGAATCAGTTGATTGAATTATCTTTGAGATTGTCTGAAAAAGAGCGGAGCCTTGGAGAGAATGTGATTCGGCTAACAGTCTTAAGTCAGCAATTAATAGATTTTCAATCTAGGTTGGAGCTCGGACAAAGGATTATCCAGGAAAAGGATAGGCAAATTTCTTCTTTAGCTACGGGGATGACATCACCCAAGGAAGAACAATCTCGGACTGAAAATAGAGACAAGGAAATTCAATCTCTTAAAAATACGATTGATCATCTAAGACGAGAAGCCTTGCAAGCCGACGGCCATTTTAAAAATTATTTGTCTTCGCAGAATAAAGAATTTGATGAATTAAAAGGCGTCCTACAGATTTATAAAGAAAAGTTAAGGCAGGCCAACCAGTTAATGAAAGAAAAGGTTTCTGTATTAAATGAATTGGTTATCCTGGGGGATCAAATAGCCGCGTCCCAAAACGAACTATTAAACCCGAAATGACAATGTTGAAACAGTTAAAAATCAAAGCTGTTATTTTTGACATGGATGGCGTGATCACCAATACCATGCCCGACCATTTTAAGGCTTGGAAAGAGATTCTAAGGCGCGAGGGGCTTTTCGTGACCCATCTTGATATTTATTCAAGAGAAGGTCAGCGGGGAATAAATAGTGTCCAAGAATTATTTAAAGTTTGTGGTAAAGATATCAATAGCGCCAAGGCTCAAAAAATTTTAAAGGAAAAAGAGAAATATTTTAAGAAGATTGTCAAACGACGTTTTGTCCGGGGAGCAAGGACTTTCTTGAAAAGGCTTGATCAATCCGGTTTCCATTTAGCGCTTGTGACCGGGACAGCCCGTCATGAGGTTCATAAAATTCTCCCGCGTTCTCTGTATAATCTTTTTTCTGTTATCATCACCGGAAGCGATGTCCAAAATGGCAAGCCGCATCCCGAACCATTTTTGAAGGCTCTAGAGAAATTGAAAATTAATCCTTCGGAGGCTATTGTCATTGAAAACGCGCCTTTTGGAATACGATCGGCTAAAAGAGCGGGGTTAAGGTGTTTGGCGTTGCAGACATCTTTGCCCGGAGAATATTTAAAAGAAGCGGACTTTGTTTTCTCTTCGCTGAAAGAATTAAAGGCGAAAATAATCTTTAAAATTAAAAAAGATTAATTATCGACATGCGGCCTAAAAATATTTTATTATTTTATAAAGCGAGTGCTTACGAAATTTATTTATCCCATCGGTTAAATATTTTAGGCAATAAAATTAACCCCGTTGTTTTAAAACATATTCGCCGCTCGAGGCAAGCTCATCAAAGGCACTACGCTTCACTTCACAAAATAGAGGAAATTTTAAAAAAATATAAAATTTCGTATGTCAAACGCTGCCGCGGCAAGACTTTAGATTTTAGGCCGTATGACGTCGTCATGACGGTGGGGGGAGATGGGACTTTTTTAGAAGCCGCTCGCGGGGTTTGTAATCAACTGATCGTGGGGATTAATTCTAACCCAGAATACAGTGTCGGAAAATTATGCGTGGCAACGGCGCATAATTTTGAAGATATTTTACAGTCTATTCTTAAGGGCAATTTTAAAACAATGACTCTCCCGCGGTTAAGGCTGAAATTAGATAAACAGAAAACGGTTGTGGATGTCGCTAATGATATTTTAGTTTGTCATAAAAATCCCGCCATGATGTGCCGTTATTGTCTTAAGGTAGGGAGAAGGGCGGAAGTACAGCGCAGTTCGGGAGTGTGGGTCGCGACGACGGCCGGGAGTTCTGGGGCCATCCAGTCGGCGGGAGGAAAATTGTTGAGAATGGATGAGAAGAAGTTTCAATATATGCCTCGAGAACTGTATGATGGAAATAAAGGCCAACATCATTTAAGGGGAGGAATCCTTAATTTGAAAGGAAGTATTTCTCTGACTTCATTGATGACTGGCGGTGTGATTTTTATCGATGGAGCTCATTTTAGTTTCCCCTTCGAATACGGTTCGACCCTTAAAATTTTTTGTTCCCCCATCCCCATAAAAACAATAAAATTATAATTGGGAAAATGATGAAAGCTGTTTTGCTTGTTTCGCACGGTAGTCGTATTTCAGAAACAAAAACCGAAGTCAAAAGGCTTGTTGATATTCTCAGAAAGAAGAGCAGTTTGCCTATTTTTGAATATGCCTTTTTGGAGATTGAGTTTCCCAGCATCCCCGAGGGAATAGATATGTGTGTTCAGAAAGGGGCAACGCAAATTGTTATTTTGCTTAATTTTTTTAATACGGGCCGTCACGTTGGTTTAGATATTCCCAGGATTGTCAAAGAAGCTCAAAAGAAATATCCGTTTCTTAAATTTAAAATCACCGAACCCCTTGGCCAGCATCCGGGGATGGTGGATTTATTTTTGGGAATGATTGGTTAAATTTGGGAATTTCTAATTGACCCAATTTCTAATTAATGTCTAAAAGAGAAATGTCTAATGAACAAAATGTTTATTTAGCCAATTGGATATGGGGGTTAGTTAGGAATTAGGTTAATTAGAAATTAGAAATTTTCATGTCAAATAAAGATTTCTCATCAAAATTAATTAAATGGTATCTAACATCTGCCCGCGATCTTCCTTGGCGGCGCACCAAAGACCCTTACAAAATCTGGATATCAGAGGTGATGCTGCAGCAGACAACGGTCAGCGCCGTGATTCCTTACTACGAACGCTGGATTAAGGAATTTCCAACCGTTTACGATGTCGCTAAAGCCCCTCTAGAAAAAATTCTCAAAAGTTGGCAAGGATTAGGCTATTATTCGCGAGCTCGGAATATTTACAAATCGGCACAAATGATTTGCAGTGACTTCGCTGGGCGCTTACCTGACCAGCCTCAAGATTTAAAGAAACTCCCCGGTTTCGGACCTTACACGATTGGCGCTGTTTTAAGCATTGCCTTTGGCAAGCGTTATCCTATTGTGGATGCCAATGTCCGTCGTGTTTTCATGCGATTTTTGGCTTTGGAGGGATTCGCTGACCCTTCGCAGGATCCAAAGATATTGGATTTTTTAGAAGAAGTTTTGCCTCAAAAGAATCTCAGCGCCTTTAATCAAGCGTTAATGGAATTAGGGGCGTTGGTCTGCCGTAACCGCGAGCCGTTGTGTCTTTTGTGCCCGTTGCGGGAAAATTGTCAAGCTTACAAAAAAGGCATTCAGGAAATTATCCCGACGCCTAAGAAAAAAGAAATAAAAAATATCGAAGTGGCTATCGGAATTCTGAAGAAAAACGGAAAATATTTTATTCAAAAAAGACCTTCGAAAGGGTTGCTCGCGGATCTTTGGGAATTCCCGGGCGGCAAAATAGAAAAGGGCGAGACGCCAAAAGAAGCTTTGCGTCGGGAATTAAAAGAGGAAATCGGTATTGAAATTGAAACAGCCAATCCTTTGATGGATATCGTCCATTTTTACACCCAATTTCGAGTGAAGCTCCATGTTTTTGCCTGCGAAACGAAATCTTATCCTAAAAACAATATCACTCGCAAATGGGTAAGCCTTCGCGGTCTTTCCCAATTCCCCATGCCCTCGGGGAGCGCGAAGATCGTGGATAGGCTTAAGAACCATTAATAGTAATATTTTCTTGCGATATTTTTCTTGACAAATTTTTTTTGTGTGTTATATTTATTATGTTGATAAAGTAAGTAGTCATTGAAAGGGTGGGCCATGAAAATTTTAGCAAAAACAGATTACGCGTGTCGGGCGATATTGGAATTAAGCCTGCACTGGCCGAATCCAGAACCGTTGTCGATTCAGGCTATTTCACAACGTCAGAATATTCCGGTGAAATTTTTAATCCAAATTCTGTTGAATTTAAAACAATTGGGTCTGGCGCGCAGTATTCGAGGCCAAAAAGGCGGATATATATTAGGGAAAGCACCGCGTGAAATTACGTTGGGAGAGATCATCCAAAATTTTTCGGGAAGAAATTTAAAATCTCTTGGACGGAATAAATTTAATCGTTCGAGTATTTTTGATCCGATTTGGCAGGAAGCCGAGAATGTATATTTTAGTTTTTTAGAAGGGAAAAATTTTGAAGACATGGCGCGGGAGCAGAAAAGTTTGGTGAAAGTGCCAATGTATACAATTTAGATATGGAAATTCTTATTTTATTACTTGCGGCATTTTTCGCCCTTAACATGGGAGCGCCGAGTTTTGCTGGCTCTTTCTCAACAGCCTGCGGGAGTCGTTCCTTGGGCAAAATTAAGGCGGGATTTCTGTTCGCGCTTTTTGCTGTTTTTGGGGCTGTTATTTTAGGAAAGCCAGTGGCCAACACCTTAAGCAAAGGCATTGTCCCAATTGATTTGCTGACGGCTCAAGCCGTTTTGATTATTTTAGCCGCGGCGACTTTAAGTTTGTTTGTAGCTAACATGATGCATATTCCGCAATCGACTTCGCTTTCAACGCTGGCGGCTATTGGGGGAGTGGGATGGTTTTATCAAGCTGTGAATTGGCCTAAAATCCATTATTTAATTATTTGTTGGGTTATCTCAACGATCGTTAGCTTTTCGTTAATTTATTTTATAACACATTTTGTTTATCCACCGCGGCGTAAAAATTTTTGGATTTATGAACGCATCTTGAATCACCAAGAGAGGCTTAAAAAAATTGTCATTTTAACGAGTTGTTACAAGGCCTTTGCTCAAGGGACAAATAACGTAGCGAATGCCGTTGGCCCGTTAGCCGCTGCGGGGTTGATTACGACTGAGCCTGGACTTTGGATCATGGGAGTTGTTTTTGGATTAGGCGCTTTTGCCTTTACGGGACCACTAACAACTTCCAGCGAAAAAATTGTTCCTTTGGGGCTGTTAACCGCAACCATCATTAATGTGGTTAGTGGAACAATCACAATTATTGCCTCAAAACTTGGGATTCCATTCCCAACGGTGATTGTCTACACGGTTTCGATATTCGCCATTGGCAGCATCAAAGACGGGATGGAAAGCACACTTAAGAGTCCTTTGACAATAAAGACTTTTTTTACGTGGTGTATCAATCCTATAATCACGTTTGGGGTAAGTTATTTGTTAGCTAAAATATTTTTAAATTAAAGAAATTTTTTTTGGGGTAAGGGGAGAAAATTATGCATAAAAACGATACAATCGTCGACAATGTAACCGAGCTGATCGGCCATACACCTTTAATTCGTTTAAATAAAATTGCCGCTCCATTTAAGGGTGTAGAAATTTTAGGGAAACTGGAATCTTTTAACCCAGGGGGGAGCGTCAAAGATCGTCCTTGTCTAGCCATGATTGAAGAAGCTGAAAAGAATGGCCTTCTCAAGAAAGGAGCAACAGTGATCGAGCCAACCAGCGGTAATACGGGGATTGGTTTGGCCATGATTTGCGCGGTTAAAGGGTATCGTTGCATTCTTACGATGCCCGAGGCGATGAGTTTAGAGAGGATCTATCTTCTAAAACTTTACGGGGCCGAGGTTATTTTAACGCCGGCTAAAGATGGCATTAAGGGAGCCATTAAAAAATGCGACGAAGTAGCCAAAAAAATTCTCAATAGTTTTGTCCCGAGGCAATTTGAGAATAAGGCGAATCCAGAGATTCATCGAAAGACAACCGCGCAAGAAATCTTAGAAGCCTGCGAAAATAACCTAGATGTGTTTGTCGCGGGAGTCGGAACGGGTGGAACAATCACGGGGACAGGAGAATTGTTGAAGGAAAAGATTCCGTATGTTAAAATTGTGGCCGTTGAGCCTAAGGCCAGCGCGGTATTGTCTGGAGGCTCCGCGGGCCGCCACAACATTCAAGGCATTGGCGCTGGTTTTGTGCCTTCGATTCTTAATCGAAAAATTATTGATGAAATTATTACAGTCGATGATAAAGAAGCTTTTCGGATGACACGAAGATTAGGCAAAGAAGAGGGATTAAGTGTCGGGATATCTGCTGGTGCGGTGATAGTTGCCGCTTTAAAAGTGGCTGAAGGGTTGCCTCCGGGGAAAAGGATTGTGGTGATTTTGCCAGATACAGGTGAACGCTATTTTTCGATGGAACAATATTTTGAGGCGTGAGTAAAGACAGATGACAGATACCAGAAGACAGATAGAGGAATTAAGACAAAAAGTTAAAGGCTTGTCGGCTGAGCAAATCATTAAACTTAGCTTTGATGAGTTTGGGACACGGATGAATTTTGCTTCCAGTTTAGGCGAAGAGGATCAAGTGATTACCGATATGATTTCTAAAGTCGCGCCTCAAATCGAAATTTTTACCCTCGATACAGGACGACTTTTTTTAGAAACATACGAACTTATTGCCAAAACACAAAAACGCTATCCCATGCCTTTTAAAATTTACTATCCCGATACAAAAGCGGTTGAAGAGATGGTAAAGACTAAGGGAATTAATCTTTTTTACGAAAGTGTAGAGAACCGAAAGCTTTGCTGCGGGATTCGTAAAGTGGAACCATTAAAGCGCGCGTTGGCTAATGTCGATGCCTGGATCTGCGGGTTACGGCGTGAACAGTCGGTTACGCGCAGTGATCTTCAGGCCTTTGAATGGGACGAAGTTAATCAAAAGATTAAAATTAGTCCTTTGGTTGATTGGACGCTTGATCAACTTCGCCAATATATTAAGGAAAATAAGGTTGATGTGAACCCTTTGCACGCGCAGGGGTTTGTCAGTATTGGCTGTTCTTCTTGTACTCGTGCGATTAAGCCTGGCGAAGATATTCGTGCGGGGCGATGGTGGTGGGAGAATCCTGAGAGTAAGGAATGCGGGCTGCATGGGAATCCGAGGCGGGGATGACACAAAGGATAAACAATGTCAAAAATAATGTCCAAACTTGATGCTCTCGAATCACAGAGCGTCTACATATTAAGAGAAGCTTACCGTGAGTTTAAGCAATTGGCTATGCTCTGGTCGATTGGTAAAGACAGTACGGTTTTGTTGTGGCTGGCAAGAAAAGCTTTTTTGGGCCATACGCCCTTTCCTTTGGTCCACATTGATACAGCCTTTAAGATTCCGGAAATGATCAAATACCGTGATGCATTAGCGCTCAAATGGAAATTAAACATGGTCGTTGGACAAAATAAAGCGGCATTGGAAGCCAAAGAAACTTTCCCGGATGGAAAATTAGACCGTTTAAGCTGCTGCAAAGCATTAAAGACAGAGGCCTTAAAGCATACGCTTGCCGGAGATTGGCCGCGTTATCGAATGAATCACAAAACAGGGGAATACGAATTAGATACCAACAAAGAGCCTTACACCGGCGTGATTGTGGGTGCTCGGGCTGACGAGGAAGGAAGCCGCTCCAAAGAGCGTTATTTTTCTCCACGGGATAAAAACAGCGACTGGGACGTCGGTGATCAGCCGCCGGAGTTGTGGAATCAATTTAAAACCGATTTTGCTCCAGGGACGCATGTGCGGATTCATCCTCTTTTGGATTGGACAGAATTAAATATTTGGGAATATATTGAACGCGAAAATATTCCGGTGGTGAGTCTCTATTTTGATCAAGGGACTGGCAAACGTTACCGTTCGCTTGGATGCTATCCGTGCACGTCTGCTGTTGAATCCAAGGCTAAAAATATTCATGAAATTATTGAAGAATTACGTTCAGGAAAATTTAAAAATATCGCCGAACGCTCTGGTCGGGCTCAAGACGCGGGAGAGTGGGGAGGACTTGAGGCGCTAAGAAGAGCTGGATATATGTAATGAAAACACATCGTGATCAAATGAATGTTGTCATCGTCGGCCATGTCGATCATGGGAAAAGTACCTTGATTGGCCGTCTGTTGGCGGACACGGGCTCGCTTCCCGAAGGCAAACTTGAGGCTGTAAAGCTAAAGTGTGAACGTACGGCCAAGCCTTTCGAGTACGCGTTTTTGCTGGATGCTTTAAAGGATGAGCAATCGCAAGGGATCACCATTGACACCGCCCGGTGTTTTTTTAAATCTAAAAGCCGCGAGTACATCATCATTGACGCTCCGGGGCATATTGAATTTTTAAAGAATATGGTCAGCGGTGCTTCACGCGCACAGGCCGCTCTTTTGGTTATCGACGCCAAAGAAGGTATTCGCGAAAATTCTAAACGGCATGGCTATATGATGTCTTTTTTGGGAATAAAAAATATTGCCGTATGCGTTAACAAAATGGATTTGGTCAATTACAGTGAAGAGGTGTTTAAGAAAATTAAAGAAGATTTTAGCGCCTTCTTAAAAGAAATTAATTTGGAAGCGATGTATACCATCCCGATGTCCTCCCGAGAAGGAGATAATATTGTTTCTCTTTCCCCTAACATGGCGTGGTATAAAGAAGCGTTTGTTCTGGAAGCCTTGGATAGTTTTCAAAAAGCCAAGTCTAAAAATGAACTCCCCTTACGGTTTCCCATTCAGGATATTTACAAATTTACCGCAGAAGACGATGAACGGCGTATTTTTGCCGGGCGCGTTGAATCAGGCGCTTTTCAAGCGGGAGACGAGGTTATTTTTTATCCTTCGAATAAAAAATCAAGAATCCAAAGTATCGAAATTTTTAATGCCCCTGTTCCTTCGGAGGTTTTTGCCGGTCAAAGTACAGGGGTCTCTTTGGACACCCAAATTTACATTCGTCCTGGCGAGGTGATGAGCAAGGCAGGGGAACGTCCACCGCATGTCAGTTCAAAAATCAAAGTGAATATTTTTTGGATGGGGAAGCAGCCTTTGATTCAAGGCAAAACATACAAATTGAAATTAACCACTCAGCAGGTCCCTGTAGTGCTTTCTGAGATTCTGGGCGTGCTGGACGCCTCCGAATTATCTTCTGTTCAAAATAAAAAACAAGTCGACCGCCATGATGTGGCTGAGTGCGTTCTAGAAACTTTAAAACCCATTGCTTTTGACGAAGTAACCCAAATTCCAGAGTTAGGACGTTTTGTCATCGTTGACGATTATGAGATCGCTGGTGGCGGTATTATTCTGGCACCGGTTTTTGAGGAAGAAAATTATCTCAATAAACATATCAAATCCCGTGAATTTCGCTGGTTGCGAAGCGAAATCACGCCAGATAAACGTGCCGTTAAATACGAACATAAATCCGCTTTGATTGTCATTACGGGACAAGCGCAGATAGGGAAAAAAGAAATTGCTAAAGCCCTTGAAGAGAAACTTTTTGAATTGGGCAAGTTCACTTACTTCTTAGGGATTTCAAACGAACTTTTAAATCCTCAAGCGGATGTCAGTGACAAGACATTAGGCAAATTACAGCACATTCAGCAGTTGGGAGAGATGGCGCATGTTTTTACCGACGCGGGATTTATTTTAATTACCAGTATCTCTAATTTAGATGAATACGAATTAAATATGCTGCGTACCCTTAACCGTCCTAACAAGACCCTTGTTGTTTGCATGGGTGAAAATGAATTTTCGGATAGTCAGAGTGACCTTGTTCTCCCTAAAGAGGATAAAAAAGAGGTGGCCGTTGCGAAAATTATTGATTTGCTTGTCCGCTCCGTTGTCCTCGATCCGGAATATTTTATTTAATATGCCAATGCAAATTATTAAAGAAGCACAGATTGACCTTTCAGCTTGTGGATGGTAAACTTAAGATAGTTATGAAAATATCTGCTGACAAAAAGCTTTCAATCAATAAATCATTGATTTGGGATTATGATTTTAAAGGACGCACCGATACCCCAGAGTTTAAGAAATGGTATATAGCCAGGGTTTTAAGTTGCGGCCGTATGGAGGACGTGAGACAAATAGGACTAACTGTTATTAAGGATTATTTTCCGCAGTTAAACCTGTCTTTAAGAATAAAAAAATTTTGGGAGTGGTATTTTCGCCATGCCTATTCTCACTAAATTTCAAGAAGAAATCATCATTCAGATGTCCCAAACACCGCTTAAAGAAAATTTTTTCTTGACTGGCGGTACAGCTTTATCTCACTTTTATTTAGAGCATCGCTTTTCGGAAGATCTCGATTTCTTTACAGAAATTCCAGGGGCTGTGCCAACCGTTTTACCTGCGTTAGAAAGTATTCAAAAAAAGTTGTCCTTAAGCATGGAAGTAAGACGTACTTTTAATACTTTTGTGGAGATCATTTTAAAGAGAGGCAAAGAGATGCTTCTCTTGCACTTTGCTCAAGATACCCCTTATCGGCTCAAACCAACCGTTTATCACAAAACTTACGGAATTTATGTCGATAATTTTGAGGATATTGCGTGTAATAAATTTTCTGCTCTTTTTGATCGTCACGATATGAAAGATTTTGTCGATATCTATTTTATTGACCGAGAGAAGATGAAATTTGAAGAGGTTTACGCCTTAGCCAAAACCAAACATTTAGGTTTAGATGATTATTGGTTAAGTCAGGCCTTACAGTGCATTAATGATTTAACCCTTTTGCCTAGAATGATTAAGAGTGTTACGATTGAAGATCTTCGTTATTTTTTTAATGAGAAAATAAAATATTTAATGAGGGCGCTTTAGATACTTTAAGAAAGTATTTTTTCCCCAAGGCCTTGACAAAGCCTGGAAGTATGGCATACTTTAGTTAGAAATTAAGGCAGCTCATTTAAAATCTGAAACGACAAGCCGAACCATGGGTAACCATGGGGTGGAAAACCACAGGGTCCTTTTGAATGAGAAAGGATAACCGAGTCGCCGAAACAGATGAAAAAGAAAAATTTACAATTTAGTTTAAAGGTAAACGATTTATCAAGCCTATTCTTTCTATTTTAAGAAGGAATGGGTTTTTTTATTGAAAGGGGGGAAAGTAAGATGAAAAAGAGAAAACACGCAAAATCAAAGAAACGCTCAATGCAGTCGTTTTTTAAGAAAATTAAAGCTTTCTTTTTAGTTTGATAAGAAGGAGGAGAAAAAATGAAAAGATTACTTATCATCATCGCGTTCATTATTTTTCAAGCAGTGGCCTTAAATAATTGATACCCTTGACAAACTCATTTTATGTGGCATACTTTGAGCAATTTGAAAAGTAGGTGGCTGGTATGAAAAAAAGAAAACATGTAAAGAAGCGTTCAAAACATTAATCAAAGAATTAAAATTAGATACTTTTTTAAAAAGAACTTTATAAAAAGGAGAAGAGAAAATGAACAGAATTACTTACAAATTTACCCTGGGGTTGACCTTGGTTTTGATGCTTGCTATTTCTACGTTAGGCCATTCTGCATTAAAAAGAAATGAAGTTAGTGTTAGTTCTCAAGGATTTAAGACAGCGAATAAATCTCAAGTAGTCTTTAAATCTCCTAAAAAACAGCCTAATCCGGTTAATCTAGAAATACCTAAAGGATTAGATTCTCAAGATGAGCCCATTAAGGCGTGGGCAAAAGATTGGAATTTAGACATCGCTAAACCTGAAAAATTTCCTATTGAGGTAAGAACGCCTTATGATTGTAATAATAATGGAACCTTAGATGAGATAGAAAAAAGCGTGGGTGCCATCGGTCTTGAGCAGAAATTGGTAAGTACCGGCGATTATCCAGTTTATCCTGCCATCGGAGATTTTAACCAAGATTTGAATTTAGATATTCTTCTTCCATGGGCGGGCGGCGGCGGTGTTTCTCTGGTATACCTTGATGCGAATAATAATGTTATCTCCAACTTTCAAGGACAATTCGCTGGTACAAATGACCAAATTTGGAATGCCGAAGCCGCACAATTCAACGATGATAATGGAGACGGTATTATCGATGAAAGAGATTACCTTGATTTTGCCGTGGCCGATTGGGATCGGGGTGGACTTTATTATTTTTTAAATAATCTATCCCAAACATACGAACCTGGGGAGGTGTTTGATATTTTTGCGACAGAAATTGATCCAACCCAATATCCGCAAGAGGCAACCCAAGAAAGGCAGACTTCCAATGATATTGAAATCGCAGACATTAATCTTGATGGTTTGCCGGATATTATTGCAAATACATTTTTAGGTGGTAGTGACGCTAACAGGTTTAGTGTTTTCTTAAACACAGGGAATGTCGGTGAGGGTCAATTTGATGGCACATCATACATACTTCACCATGACTTAAATTGTTCCACTTGGGATGTTGAAGCCAAAGATGTCAATAATGATCTTTATCCAGATGTTATTTATGCTTGCCCTAAGTTGAATAATGTTTATATTTTCTTAAATACTGGAGCAGAGCCTTTCTTTGATTCTCAAGAGCAAACAACTGTCGATGTTGGCGATTCAACATATTGTTGTGCAGAGAACCTAAGACGTATCAATGAAGCGTCAGTCATGACAATCGAAGTAACCACTCCCAAAGTTTTAGCCCTGGAAGATGTCAATCGTGATGATCTCCAAGATCTGTTTATTTCTGAATTCACTAATGATGGGAGTTTTTATCTTTCTCTTAATAACGGCGGAGGGAATTTTGCTTCTCCTGTATTGATCCATTCAGGAGGATTAAGCTATGCCTATGGTTTAGATACAGGGGATTTTGATGCCGATGGTGATATCGATGTAGCCATTGCCAGCTATGGCGAAGGCAGAGTCGATGTCCTCTCTAAACTGGATGATCAAAATCTCTTTACATACGCTCAACTAGAGAATTTTCAACTGCTTAATTCAGATGGGGAGGGGAGCAATTACAAGGGTAATTGGGGATTGAGGGTTGCTGATTTGAATAAAGATGGAAGGTCAGATATAGTCACTGGTGACTATAAACGGCATACAGCATCCTATTTCTTAAGTAACCCTGTACCTGCTGTTGACCAGGATGGAGATGGACAAATCGATAGCTGCGAGGATAATATAATGCTAAAAAGACCAAACTTTTAAATGAGCAATAAGTAAGCAAAGCTCAATAAAGGGTCAGGTCTTCATGACGCCGAAAGGCGAGGTGAGGGCTTGGCCCTTTAATTTTAAATACGCCTTCCAATAACTTATTTAAAATTCCTCTTGACATAAAAACTCGCCAATGCTATTATCCATTTTAATTAAATACGCTTTTAGAAAACTTATTTAATTTAAAAAGTTTGATTATGCAAAAACAGTTAAACATATTTGAGCGCCATGTCGAGGAGCGAGGGCTTAAACATTCCAGCCGAAGGGATGTTGTGGTCAAAGCGTTTCTCCAAACAAGAAAACATGTCAGTGCCGAAGATTTGTATAAAATTGTTAAGAGAAATCAGCAGGGAATCGGCTTTACAACCGTTTATCGAACCTTAAAATTAATTGTTTCTTCCGGGTTGGCGGAAAAGGTTGATTTTGATGATGGCGTTAAACGATTTGAGCGAAAGGTGGGGCGCGAATATCACGCCCATTTTATTTGCACGCAGTGTGGGCATAATTTTGAAGTGTTTGATGAAAATATTAAAAAGTTAAGCGCGCGGTTATCGCAAAATTCAGATTTCGCGCCCCAAAAACATCGTTTAGAAATTTTTGGGGTGTGCAAGAAGTGTCAGCTGTAATGTTTTAAACTAATTTTTTTAATCAATCATGAAAATCATTTTCATGATTAAAGGTTGCGATGATGAAAATTCAAGAGTTAATGCCTAAAGAAAACATTAGAAAGACAATTAAGTTTGTTCGTGAAGATGGAAGGGGAACCCAGATTGACCTGGGGTTTCATGTCCGCCAATTTAAGTGTAAAAACGGCTGTGAACATCACAACCATCTCGTTTGCGTAGTCTGCGGAACCTACCTTTATATTGATGACATGAAACTGGAAGAATACCAGGATCAATTGGCTAGAGAGATGGATTTCAAGCCTTCCAGGCAGTATTTTCGTATTTACGGTTATTGTAAGGAGTGTCAGTAAGCCGATTTTTTTTATTTTTTACACGAAAATGAAAATCATTTTCAATATTAATGGACATCAAATTGCAAGAGACGCTTAAACAAGAAAATCGATGCGATTGTGGACGGCTTCTTTTTGTCAAAACAAACAAGGGCTTTGAGTTTAAATGCCAGCGTTGCAAAAGAATTCATTGCCTTCATTTTGACCAGGTGATTTTGGATTATTTAACCATGTACGATGATTGTATCCTTGAGGCTAGAGATCATGAATCCAGTGCCCAAACGTCGGAGAGAGGAGGGATGAAGTAAAGGAATATTTTTGTTGGGTATGGGAATTATTTTAATTGATCTTTAACCACAAGGAGTTATCAAAAATGAAAATAAAAGTAGAATTTTTAACGTTTAATCTTTTTATGGCTATTTTAATTTTAAGCGCGGTAGTTTCCGCTGAAGAAGTCCAAGTTTTCGAAGAAGTGGTTGTCAGCGCTAAGGAAGAAAAAGGAGATTTTAAACCGGATGTCGAGGGCACAAAAATTTACAGCGGGAAAAAGACAAGTTTAATCGATTTAGAGGAAAACCCCACGATTAGTAACAACAATTGGCGGCAGGCTTTGAATAAAACAACAGGATTGTTAGTGAGTGAGGAGACTACACCTTTGTTAAGTATTGGGAATAGAGGGCTTGCCCCCGATCGTCTTCAATATATGCAAGTTCTCAAAGACGGCATTCCAATTACAGCCGATATGTTCGGTTATCCTGAGGCCTACTACACTCCGCCATTTCAAGAGGTTAACCAGATTGACTTTGTTCGAGGGGGGGCTTCCTTAATGTATGGGCCTCAGCCGGGAGGAGCGATTAATTTTGTAACACACGATCCTTACGACGTTCCTTTCGCGCTCATTGAGGAAAATACTCTTGGGAGTCACGATTTTTTCTCTAATTATACAACCTTGACAGGAACCCAAGGCCCATTTGGTCATTATTCCTATTTTCATCACCGTCAATCGCAAGGATTTCGCGCGATGAACAGCCAATACGAGGTTTATTCTGGCGGTTCTAAAATGGTGTACGCAAATGATTCTTCTAGCCGCTGGATTGGTGCCGTGGATATTTACGAAGAAGAACATGGGGAACCAGGCGGCTTAACAAGGGCTAATTTTGATGATGAACTTAACCAAAATATGACCAGTCGTCCCAATGATCATTTTGAATTAAATCGCTATGCCGGTTCGTTAGCTTACGAAAAAGATGTCAGCAGTGACAGAAGGCTTGAACTGAAAAGTTATTTTGTCAGTTACGAGCGTTTAAGCTGGCGTCAGCGAGGCGGCGGTTTTGGGACACTGGCTACGGGAACAGATAACGATATTCAAAAACAATTTTTCTACACGGGTGGCTTTGAAACCCGTGTACGACAGGATTACGCGGCCTTTGATTCGGATGAACATTCTTTAAGCGGGGGATTTCTTTATCACCATACGACCTCACCTCGCGAAGATAAGCGCGGCACAACAGCTGATGCGGAAGATGGTACGCTGCGCAAAGATTCTGATCGGCAGATGAATTATTTTTCCACGTTTGCGGAGAACCTTTTAAAATTTGGGAAATTATCTGTGACGCCAGGCCTGCGTCTTGAAAATATCTGGCAGGGCATTAAAGAAAACGTTAATTTAGATAAAACAATTTTGGCTAAGGATGAAGACTTTTCGTTTGTGGCCTTAGCTGGTTTGGGTTTGCAATACGATTTGACAGAAGCAGTGAATCTCTACTCTAATTATTCTCAAGGATATCGCCCTAAAGTTTTTACGCAAGCCGTGCCTATCGGTACGAATGAAACCGTTAACGAAGATTTAGAGGAAGGAAAATCGTGGGCATTTGATCTGGGTATTCGTGGAAATCCCAAAGATTATTTAACTTTGGATGCAAACGTTTTTCATCTGATTTTTAATGATCAAACCGGAAGCGTAACATTGTCGGACGGAACAACGAATTTCCAAAACGTGGGTGACGCTGAACACAACGGAATTGAACTTTCCGGAGAATTGGAGTGGGTTGGGCTTTTGGATTCGTGGCGAGGGACAAAATGGACAGATCAAATAGGTTCTCTGAACATTTTTTACAATGCCACGTTTATGCGGGCACGTTTTACGGAAGGCCCCAATGATGGGTTCATCCCTCAATACGCGCCTGCCTTTATTCAAAAAGGTGGCATGGAATACAATTTCAAGGATCGAGCTAAATTATCTTTAAGCGGCACACTTGTCGATGGACATTTTGGCAATGACAACAATACAACTCAATTTTCTATTCCATCGTATAAAGTTTGGGATTTGCAGATGGAGTCTTTTGTTTACAAAGATATGGTGAGTTTTTTTGGCAGCGTTAACAATATCTTTGACGAACATTATTTCGCGCGAGTGACCTCGGGTGGAATTGATCCAGCCGATGGGAGAAATTTTAACGCAGGAGTGAAAGTAGTTTGGTAATGTCAAAAATAATATGAAAATAACCAATAATCAAGAGACAAGAAACAAACAAATTTCAAATAAACAATTACCAATATTCAAATGTCGTCCATGCAATGAAGTCGTTTTGGTTATTGGATCTTTGTAAAATTGATTATTGTTTGGAAACTGTTTCTTGGTTATTGTAATAACTTTTGACAATACCAGTGGTTTGGTAAGGAGGGAATATGTTCTGGAATCAAAACATAACCGAATTGTTTGTTAAAACAGGTTTTACCGCCTGGCCGCTTTTACTTTGTTCCGTAGCCGGCCTCGCCATTATTTTAGAAAGGTCGTTTTATTTTTGGCGTTTAAGATTTAATTTTACCGATTTTAGGCGCCAACTCTTCATTCTTTTAAGAGAGAAACGAATCATGGAAGCGATTCATCTTTGCGAAAAACAGACTCATCCTGTGGCGCAAATTGTAACGGTTTATTTAAAGTACCTTCACAATAGCCGCCGTAACAGTGCTTTAAATCGTGAAGGCTCTGTGGCCATTGAAAAAGTAGAGAATCGGCTAAGATGGCTGGCGACCATTACTCATATTGCCCCTCTTTTAGGGTTACTAGGGACAGTTACCGGTTTGGTGACCGCTTTTCATGCGATAGAACTCATGGGAGGACAAGTTCAGGCACAGAATTTAGCAGGAGGCATTTGGGAAGCGCTCTTAAGTACCGTTTTTGGCTTAATGGTGGCCATTCCCTGCATGGTCGCGTACCACAGTTTTGAAGGCCGGGCGGATTTGATCGCCCGGCGTATGCAATTTATCGTCTCAGAATTAGATGAATTATTCGGTCATCAAACAACGCAGGATTTTAAAGCTACCGATCCAGAATCAGATAATGAAAAGGCCATTGTGACGGAATAATATGGAACTCATCAGGACCAAAAAATCAAAATTGAGTTTAGATTTAGCCCCCTTGATTGATGTGGTGTTTCAGTTGTTGATTTTTTTTATGTTAACATCTGCTTTTGCTAATCCGGCGATGAAAATGACGCTGCCCAAAGCTATAGCCAGTGACAGCCAGGAAAAAGAAAATATCACAATCAGCATCAATCAAGAAGGAGAAGTTTATTTAAACGACAAACCAACAAGTCTAAAGACATTAAAGTCAGATTTAATAGCTCTTTTTAAAAAAATTGGGAATCAAGCAATTCACTTAAAGGGTGATCAAGATATGCCGTATAAATATTTTGTCGAGATTATGGATATCGCCAAACAAGCAGGGGCAGAGCATATCAATATTGTTCATGACAGAGAAAATACGCCATGAGTGAAAATATCCCTTTTAATGCATTCTTGTTGATTTCCATCTTTGGTCATGCTTCTATCTTTGGAATAGGCAAATTAATGCCTGTGTCTGCTCAATTTGCTGTTACACAAGCCCCCGCGAGCGTTGAAGTGACTTTGGTCAAAGAAATTAAAAAAGAAAATATTCAAGAAATCGTTGAAATCAAAGATTTTAAAGAAGAAATAAAGCAAGAAGAGATGCCGATTGTTGAAAACAGAGGTTCATTAACCGAAGCTAGACCTTTTGAATATCAAAATTCCCCGCCAGTATATCCCCGCTTAGCAAGGCAAAAGGGCTGGGAGGGAAGAGTTGTTTTGAAAGTTTTGGTTGAGAGGGATGGTTTGCCTTCTCAAATTTCAATTGAAGAGACTTCAGGGTATCAAGTTTTAGATGAGGCTGCTTTTCTAGCCGTAAAAAAGTGGAAATTTGTTCCAGCTCAAACAGCGGGAATAAAATTTTCTTCGTGGATTAAAATTCCTATTAAATTTATTTTGGAGGAGTCTTAAATGGATACAGGATCAATACTAACTACCTTTTTCATTGTATTTCGTGAGACCCTTGAGGCTGGTTTGATTGTGGGAATTATATTAACGCTTCTTGCCCACATGAAACAAAGACGTTATTTTCCCCATGTCTTAGGAAGCTCTCTGGCGGCTGTTTTAGTCAGTGTTCTCGCAGGATTTGCTTTGATGTCCTTGACAGAATCCGCTCAAGGTCGAATGCAGGAGTTGTTAGAAGGCGGCATTTCTTTCGCGGCGTGCGCGGTTTTAACCTATATGATCTTTTGGATGGATAGGCAGGCCAGAAAAATTAAGTCAGAGATTGAGACACAGATTGAAGTGGCTATGAGCCGCGGTGAATATTTTGTTTTAATGAGTCTGCCTTTTTTAGCTATTTTTCGTGAAGGGGCGGAGACTGTTTTATTTTTAAGCGCGGTGGCCTCAAAAGATTCCCAAGCGGTTTCTTGGGCCGGGGGATCTCTGGGATTTTTGTTTGCCTCTTTGATTACGCTGATTATCTTTGTGGGAGGCAAGAAAATTCCGTTACGTCCTTTGTTCCAAACGACAGGTGTTTTTTTACTTTTCGTTGCCGCGGGACTTTTGGCGCACGGAATTCACGAGTTTGAAGAGGTGGGAGTGATCCCTATTATTTACGGACAAGTTTGGGATATTAATCCTATTTTGAATGAAAAAATAGGATTAGGGGTGTTTCTAAAATCTTTGTTTGGCTACAACGGCAATCCTTCATTCTTAGAAGTTTTAACTTATATTTTTTATCTCTTTGGAATTTATTGGTTTTTATCAAAGAGAAGACAAATTAAGCCTTCCGTGAATTAATCTTCTCTCAATATTCTATTTTTCCAGTAGAAATCAAACTAATAATGTGTTATATTTTAATTGAGATCCTTTGAAATCATTTGAAGAGGACGGGCATGAACTATCGAGTCAGAGGTTTTACCAGCAAATTATTCGATATAAAAATGGATATCGTGCAGCGCCTCGCTAGAGTCGTTGAACAACGCGATGCCCAAATAGGAAATCACCTTTTTAGAATGAGCCATTATTCCACGTGCTTAGCGCAAGAATATGGTTTAGCCAAAGAAGAGTGCGCGGTAATTTTACAAGCCAGTGCTTTGCACGATATTGGCAAAATTGCTATTCCAGAGAGAATTTTACGCAAACCCGGTAAATTAACTATCCCTGAATGGGCTATCATGAAAACCCATACGACGATTGGAGGAGAACTTCTTTCCGACAATAATTCTAAATTTTTTAAAGTTGCCAGAGAAATTGCGTTGTCTCACCATGAACGCTGGGATGGTACTGGTTATCCTAGGAAACTGAAAGGCAAAGGGATTCCTTTGGTAGGGAGGATTTGCGGACTTTGCGATGTTTTTGACGCTCTAACGACGAAAAGGCCATACAAAGAGGCGTGGACGCTGGAGCAAACTTTGACTATTATTACCGATGGCAGCGGAAGACATTTTGATCCAGACATGGTTAAATGTTTTTTAAAGATTTTATCTCGGATCAGGGAAATTAGAAAAAAATTTATCGATCCGACATAACCTCCCGAAATCTTTTAACCCTTGCAATTAAAAATTTCCATAATATAATAATTTTGTAACATAAATTATTGTTAATACTTGTATCACTTTAGCATTTTATGGCGGAAAAAGCACAACTGATCCTTAACGGCACCACTTACGAATTTCCTATTATCGTTGGAACGGAGAACGAAAAGGCGATTGACATAGCGGAATTACGCGGCAAAACTCTGCATATTACATTTGATAATGGTTTTGCTAACACGGGATCCTGCACCAGCGCGATTACTTTTCTAGATGGAGAAAAAGGAATTCTGCGTTATCGCGGATATCCTGTTGAACAAGTCGCTGAGAAAGCCACTTTTGTCGAAACGGCCTATCTTCTCATCTACGGCGAACTTCCTAAGAAAGATCAGCTTGAAGAATTTTCCAATTCTTTTACTCGGCACGCGTCATTGCGCAAGGAAATGTTACGTTTTTTTCAAGGGTATCCCAAGACAGGGCATCCGATGGCGCATCTTTCAGCCATGGTCTGTTCTCTCTCAGGGTATTACCCCGAGCTCCTTAAATCGGAACTGACGGAAGAAGAATTCAAAGAGACAGCCGCCAGGCTTCTTTCCAAGGTAAGAACAATTGCCGCTCACACGTATCGCAAATCCAAAGGCAAACCGTTTATTCCTCCTCGTAATGATTTGAAATATATCCCCAATTTTCTTTACATGATGTTCTCTAAAAAGAATAAAGAATACAAGATTGAACAATCGGTGGTGGATGCCTTAAGGACACTTTTGATTCTGCACGCTGATCACGAACAGAACTGCAGCACTTCCACCGTGCGCTTGGTAGGAAGTTCTTGGGCTAATCTTTTTGCTTCCGTTTCAGCCGGTATTTGCGCTTTGTGGGGGCCGCTTCATGGGGGCGCTAATCAGGAAGTGATTGAAATGCTTGAAGAGATTCAAGCCGCTGGAGGGAATATCAACAAGTTTATTGCCAGGGCTAAGGATCCTAATGACAACTATCGGCTCATGGGATTTGGTCACCGTGTTTATAAGAATTTTGATCCCCGCGCTAAAATTATCAAACAGAAAGCGCATGACCTTTTTGATAAATTGGGGATTCATGATCCCCTTTTAGATATCGCTGTAAAGTTAGAACAAGCTGTCTTAAAAGATGAATATTTTGTTCAAAGAAAGCTTTACCCGAACGTTGATTTTTATAGCGGGATTATTTATAAAGCCATTGGAATCCCAACGGAGATGTTTCCTGTCATGTTTGCCATCGGACGGATGCCCGGCTGGATTGCCCATTGGAAAGAGATGCGAGATAATCCTAAATCAAAAATCGGCCGGCCGCGACAAATTTACATAGGTCCACCAAAAAGAGATTTTATACCGATTGAGGGAAGATAACGACTACTACACTGTAAAATTAGTTCTTGATTCCCCTCCCTTTTGATGGGAGGGGTAGGGGAGGGTACAAACTGGTAACATAGTTTACAAAATAGACTAGGTACATGGTTTACACTTAATGGCAAGGAGGATCATCCTATGCCATGGAAAGTGATAAACCAAATGGAATTAAAAACTCAGTTTGTAACCGACCTCATTAAAGAACATTTTAGTATTACTGATCTTTCTCAAAAATACGGAATTAGCCGACCAACTGTTTACAAATGGC
>Ga0209514_10001348_pt1 | contig 42889 bp, 39 predicted proteins | sample Subgrocontami58m_FD_187452 | JGI IMG/M metagenome (GOLD analysis project Ga0209514, IMG submission 187452) | Subsurface groundwater microbial communities from S. Glens Falls, New York, USA - GMW37 contaminated, 5.8 m (SPAdes) (version 3) | ecosystem: Environmental > Aquatic > Deep subsurface >...
TCTCCTACCTGGTAGCAACGGCGCGGCGTAGGAATAGGGTCCACCCAGGTATTCACATAGATAGGCAGGATGGGGATCTTGGGCTCGGGCAAAAGAAAATAGAGCGGCACGACCTGTGTGTGCTGCAGCTCAACGTATTCCCCCCACGAGAAATCGATCCCCTTTTCGACGCCGGCCTTTAAAATGGCCCGGCCCAACTCTTTGTGGTTTTTATAGTGGAACTTGTGGCGGGTGAACTGCCCTTTGACCTCATCGGCTAGAGTCACAAAAAAAGTAGGAATGTTGTTGAAGAAAAAATTGACGAACTGGTCGTTGGCGACGACGATCAGTACGTCCGGCCTGGACGCCTCCAGGTCAGAGCGCAATACCGCAAAGGCTTTTTCCGCGTCCGCTCTCAGTTTCTTTTGAGACTCCAGTGAAGGCCTGGATGAAGAGGCCTGCGGCGCCATGCTGTAATGGAGCTGCATGAACTCTTCCCACTCCGAACCGGGTTCCAGAAGAATGTTCGGAGCGTGACTGGCAGCCAGGGCCGCTACTAGAGGCATCTTAGGTCTCTCTCCTAACTAGCGGACGAATCGTATATTCCACCTGAGGAAAAATCAACTAGTTTGAACACTAGAACAACCAGCGCAAAGGATGTAACCACCCACGCAAACCAATCGCCGAAACGGACGTAGAGAGTAGCGCCCTCCATAGCCTCTACCCTGGCTATCAACACGCCTGAGGAAAATAGCGGCAGGGTCTCGAGCATCTCCCCCTTAGGGTTGATAACGGAGGTGAGCCCCGTGTTCGTGACGCGTAGCAGATATCTGCGCGTCTCTATCGCCCGCCACTGAGCCAGCCGGGCATGCTGCCAGGGAGCGACCGTATCGCCGAACCAGGCATCGTTGGTCAGGTTTACAAGCAGATTCGCCCCCTTCTCGGCGACAAATCTGCGCGCCAAGCCGGCCATCAGGTCTTCATAGCAAATAAGCGGTGCTACTCTAATCCCGTCAGGGAGGTCGAGTGTCCGCGGCCCATCTCCGGGGGTAAAGCCATCGCCCAAAGGAGGGACGCCCGGAAGCCTGGAGACAAGAGGCGCTAAGGGCAGGTACTCGCCAAAGGCAAGCAGGACCTGCTTGTGATAATAACCCGACACACGGCCCTGCGCATTCACCAGGAAGGCACTGTTGAAGGCCTTGAGGTCGGGGGTTGCGGGGTTGCCGCGAAAGCTCCGGGCCCCGAAGATAAGGGAGGCATCCTCCGGCAGCGAAGGAAGGATCTGTGAGGGAAGCTGGGCGAGATTTTCCGGCAACCATGCCTCCACAGCGGTTTCGGGCCAGATGACCAGCTTCACGTCGCGAGTTTTCTTCGTGAGCTCCTGGTAAGATTTGAGATTGCTTTCCACATAGGCCATGCTCCATTTGCGTCGGATATCGATATCCCCCTGAACCGCGGCCACTGTAAGACCAGGCGCCGCGCGCATATCGGCATCCACGCTCTTCAGCCTCTGGTGGCCATAGAAAAAGAGCGCGATCAACACCAAGCCCGATAACGTCCCCTCTCGCAGAAGCGTCCCGGTTTGCCCGCTACGGCAGAAGATCGCGGCGTAGAGAATAGTATTCAGCCACACCAGGAGGAAGCTCGTGCCGTAGGGTCCCACGAGATCCGCCGACTGGATGAGCGAAAGTAACCATACCTGACTGTTGGCCAGATGCCAGGGAAAGAGAAGAGGAAACCAGAACTCGATCACAACCCAGAAAAGCGCGGGAAAAAGCCCGAGCACGCCACGCCCGCACAGACGCACGAGCAGGGCGAAGAGCGCCATGGGCAAGGCTGCATAGGCGACAAAACCTAAAAAGACAAACTCGCTCGCGCCGTAGGGAAAGCCGCCAAAAACCCTGATAGTGTAGTCGAGCCAATAGAAGCCCAAAAGGTTGGCAACCCCGCCCGCGAGCCAGCCTAAAAAAAAGACCCGCATCCATCCGCCACTCCGCTCCAAAACCCAGAAAAGAGGAACAAAGGCAACCCAAGAAAAGGGGAAAAGAACAGGAAATAGGAAGGGAAGGGCCAGAAAAATCCCGGTGGCGAAGCTAGCCATAAATTTACTTGACATATAAATAGTTAACGTATAAAGGATCTCTAACCTGGGGTATATTAGGTTAATAATCCTGTTGTCAGTTGAATTATCACGAAAGCACCGAAGAAAAACAGAGATCGATAAGCTCAAGGAGGCAACCATGGAGCAAATGAGAAAAAAATATCTTTCCCTGCTCGGGCCCCTGCTGATCATCTTATCAGCTACACCCGTGCAGGCTGACTCCATATTCGGTGAGGCGGTAGAAAAATTCCTCAAGGAAAAGGTCGCCTTTGGCGGCTTTATCGAAAATACGACAGGCTTGGCGATAGGCCCCGATGGAGACCGGAGGCACTTTAACACCTCAAATCGCTTTGTGATGAACCGATTTACCATCCAGCCTGAATTCAACGTCGACTTCCATGAAAGCGCAAAGTTTTTCATTTCATGGAGATTTGTCAAAGAGCCGCGTTACAACATGGAGGCGAGAAGCCGCCGCAGAACTGTCGCCCCAGCCGCCGCTGCCCAGCCTCTCGAAAGCACCTTTTATGACGAAGACAGCCCCAAGCCTTGGGAAGCGGTTCTGGATCTCAAGCCCACCGATCTACTCCATGTACGGCTGGGTAGGCAGTTTATCTCGTGGGGAGAGACGGACGGCCTTAGAATATTGGACGTCATAAACCCCCAAGACACCACCTTCTCCCCGCCATTCGCACCTAACCTTTTTTCCCTGGATGAGACGCGCATCCCCACATGGGGAGTCAGAGCCCTTTACACAGTGCATCCGGTCACCAACTCGATTATGGAGTTCTTCGCATTGCCTGGCTTCGAAGAGGCGAAACAAAGAGTTGACGACGTTCTTGGCAGCAATGATACTGCCGACGCGCGAGTAAGGTACGGCCGCTGGTCGTCGCACCCCGAAACCAGGATGCCCTTCGGCTGTCTTTTCAGGGCACCTCTTGGCGGCACCTGCGCCCCAATAGTCACCAGGCAGCATCCCGACGCCGGCGACAACTGGAAGCTCGGCACGCGGATCACACACAATTTCGGTGCCCTGAACTTAGGCTTGGGCTACATCTGGGGATTTAATCCGCAGGGCGCGGACCAGGTATTCAAGTTCCGGAGCCCCGGGGCCGGACCTGTGGTCAACCTGAGGTTGATCAATGATCGAGCGAGCCTTTTTGCGGGCCAATTTAATTACGCGGTTGCTCAGATCGCCGGCATTCCCGTCAACACGGCGATCCGGGGAGAATTGCTCTTTTATCCCGATAAACTCTACAACGTCTCCGAGTTCCCCGGAAGAAGTTGCACAACCGGGGCTTTGACGGGTTTCAAGGCCGGACCGAGCTGTAAGTACCGGAACCAAATAGTGGAGAAGCACACTATCAGGTACGCGCTGGGTTTTGATAAGTCCATCCTGATCCCTTTTCTGCAGGATGATCCCTGGCGAACTTTCACTACGTCCTTCCAGCTCATCCAGAGCATCATACCGGACCATGAAGACGGAATCAGGGTTTTCAGCACGGCGGATAAACTTGACAAGGTAACAACGACCCTTACCTTCAGACTATCCACCGGCTATTTGGGTGACACGATTTTGCCGGATATCTTTCTCGCCTATGATCCCGCCGGCTATTGGGCTGTGAATCCAGCGGTAAGTTATGTGCCCCCGTGGAATGAGAAAATCAAATTGACCCTTACGGCGGTCGTACTCGGAGGGCATAATAAATTCAGTTCCATCGGTCTCTTTAGTGAAAAGGACTCCATCTTTCTCAAAATGAGGTATCAATTCTGATCATTTACGGAGGTTTAATAAAATGAAGTCTGTGGTCCGTCGTTATCGGTCATTGGCAGCGAAATTTACGATTCAGGGCCTATTCGTGGGGCTGACCCTGCTCCTGTTCCAGCCACTGCAGATCAGAGCAGCAGAACCCGACCTCAAACCAGGAGATACCATTGGCCCGCAAAACTGGCAAAGAGCCCAGGGAATGGTCGGTGATAATTTCCTCAACCGCATCAAGGGCGGTCATACCATTCAGATCAAAGCGCCGAAGGTCTACCGGCCACTCAAGGAATATCTCGAGGCTACCGAAAAATTTTCCGGCAAGGTCGCGCTTGGCCCCAATGGCGAACTCTTGAACTACGTGGCTGGCCAGCCCTTTCCCAAGTTTGATCTGAACGACCCTCAGATCGGCCAGAAGCTTGCCTGGAATTTTTCCTGGCGTTGGTTAGGGGATGACTACAAGACCGGGGGGGCGGTCAAGGGAGGTAAGATCATCCGATCCGTTATCGAGCGGGACGGCTCCGAGCGCCGAGCGGATCTGGTTTCTTATTTTCTTTTTCCCAGAACTCGCTACATCTTGGATCCCAAACCTGCCATTCCGGGATACGAGCATATCAACTACATGCAGCTTCGGGTCGATAGCTATCCGCGCGATGCGGCGGGAACCACAACCCTTGAGATCCGCTACGATGATCCTAAGAGGTCAGACGACCTTTACATCTATATCCCAAGCATCCGGCGTATCCGCCGGGCCACCACAACCCAGAGATGCCAGACCCTTGCTCCAAGTGAATTCAACTTAGATGACATCAACAGCTTCAACGGCAAGATAACGGACTTCAACTATAAATACCTGGGCGATAAAAAGATCCTGGCGAACATAAGCCAGGAACACCTCCCGTTTCACCGCAAGCCGGGGGACTATCTGCCGCTGGACGAAAAGTGGGAAGTAGTAGACACGTACGTGCTGGAGATTACCCCAAAGGACCCCAGTTACTGTTATCCCAGAAAGCTTCTGCATCTGAACAAGGTCACTTTTGACACCCACTGGACTCTCATGTGGGACAAAAAGGGGGAGTACTGGAAAGAGCAGTTCGGCAATTTTACGCCAGTAAAACTCCAGGACGGCCGGGAGGTCTGGTCTGTCGGCGATGTCACCATCGTGAACGTCCAGAATGGCCGCTCGACCATTGTAACCTCCACCCGAGCATACAATCAGGGATACCCCGCGAGCCTGTGGAGCCTGGCTACGCTGCAGAGCATCATGCGGGGAGGATCCATAGAATAAACAGAATTAAGGCTTATAGCACTTACCTCCCACCCCATGCCGTCGCTGCTTTCCTATATTGTGGGGCCAATCCTCGGATTGGCCCTGTTTTCATCTTTCGCCCTTTCGGCGGAAAACTCCATGCGGGAGCCTGCCTTCCAAGAGAATTTTTACGGAGTAAAGATCCGGAGGAATCGCTCCTGGATTGTGGGTTATTACGGGTCCATCCTTTTCTCCGAAGACCGGGGGGCAACCTGGACCATCCAACAGAGCGGGACCCGACGCGCCCTCCTCCACGCCGATTTTATAAACGACGATAAGGGCTGGGTCTCCGGGAGCTATGGGACCCTGCTTCACACCGAGAACGGGGGCAAGAGTTGGCTGCGTCAGAAGAGCGGGACTGAGGAGCACCTTTTTGGCATCGACTTTGTGAACGAAAGATTGGGATGGGCCGTAGGCAGCCGAGGAACCGTTCTCTCCAGCAACGAGGGCGGGCGCACATGGGCCAATCGCTCCATCGGCGAGGACACGATCCTTAACAGCGTCTCCTTCGTTAGCCCGGAAAGAGGCTGGATCGTCGGTGAATTCGGCGTCATCTTCCACAGCAAAAATGGAGGCAAAGGCTGGATCAAACAGAAAAGCCCGATCGAGGTATCTTTTGTTAGCGGGGAAAGCCAGAACCTCTTTGATCTCCTATTCCCCAATTCCCACGAGGGCTGGGCCTTTGGTCTCGATGGAGTCATTCTCAAGACCAGGAATGGAGAGCAGTGGGAAATCGCTCACAGAAATGGCGCCTCGCTGAATAGCGTGACCCGCCATCACCTTTTTGGCAGCGCCTATTTTGACGGAAGGCTTTGGGCAGTGGGAGAGCGCGGTGCCGTGATCGTATCCGAGATGGGAAAGGGAGCTTGGCAAAAGGCAGATGTCAAATCTCCTCCGCTGAGCCTCAACAGCATCGATTTTGGTCCGGACGGATTTGGCTTCATTGTAGGGAGCAAAGGCTTAATACTTCGTACTTTAGATGGGGGAAAAAGCTGGCACAGGCTCACCCTTCACTCCCAAGGAGCGGGGAAAGGATTGAGCCGGAGCCAATGAATAAAATTGCCGAATGGATCGTCAAAAGACGCTTCCCGATCCTCTCCGTTATCCTCCTCTTAACCGTCTTCTTTGGCGCCTATGCCTTTAACATTGAAATGTACACAGCCTTCTCGGACCTCCTGCCCAAAGACCATCCCTACATAAGAGTCCACAACGAGTTTCAGCGGGTCTTTGGCGGAGCCAACGTCATTCTTCTCTCCCTAGAAGTCAAGGAGGGAGATATCTTCAACCCCAAGAGCCTGGGAAAGATCAAAAGGCTTACGGAAATAGTGGAGCACACGCCTGGAGCCAACAACTATCAGATCTTTTCCATCGCCCGGCAAAAGGTCAAAGACATCCGCGCCACGGGCTGGGGTATCCAGGTCCAGCCTGTCATGTGGCCGAGGGTCCCGGAGACGCCCGAGGAGCTTGAGCAACTGAAGCAGGTGGTCTATGCCAACCAGACCATTATCGGAAGGCTGGTCTCGGTGGATGGCAAAGCAGCGCTCATCACCGCGACCTTCCACGAAGAGCGGCTCGATTACGCCGCCCTATTTCGCCGGATCCGCGAAGCGATCAGCCAGGTCGAGGATGAAAACACTTTGGTTTTCGCCGCCGGGGAGCCCATCCTGTACGGCTGGATTTACCACCACCTGCGGGGAATCAGTCTGATTATCGCCCTCACCTGCGGCACCATCTTCGGACTTCTCGCCCTTTACTATCGCAATCTCAACGGGGTGTTGATCCCCACCCTATCCGCCCTCGTCACTTTTATCTGGGGCACGGGTTTCACCGCGCTCATGGGCTACAACTTCGAGCCCCTGATCCTGGTGGTACCGTTCTTGATTACTGCCCGCACCATCAGCCACTCCATCCAGTTCCGCGAGCGATTCTTCGAGGAATTGGCAAGGTGGGGGAATAAAGAGAAAGCCGCGGTTGAAGCTGCGGCAGGACTGATCATGCCAGGCGGCATTTCCATCGTTACCGATGCTATCGGCCTCACCGTCCTCATCGTCGCTCCCATGCCCATCCTGACCAAACTGGCGGTGGCGGGAAGCTTCTGGGTCATTAGCAACATCGTCAGCGTGGTCATTTTGGATCCGATCCTCTGCTGCTACTTTCCTACCCCTCGCAGGCTCCCCAAAGGGGGGGAGGGACACTGGCTGGATGCGCCGCTCAGGGGCCTGGGGAGGTTCTGCGTCAGCGCTGGAGGAAAGTGGGCCGTGCTAGCTTTCTTTGCCGCCATCACACTCTGGAGCGGTTATTGGTATCAGTTCCTCACTGTGGGCGATTCTAGACCTGGATCGCCCTTGCTCTGGCCCGATTCCAACTATAACGTCAGCGTCCGACATATCAACGAAAAATTCCAGGGAACGGATCACCTCTACGTCATCGTCCAGGGCAAAACGGAAAACGCCATGAAATCTCCAGAGGTCCTGGAGACCCTGGAGGCGTTCCAAAGGCACATGCTCCGCTCTGCCAATGTGGGCGGGACAGATTCGCTTGTGGACCTCACCCGCCAGGTCAACACGGTGCTCCACAACAACGACCCGCGCTGGGGGCTCCTCCCTCAAACCGCCGATGATGTCGGGGGCGTCCTTATGATCGCGGAGCACGGCAGCGAGCCAGGAGACTTCGATCGCTGGGTCAACTACAACTTTCAGAACGGCAGGGTAACGGTCTTCCTCTACGATCATAAAGGCGACACCATCCGAGAAGTCATGGGAATGGCCAAGGAATTTATCGCTGCCAATCCCATGTCAGAAGCAGAGTTCAGGCTTGCCAGTGGCCCCGTCGGAGTCCTGGCGGCAGCCAATGAAGTAATTGCCCGTTCGGACAAGCTGACCCTTGGCCTCATGCTGCTGGCGCAGCTTGTTTTTTGCGCCCTCGGCTTCCGCTCCCTGATCGCGGGTCTCCTCTTTGTCGGGGTCGTCTTGCTTTCCAACACCTTTGGCATGGCCCTCATGGCCTACTGGAATATCGGTCTGAACGTGAATACTTTGCCGGTCATCAGTCTGGGAATCGGCTTTGGCGAGGATTACGGGATCTATATCGTCTCGAGAACCATCGAGGAATACATCCGACAGGGAAGGCGGGACCTGGGAGAGGCGATCATCGAAGGGGTTGCCACCGCAGGCAAGGCAGTTCTTTACACCGCCTTTCTCATATCCGCAGGAATCTTCTTCTGGTCCTTTTCTCCCCTGCGCTTTCAGGCGGAAATGGGCTATCAACTGCTCATCATTCTGACCATGAACATGTTGGGGGGTCTCCTGCTCCTGCCGGCCCTGATCAGTTTCCTGCGGCCCCGTTTCGTGCTCAAAAGTGGGTAGCACTTTACATTTTGAATTCAGGCTTTTTGTCTATGCGCTCACGGCCTATCTGGGATCGGCCCAGGCCGCGCAGGCGGTGACTTTAGAGAAGGTTCGGCTGGCTATCCCCACTGTCGCGGTGATGTATGCACCTATCTATCTCGGCCTCAATGAGGGTCTTTTTGCCGCCGAGGGACTGGATCTGGAAATCTCCGCGATGCGGACGGATCTCAGCATCGCCGCCCTGGGGACAGGAGAGATCGATTTCATAGCCCACGGGGGAGCGGCGCTGCGCGCGGCGGCCCAGGGATTCCCCGTGAAGCTTGTTTTTGCTCTCGATCACAAGGCCCCCTTCTGGCTCGTCAGCCGACCGGAGATAGAAAACATCAAGATGCTTAAGGGAAAGAAAATCGGCGTAAGCTTCCCCGGAGACACACCGCAATTGGTGCTCAAACGTTTTCTCCGCCGCCAGGGGATCGACCCGGACCGGGAGGTCTCTTATGTCTCCGGCCAATTTTCCCCCACGGCCTTCCAGAGCCTTATGAACGGAGTCTTGGATGGAGCGGTCCTGGCCCCTCCCTTCAATGTCCTGGCAGAAGAAAAGGGACTTCGGACCCTCGCCTTCCTCGGTGCCGCAGTTCCCGACGCCACCACCTCCAACGGAATCGTCACCAGCGACCAGAAAATCAAGTTGCGGCCGGATCAGGTCAAACGCATGGTGCGTGCCAATCTGAGGTCGCTGTTGAGCTTTAGGCAAAAAAAGGCAGAGGCGATTGCGCTCCTCTCCTCCCAGTTCGATATCTCTCGAAAAACAGCAGGCAGGGTTTATCTTCACTCTCTGGAGATTTTGACGCCCGACGGAGAAATCAGTCGGGAGAAAGTGCGCAACATCCTTGATATGATGCAGGAAACGGGGCAGAAGACTCCCTTAACTCTTAAGCCAGAAGCTATCTTAGATTTTTCCTTTCTCAGAGAAGCCAGGAGAGAACTAGCCAGGGGCAGATGAAGAGGCTAGTGTAGTGTCCCATAAATAACTCGAACAATCTGGAAACAACACAACCTCAAGCCCCATCTCATCAAGACCTTCAAGCTCAGCCGCGACAAACACTTTGTCGAGAAGCTCTACGATGTCGTTGGACTCTATCTCAATCCACCGGACAAATCCCTTGTTCTGCGTGTCGACGAGAAAAGTCAAATCCAAGCCCTCGATCACAGCCAGCCCGGCCTTCCGTTGAAGAAGGGCCGTTGCCAAACCATGACACACGACTACAAACGCAATGGTACGACCACATTGTTTGCGGCCCTCAACATGCTCGACGGCAAGGTGATCGGCGAATGCATGTCGCGCCATCGGCATCAGGAGTTCATCCGCTTCCTCAACAAGATCGACATCGAGACCCCGTCCGAACTCGACTTGCATCTCATTGCGGACAATTACGCGACCCATAAGCACCCGCGCGTGAAATCTTGGCTCCGGCGACATCCGCGGTTCCATCTGCACTTCATCCCGACTTCGAGTTCTTGGGTGAACATGGTAGAGCGGTGGTTTCGCGAAATCACCGACAAGCGCATCCGTCGCGGCATCTTTAGGAACGTGCCAGAGTTGATCGCCGCTATCCAAGAGTATCTGGAAAATCACAATCAGAATCCCCACATCTTCACGTGGACCGCCTCCGTGGAGCACATTTTGACCAAAGTCGCCAAATGTAAAGAAGCGTTAGGGACACTACACTAGCTGGGTGAAAGAAGGATCAGGGGCTGGCCGTCAGTCTGTTCCCTCTCGTCGCCGCTTGAGGCTTTGGAACGGCGGCCACATGGGGCTCACTGGGGGCTATTTTGAGTTCTCGGCGGCTCACCCCCAAAAGGAAATTCTTATCATTTAAATCAATCGGAGGAGCAAAATGATTATTTCGGCGCAAAAACCTTGGATTTGGGTATCGGTCCTCTTCATTTCTTTTAGCTTTTATGCGTGCAAGGGAAAGGAGAAAATTGTCACCCCGAAAGATCTTCCCGACCTCAACGAGCAGATCCGTCCGTTTGTCACGACTGAAAACACGCGAGTCCGAACGGGCCCCGGTACCCAATTTCGGACCATTGCCCAGATCAAGCAAAACGCCAGAGTGCAAGCCGTGGGAAGAGATGGCGAATGGCTTTTGATCGTCTCAAAAGTGGGTAATCCACCGGGTTACATCGAAATGAATTCGGTTAAGCCTGCGACCGGAGACGAAAAGGAATCAACGCCGCCCGTCGAAGGGAAATATGAGGCGACCGCCGACACCCACGTACGAAACGGCCCTGGTATCGGCTACCGGGTCGTTGCCGATATGAAAAAAGGCACCGCCTTCGAAGTCGTAGGTGAAGATAAGGGTTGGTTGAAGGTCGAATCCAAGCACGGCAACCCACCTGGCTATGTTGACGCCAACATGGCGCGGCCGGCGGAGAATCAAAAGAGCAGCACTCGGTAGCCAGAGGTCAGAGATCAAAAGTCAGAGGTCAGATCACATGCCTTGTTCAAGGTTCCGGGTTCATGGGGAGTTGAGGGTCTTGCCTTCTTGCTATTTTTGAATTTCGGCCCTCACGAATCACAGCCCGCAATCTACTGACCCTTAATCTCATGTGGATTTTGACCACGAATAGCATGCCGGAACTAGACGATGCCGGCTTTTAAGAGATCATGAAGGTGGACAACGCCCTTGGGTTTTCGCCCACCATTTTCCAGAATAAACAGTGAAGTAATCGAGTGCTGTTCCATGATAGAAACCGCTTGGGTCGCCAGCTCCTCGGCAGTTATGGTCTTGGGATTGCGGCTCATCAGCTCCTTGGCCTTGAAAAGGAAGATATCTCCCTTGCCTTCCAGCCCTCTCCTCAGATCCCCGTCCGTGATCACGCCGACAAGCTCGCCGCGGCCATCGACCACTCCTGTCACCCCCAGCCGTTTAGAGGTAATCTCGAGCAGGGTCTCCTTCATCGGGGTATCCTCATGGACCACCGGCAGCGCCGTATTGCTATGCATCAGCTCCTCAACCCGAAGAAGGAGCTTGCGTCCTAAAGTTCCTCCTGGATGACGCAGGGCAAAATCCTCTTGCTTAAATCCCTTCTTTTCAAGCAGGACGACCGCCAGGGCATCTCCCATGGCCAGGGCCGCAGTCGTGCTGGCCGTAGGCGAGAGACCCATGGGACAGGCCTCCTCTTTTATCGCGGCATTTAAAATCACGTCGCCCGTGCGGGACAGGCGCGAATCGGGGTTGCCGGTCATCACGATGATCTTTGGCCCCAGCCGTTTGATAATAGGGAGAAGCATCAAGAGTTCGTCGGTTTCACCGCTGTTGGAAACGGCCAGAACCACATCTTCCTTCATGATCATCCCCAGATCGCCGTGGATACCCTCGGTGGCGTGGAGGAAAAGGGAAGGCGTCCCGGTGCTCGAAAAAGTGGCGGCGATCTTGCGGCCGATGAGCCCCGATTTTCCCAGACCGGTTACCACTACTTTTCCCTTGCAGCCGGAAAGGATATCTACGGCGCGAACAAAGTTTTCATCGAGCCGGTTGCTCAGGGAAAGAATTCCTTTCGCCTCTATATCGAGGACGTCGCGGGCGCACCGTAAAATCTTGGCGGAATCCATCAAAGTCTACCTTTTCAAAAGTTCATCGATCTCTTTGACCATTCTAAGCAATTCCTCCACCTCTCTGAGCGGAAGGGAATTTGGTCCATCGCTGAGCGCGCGGTCCGGATCTTCATGGACCTCCATGAAAAGCGCGTCGATTCCCACCGCCACCCCGGCTCGGGCCAAAGCGGCAATGAACCTCCGCTCGCCTCCTGAGGCTTTCCCGAGCCCTCCGGGGAGCTGGAGGCTGTGGGTTGCGTCGAAGACAACAGGATAACCCAATTCCCGCATCAGCACCAGGGAACGCATGTCCGCCACCAGGTTGTTGTATCCAAAGGAGACCCCCCGTTCCGTCACCATAATCTGCTCATTGCCGGTGGAGACGATCTTTTCCACTACATTGCGGAGGTCCCAGGGAGCCAGAAATTGCCCCTTTTTGATATTGACAACTCTTCCCGACCGCGCGACAGCGATGACAAAATCGGTCTGGCGGCAGAGAAAAGCGGGAATCTGGAGTATATCCACATCCTCTTTGACCAGCGCTATCTGCTCCTTCTCATGCACGTCGGTAAGAACCGGGACGCCGATCTCCTTTTTCACCTGGGCCAGGATCTTAAGCCCATTTTCGATCCCGGGTCCCCTGTAGGAATCCAGAGAGGTGCGATTGGCCTTGTCATAGGACGATTTGTAGATAAAAGGAACGCCCACCCGATCGGCCACCTCTTTTAGAAAAGAGGCATGTCTCAGGGCGGATTCTCTTCCCTCGATCACACAGGGGCCGGCGATCAGGGCCAGGGGTCTTCCCGCACCGATCTCGAAGCCGCCTACTTTTATAGTCTTGGGTGCCATGCGTATGGATCAGTAAATCAATGCAAAATGCGCAATGCAAATTTTAAATTTTTCATTTAATTTTACACTTTGCCTTCGCTAGGTCCGCGCCACTTTGATTCTGGGAACTTCCTTTAGCGCCAGGCGGTACTGCAAGGCTGCCTTGATGAAACCCTTGAAAAGGGGGTGGCAATCCATGGGGCGGGACTTAAACTCGGGATGGAACTGACAGCCAAGGAACCAGGGATGGTCTTTAAGCTCGATAATCTCTACCAGATTTCCGTCCGGCGAAAGCCCGCTCAGAACCATGCCGTGGCGGCTCAAGAGTTCGCGGTAGTTGTTGTTGAATTCATAGCGGTGGCGGTGGCGCTCGGAAATCTTTTTCTTCCCGTAAAGCTTTAAGGCCAACGACTCCTCCTGCAGGATGCAGGGATAGGCGCCCAGCCTCATCGTGGCCCCTTTCTTGTCAATCCCCTTCTGTGTTTCCATGAGATGGATCACCGGATGGGGAGTCTTGTCGTCAAATTCGCTCGAGTTGGCATCAGCCGACCCGCAGACATTGCGAGCGAATTCGACCACGGCCATCTGCATTCCCAGGCAGATCCCGAAGTAGGGGATACGGTTCTCGCGCGCATAGCGCGCGGTCGTGATTTTTCCCTCACTCCCGCGGTCCCCGAAGCCTCCCGGAACCAAGATGCCATCCGCCTGGTCCAGGAGCCCTTTAACCCCCGCCTCTTCGATCTTTTCCGCCTCAATACAATCCAGTTCTACTCTGGCGTCATTGGCGATCCCGCCGTGGACCAGCGCCTCCATCAGACTTTTGTAAGACTCCTTGAGGCTCATATATTTTCCCACAACGGCGATCCGGACGGATTCCTTGGGGTTCTTGAGAATCTGAGCAGTCCTCTGCCATTTTCTGAGATTGGGCGCGCCGGTCCATATATGGAGTTTTTCCACGATTTTTTCATCCAGCCCCTCCTGGTGAAAGATCAGAGGGACCTCGTAGATCCATTCGACGTCCTTAGCGGTAATGACGGCGTTTTCTTCTACGTTACAAAAATGGGCGATCTTGGCTTTCAATTTTTTCTCCAAGAGCCGATCCGTTCGACAGAGAAGGATATCGGGCTGAATTCCCACCCCGGTGAGTTCCTTGACGCTGTGCTGCGTGGGCTTTGTCTTCAGCTCTCCCCCGGCAGCGATGTAAGGGACCAATGTGAGATGGACATAAAGCACGTTATCCTTTCCACACTCCCAGCCAAACTCGCGCACCGCCTCCAGAAAGGGCAGACCCTCAATATCCCCTACGGTTCCGCCCACCTCGCAGATCAGGATGTCATAGCCTTCTGCGGCAGCGCGGATGCGCCGCTTGATCTCGTCGGTGATATGGGGAATTACCTGTACCGTTCCCCCCAGGTAGTCGCCGCGACGCTCATTGGCAATCACGGTTTCGTAGATCTGCCCGGTGGTGCAATTGTTCTTCCGACCCATCGGCGTCGAGACATAGCGCTCGTAATGTCCCAGGTCGAGATCGGTTTCCGCGCCGTCGTCGGTGACAAAGACCTCGCCATGCTGGTACGGGCTCATCGTCCCCGGATCGACGTTGATATAAGGATCCATCTTGAGCAGGGTAACCTTCAAACCCCGGCTCTCCAGGAGCGCTCCGATGGAGGCGGAGGCCAGGCCTTTGCCCAGGGAGGATACCACCCCTCCGGTCACGAAGATGAATTTAGTTTTCACAGTTGCCATCTTATTTTTTTCTCCCTCCACTCGGAGAATTCCCCGAAGATCTCAGGTACTGTTCGGCCCTTTTCAAGTCTGCTGGAGTATCTACTTCCACGGACGGCTCTTCCACGTCGGCGACTCGGATGCGGTAACCGTGGGCCAAGGCGCGAAGCTGCTCCAGCCCTTCGATCCGCTCCAGCGGTGATGGCCGGAGACGCGAGAATTTCAGGAGAAAGTCGCGCCGATAGACGTAAACCCCTATGTGGCGGTAACCCCAAATTATTTGCTCCCGCGAATCAGTCCCGGCCAAAGAGCGGTGAGAGAACCCCGCATGCTCTCGGATGTAAGGGATAGGGGCACGGGAAAAATAGAGGGCAAAACCATTTCTGTCTGTTATGACTTTGACCACATTGGGATTGACCCATTCTTCTTTCTGATAGATAGGTGTCCTGGCCGTTCCCATGGAGATGGAGCGGTCACGACGGAGCGGCCCGAGGGTCCGGGAGATGGTTTGTGGTCGGATAAAAGGCAAATCTCCCTGCACGTTGATCACCCACTCAGCTTTTAATTTTCTCGCCACTTCAGCGAGGCGGTCAGTCCCGCTCGCATGATTCTTCGAGGTGAGCACCGCCTCTCCACCAAAATCTTTTACTGTCTCTAGGATTCGATAGTCATCGGTAGCGACCAGGACGCGATCCAAACCCCTGGCCTTGGAGACGCTTTCATAGACGTGCTGGACCATCGGCTTTCCGCCAATTTTTGCTAATGGTTTTCCAGGGAAGCGGGTGGAACTGTAGCGGGCCGGGATGATCGCCACAATGGCCATGTCAGATCCTGGCTGCCGTACGGCAGCCTGAAGAGGTAGGCCCCAGAATCCTGTCGTTAAAAATAAAAAACCGCAATGGCTCTTGCGGAAAGCGCATCACGGAATTTAACTATATCCTCCCCGTTAAGCGGTGTCAATGAGATTCTTCGGAAGTGGCGACTTGTCCAAGCGCCATGACCTCATCCTGGTACACAGGGTTGAGCCGGGCGATATTGCTGTGATAAAGAAACGGCTGTGACTTCAGTGAAGATAAGAAAAGTGGAAATCTTGGGGGCTGAAGGTAGGGGTGCCGCTCTAAGCCGGATGACGGGACACAGGAGGCTAAAATGAAAAAAAAGACAGCAAAGACCCTCTTATGGGCAGCGGTCCTGGTTTTCCTGGGGGTCCTGTCCAATGCATGGGGCCAGGGTCGAAAACCGACATCTCTAGCTGAACTAGCGGCACATAGTGGCGCAGATCGCGAACAGTTACTGGTGGGGGGCGCCAAGGCTGAAGGAAAGGTTGTCTGGTATACCTCGCTTGCAGGCGGTTCATTTAAGGAAATCATTAAGGCCTTTGGGGCGAAGTATCCTGGCATCACGGTTGAGACCTATCGCGGTTCGAGCAAAGACATTATGGCGAAGGTTTTGGCCGAAACGCAGGCCAAGCGCTATCTGGTGGATTCCATTGAGAGCACCCCCCCTGTTCTCAAGGCGATGCGTGATAGCAAGCTGCTCACGCCTTTCAACGCCCCGTACCTTGGCAAATACCCGGAGCAGTCTAAAGAGAAAACCGAGAAAGGACTTTTTTTCTGGGCAAGTGCCCGTGAGTCCTATATCGGTCTCGCCTATAACAAGAACTCCATTCCGCCCGCTGCCGTCCCCAAGAGCTACGAGGATCTTTTAAGGCCGGAGCTCAAGGGGAAACTTGGCTTTGCCACGAGTGATACCGGGACCCGAGTCATGGCAGCGCTGCTAAAATTCAAGGGAGAGGATTTTATCAATAAGCTCAAGAAGCAGAATATCAGCCTGTTTGCGATATCCGGCCGTGCTCTGCTCGATGTGGTCATTTCTGGAGAGGTAGGCGCGTCGCCCACGATTTTTCGCAACCATGCCCTGGTCTCGATCGAGCAAGGCGCTCCGGTAGCGTGGGCGCCGATGGAGGTCGTCCCCACGAACGCCGGCGGAGCGGCCCTTGCCGCCTATGCCCCGCACCCGCATGCGGCGGTTTTGCTGACCGATTTTATTCTAGGTCCTGACGGCCAGAGGATTCTGGAGGAGTTCGAATACGGCAGCGCCTCGAAGGACTATGGCTTCAAGCGCTGGTATCCAGAGGAAGGGCTTACGACGGAGCAGTACGAAAAAGCGAGCACCAGATGGGACAAGCTGCTGCGCGAACTAGGACGTAAGTAACCTCCTTCTCCCCTCAAGCAGTCATGGATTCAACCCGCTGGTTGTTTGTTTTTGTCCTCCTGGCACTGGCTTATCTGGTTATTCCTCCCCTGTTTTTCATCCTGTACACCAGCTTTGTTGAGGAGCGGGGCGCGGCCGCTGGGACTTTTACTCTCGCACACTTCGCCAATATCGTCGGCTCCCTTTCCGAAGTGCGCACGCTGCTGTGGAATTCCCTCATTTTTTCGGTTGGCAGCGCCGGCTGCGCTCTAGGGGTCGGCACGCTCCTGGCCTGGCTCGCCGAACGCACCAACGCACCTTTTCGGACTATGGCCTACGTTTCGGCCTATTTGTCGTTCGGCATACCCGGGATCGTTAAGGTCATCGGGTGGATACTTTTGCTCGGGCCAAAAGCCGGAATACTCAACGTGGCCGTAGCTGCGCTCACGGGCGTTTCTCCCATATTTAACTTGTTTTCCCTGCCAGGCATGATCCTCGTTGAAGGCCTGCTCTGGACTCCGGTGGTTTTCCTGCTAATGGCTACGCCGTTTCGCTCTATGGACCCATCCCTCGAAGATTCAGCGGCGGTTTTCGGCGGGAGCGGGTGGCAGGTCTTTAAACGGGTGACCCTGCCGCTCGCTCTGCCGAGCGTCCTGGCAGTGTTGATCCTGACCTTTGTCCGTTCCCTGGAGGCGTTTGAGATTCCGGCATTGATTGGCATCCCGGCTGGCATCGATGTCCTGACCACGCAGATTTACCTGCAGATCAGGGGGGGCTTCCTTCCCAAGTACGGCGAGGCGAGCGCCTACTCCATTCTCCTCATGGGACTTGTGGGCCTATCGCTGATTCCCTACTACCGGGTGACCCGGCATACCCACAAGTTCACGACCGTCACCGGCAGGGGCTTCCGACCGCGGCGGATCGATCTGGCCTCTTGGCGCTGGCTGGGCGGGTTTCTCCTGCTCCTCTTGCCTCTAGTACAGGTACTCCCGCTAGGCGCGCTGATGTGGGCATCGCTTTTGCCCTTCGCGAAACAACCGTCGGCCGAAGCTCTTGCGCTCCTCTCGCTGAGAAATTACGCCACCGCTTTCGCCGATAATACGATCGTCGGCTCCATTCTCAACAGTCTCACTGTTAGCTTGGCTGCAGCCACCGGGACGGTCCTGGCAACGTTTGTCGCCAGTTGGTTTGTGGTGCGGACCACCATTCGCAGCCGCTGGACACTCGATCAACTGACCATGGTGCCGCTGGTCTTTCCCGGCATCGTCATGGGGGTTGCGATCCTGAAGATGTACCTGGCGATACCGCTGCCGATCTACGGGACGATTTGGATTCTCGTTATCGCCTTCATGGCGCGCTATCTGCCCTACGGTATGCGTTTCAGCCACGCTGGATTGCTTGGAATACACCGTGAATTGGAGGAGAGCGCAGAGGTTTGCGGCGCTACCCGGGTGCAGGCAGCCCGCAACATCGTCATCCCTTTGATCTTGCCGGCCCTTTTTGCCGGCTGGATCTATATCTTTCTCGTTACCATCAGGGAGTTGTCGGTTGCGCTCCTGCTTTACAGCCCAGGTTCACAGGTGATCTCAGTGACCATCTGGGAGCTTTGGGAAAATGGTCATGTTGGCGAGCTGGCGGCGTTCAGTCTGGTCATTACTAGTGGGACCGTGCTCCTGGCGATTATTTTTCAACGACTGGCCCAGCGCTACAGTCTCCAGGTCTGAACGGTCTGTTGAAGGAGTTTTTGCTTGTCACCCGATAGACCCTTAGAATCCCTGTTCGAAGCCGATCGGATTGCGATTATTGGAGCCAGTGAGCGCAATCACTACGCGGCGACGATCTTTCGGAACCTGCAAAAACTGGGTTTCGACACATCCCGAATCGTTCCGGTCAATCCGAATCGCGCCGAGGTGTTCGGTCTTAAGGCCTATCCGAGCCTGCTCGATGTGCCGGGGAAAATTTCCCTGGCGGTTGTGGCGACCAACGCAAAAAGCGTTCTCTCGGTTGTGCGCCAGCTCGGGGAAAAAGGAGTCAGGGGGGCGATCGTTCTGGCGGATGGCTTCAGAGAGGCGGGCGAGGAGGGCAAGGCTTTGCAAGAGCAATTAGCTCAGGCCGCGCGTGCGATAGGGCTTCAGCTCGTGGGACCTAACTGTATGGGGCTCGTCTCGGTGCCTCGCAGGCTGGGGCTTTGGGCCGGCGAGCTTCCAGGGTCGCTGCGGGCCGGCAACGTCGCCGGCGTTTTTCAGAGCAGCGGCATGCTCAATCTGTTTTTGGGCCTGGCTAGCAAACGCGGGGTGGGATTTCATATTGCGGTGAGCGGCGGCAACGAGGCAGTTCTCTCTGCTTCCGACTACCTGACATACGCTGCCGATTGTCCTGAAGTGCATGCCATCGTGATGTTTATGGAGTCGGCGCCGGATGCGGAAACATTCACCCGTGCCCTCGATCGCGCGCTGGTGAACGGGAAGAGCGTGGTTGTGTTACGCGCCGGGCGGACCGAGCGTGCCAAGCGAAACGTGATTGCCCATACCGGGAACCTCGCGGGTTCAGCTGCCGCCTGGGACGCCCTGCTGGATCAGCACGGCGCGATCCTGGTAAACGATCTGGACGATCTTCTGGAAACCACAGTACTGTTTGCCTCGACTCCGGTTCGACCGGACCCCCATGAGCGGGGCGTCGCGTTAGTGACGATATCCGGTGGAGACTGCACGCTCCTGTGCGACATGAGCGAGCAGGAAGGGATCCCATTGCCTGAGTTGAGCCCTGAAACGCTCCAAACCATGGTGGAGAAGCTGGACAAGCCGACGCTGATCGGAAACCCGCTGGACGTAGAGAATCTCCAGCGGCAGAACGAAGAAGCCTTCAACCACTGTCTGGCGACTCTATTCCAAGAGCCGCGCGTAGACACCGTCGGAGTGCGGTTGAATCTGCCCAATGTCCCGTCGGATCTCCAGGTCACCATTTACGAAAGAATCGCTCGCTGGAGAGCCGAATCGGGCAAGCGTGTTGTCGTATTCTCAAGAGCATCGGAGCCGCTCTCGGATGAGTGGTACGCTCTATTTCGCCGGCTCGATCTGCCATTTATCCAGGAGTATCGCAAGGGCCTTCGCGCCCTGGCGCGGCTGCGCCGGAGTGAGAGTGAGCGCGCTAGCGGTCGCTTCGCCGTGCCCGAGCGCACCGGCCTTCGCCCGACATCCCGGCTTGAAGGTTCGGGGGTCCTATCGTTTGCCGCCACGGCTAAGATATTGAACGACTATGGGATTCCGTTAGCGCCCTGGCTCATGGCCGGGTCGGCCGATGATGCCGCTCGGGCAGCAGAGACGCTAGGCTATCCGTGCGTTGTGAAGCTCTCATCCGTGGATGTGCCGCACAAAACCGAGTACGGCGCCCTCGCGCTCGGACTCAACAATGGCGCGGAGGTGCGAGCTGCCTACGAGTTGATCATCGCGCGAGTCAGAGAGAAAAAACCGGATGCACAGATCGAAGGCGTGATCGTGCAACCCCAGCTCCGTGGAGTGGAATGCTTACTCGGTGTTTCCCGGGACCCACAACTCGGACCGGTCTTGGTCCTCGGCCTTGGGGGAGTCCTGGTTGAAGTGCTGAAAGACGTTGCAATCCGAATTCCACCCATCACTCCGGCAGAAGCTCGACGCGCCTTTGACAGCTTGCGGGGTCGGGCCATTCTTCATGGCGTTCGTGGAGCGCCACCGGCTGATGTCGATGGTCTGGCCGAGATGGCTTCAAGACTGTCATGGCTGGCACATGACCTGGGAGAAGAGGTTATGGAAATCGACTTAAACCCGGTATTGGCTCTACCAGCCGGCCGAGGGGCAATGGCCGTAGATGCCCTGATGGTTACCAGGGAACATCTTCGCTAAATCCTTTGCATTTATGATAGGGGAGTAAATACAGAAGGAGGCAGGATGAAGATCACCAAGGTCCGCGCGGTTACCCACGAAGTACAAAATCTCATCACCGGATGGAAGATCTCTCTCGGAACTAAAGACACCCACGAATTGATTTTCGTGCGGATCGACACCGATGAAAAGATCTTTGGAGTGGGCGTTGCGAGTCCGGGAGCCATCTATATCAGTGGAGATACCGGAGTCCACCATCTTGAGCTGATCAACAACATCTTTGGGCCGGCTATCGTTGGAATGGATCCGTTTGAGCTCGAGGCAATCATCCGCAAGCTCGAATCACTGGCGCGAACGGCAGAAAGGGCGATGGCGGGAATCGATCTGGCCCTGCACGATCTTATGGGCAAGGCATTGGGTCTCCCGGCGAACAAGCTTTTTGGCGGTGCCGTTCGTGAGGGGGTGCGGGTGAATCGCCTCATGGGGATGTACCCGCCTCAGGAGATGGCGGAAAAATGCAAGGCAGTAGTGCATAAGGGCTATACCGCCTTAAAACTCAAGGTCGGAACCACGCTCAAGGAAGATGTCGAGCGGGTGCAGAGGGTGCGTGATGCCGTTGGGCCGGACGTGATGATCACGATCGACTTTAACCAGGCCTGCTCCGCCAAAGAAGCGATCCAGCGAATTCAAAAAATGGAACCTTATGATGTGGCGATTGTGGAGCAGCCGGTCAAGGCCGCCGATCTTAAGGGAATGGCCTTGGTGAGACAATCCGTCCAGCCGCGCGTTATGGCGGACGAGAGCGTCAATAACGCGGCAGAGGCGTTGCGCATCATCGAGAGCGGCGCGGCGGACATCATCAGCTTAAAAATTCCCAAAATGGGGGGGATCTTTAAGGTGAGAAAGGTTGCGGCGGTGTGCGAGGCCGCCGGCATCGAATATCTCGTCGGGACCGCGCCAGGCAGCCGCCTCCTGGATGCCGCCAATGTCCACCTGGCGGTGAGCCTCAGAAATCTCACGCTCCCATGCGAGATCGGAGAGTTCGAGCGCATGGCCAATGATCCCTGCAGCGGATTGGAGATAGTGGAGGGGATTTCCCGCCCGCCCCAGGCGCCGGGTTTGGGGGTAGAGGTCGATCTCGTCAAGGTCGGCTTAGCCGGATAAAAATCACTCCGCGAGAAAAAGAGGCGCAATGATCTCGCCGGTCGAGCTAAGGAAAAGATCATTGCGGAAAACGCTAAGCGCTATTACGGAGTCTAGTGGCTGGGGTTTGCACTGAGCCCGGAAAATCATTTTCTCTTGGAAAATCAAGAGGTTATATTTTTTATTCCTGTTTTCAATTAGTCTTTTTTGGATTTTTTGAAGCATTTCTAATTTCTCGCGTCTAACCACTACGAAAGGAGGTGATACTGTGAAAAAGATGCTAAAGCTACTCGTAGTTGCCTTGATCACTTTGACTTTTGCTGGAGTAAGCTTCGCCCAGGCCACCAAGGAAGAGAAGAAGGCCACTCCGGCCAGCCCGGCAGTAGAGAAGTCGGAGAAGGTGGAGAAGAAGGTGGAGGCGAAGGAAAAGAAAGCCAGCAAAGCCAAAGCAAAGGCGAAGGTAAAGGCAAAGAAGGCAGACGAGAAGAAGGCAGACGAGAAGAAGGCTGAGAAAAAGCCTGAAACCAAGTAATTTTTGAAAAACTCGCCTTTGGAGAGGGGTAGCTTAATAAATCTGCTATCCCTCTCTTCTTCTTTTTACGAATCAACCCTCTAGTATCTTTCCCGGCTTATTCCTCGCTTGATTTCACCTCCGATATTCTATAGACTTCCGTCCTGCTGGAGTGTGGTTCCTTTTTGTTAGATGAGACGAAAGGAGGGTGGAGATGGAGCTGCCGAAATGTCAGAAGTGTAACAATGGGATTTTGATCCCATTATCGGATTATGGGCAGGATGGGGCTTCCGTGATTTTCAAGGCTTGGGCTTGTACGAACCCGGAGTGCGGCTTTTCCCTCAGGGTCGATAAAGGGGAGATCACCTACGGGAGGAAGATAGAGCCGAAACACTAATCGCTCGGCTCAGGGAGCGTTTTTATGATAGGGGGGCAATTGGGGCTCCCCTATTTTTATTTCTATAACGCCAATGCTCACGGCCCGTCACGGGCGCTGCAGAACGTTGACTTGAGAGCGGCCAGGCATTATAACCGTTCCGTGGCAAGGTTTTTTCTTCTCGTCGCGTCGCTGGCCGTTGCTCTGGTTTCGACTGCAGAAGTTCGCGCGCAATCGGGCTGGCAGAAGGAATGGGAAGCGACTTTGGCGGCAGCCGAGAAAGAGGGCCGGATCGATATCGCCGGGCCTCCGGGAGACTCTTTTCGCCAGGCTATCGTCGATGGTTTTACAAAAGCTTATCCGAAGATCAAGGCCGAACTGCTGGGTGGCAGCGGGGGAAATAAGGTCGCTCGTATTCTCAGAGAGCGCCAAGCGGGCGTTTTCGGCTGGGATCTTTATATCTCGGGCCCCACCTCGGCTCTTGCGGGCTTCAAGCCGGTCGGAGCTTTCGAGCCGTTGAAGCCGGCGCTTATTCTCCCGGAGGTCAAGAACGATAACAACTGGATTGGCGGTTTTGATTCGGGCTGGGCGGACATAGAAAAAAAACTCCTCTACGTCTTTGGCGGCACCCTGGCGGGAGATAACATTTACGCCAATCGCGACCTCGTCTCCGCCGATCAGATTAGATCTGCTCGCGATCTATTAGAGCCCAGATGGCGCGGAAAGATTGTCATCCAGGACCCCCGCATCGAGGGCAAAGGTTTGACCGACATCCTGGTTATGTCTTTGGCCTACGGGGAGGATTTTGTTCGAAGACTGCTCAGCGAGCAGAAGCTCGCCGTGACCCGCGACCGGCGTCAGCTCGTCGAATGGATGGTGCGCGGACAGTATCCAATCGCCATAGGTCTCAATGAGTATGTCCTGGTTCTCTTCCAGGGGAAGGGAGCCGGACAAAATATCGGTGCCGTGGTAGATCCGAAAACGGACGTCTACTGGGCATCCGGCTCGAGCGGGATCGGCCTGTTCAACCGGGCGCCTCATCCCAACGCGGCTAGGATTTATATCAACTGGCTTCTTTCGCGGAACGGTCAGATCGAGTGGGTTAAGACCCTGACGAACAGCCGCCGCTTGGATGTGCCCCCTTCAGAGCCCAAGAGCGCAATGAAACCCGGCCGTGTGTACCATAATGTTCAAGCCGAGGATATGATTCCTCAGCGCAGGCGGATTCAACAACTGGCGGAAGAGCAACTGCGCTGAAAGATCACGGGCACGCACAATCCGGAGAGAGAAACCTGACACCCTAACACTACGCGGATAGCAAGATACAAGACCCCAAAGCCGCCACTGTTAAGCGATCGGTCTGAAGCGAAAGTTAGCCGGCACCGTGGAATTACTTTGCGCGGCGCGAGGCATCTAAGGCCATGAAGGCGAATGCCAACGCGACAGCCAGCAAAACGATGGTGGATAGAATTTCCATGCCTACAGATCCTCCAACTCATCAATACGCTGCTCTATGCGACGGTGAACGGCGAAGCCAGTCACTGTGATAACTACGACTGCCACAAACGCGCCCACAACCTGGTGCGCGGGCGCTGAACCTGCACTTGAAATGAGCCAACCGACCAAGCTGATGTCCGTCACGACCATTACACCGAGCCAGAACTTGAGATAGGCAATCTGCTCCTTCGCCACCGGCTGATCCACCATAGGGATACTCGCCGACGTCTAACGTTTTGGTGAACGGCGGCCCGCGGTGACCGGCGATGATGCTGCCGCATTCCGCGGCCGTCCGTTCGACCTAAAGTTAGAAGGCGCTACTTCGCTCGACGGGCAGCGTCAAGTGCAATGCCGACAAACACGAATACGACGGCGAGCATGACGATAGCGGCGACAGTTTCCATGGCTATAGTCTCCCAATCTCATCGATACGACGCTCGATTTGGCGATGCAGGACCACGATGCCAAAAGTCAACGCGACTACGCCGATGATGGCTAGCACAACGGTGAGAGCGCGTGCGCCGTCAGCCGTCGAAACAAGCCAGCCGAGCAAGCTGATATCAGTCACGACCATGATCCCCTGCCAGAACTTGAGGTAGGCGAGCTGTTCTTTGAGGCGATCGAGTTCAGGCATGGCGGTCCGTGTCCATCAATATCTCGATAGAGGATATCATAAAATATACATGCCTTCTAACGTTCCGGGTGAGCCGCGCTCGGAGCGTCGGTCTCGAGCCGGTGGTTAGCTGGCATTACTCACGATCGGCTGCCGATTCTAGCTGTATCCTTCGAGCCTCCATCCAGTATCGAACTGTCGGTACTTGAAGGTGACACGGTATAAACGCGTATCGCCCTGGCGTGGCCTGGTGGATTTAAAGGCGTCCCAGTCTGACCAGTCTTTCCCCCTCATCCACCCGTAGAAGCCACTCGTGTCCTTTAAATTACCGAGGCGAGCATCCAAGGCGTATTTGACCGTAACATCAGCCAAAACTTGTGCCGCCTTTCCATCGACGGACGTCCCCAATATCTTTACCTCACTGCAAAGAAGCATGGGCGCCTCTTTGGGGTAATCAACATAGATCGTGGACGCGGCTATCTGATCGCAATCGCGCTTTACTTGATCCTGGGTAGGTGCCGAGGTGCTGGTGCCGCAGCCGTGAACCAAGGCCAGTACCAGCAGAAGCGTCCCACTCCTGAAGAGCGTGAACATTTGTCGCCTCCAGCTAGAGTTTTGTTAGATCCTGCAAGTCGACGTCTGGCATGACAGCAAAGCTAGCCAGCTAACTAATAAGTCTGTCGAACTGTCTAGCTCTGCAAATGTGGCTGCCTTCTTCAGCCTATCTCTACTGAGAGCTATTACCGATAACTAATATTTGCGTGGAGTTTCCACCAATTAGGGAAAATTGTCAATTGGCATGCTCGCAAAAACCCGTCTCGGCTTTTTCTGCCTATCTCCGTTTCCTTCTTCAGCCTATTTCGGCTCGTTCGGGACCAGATCACAGCTTATCGGCCGGGCTTCGAACGGCCTTTCCCCCGCGATTTAAAACATACGTGTAAACCATGGTAGTGCTTACATCCTTATGTCCGAGCAGCTCCTGGACGGTGCGAATATCATAGCCATCCTCAAGTAAGTGAGTCGCAAAGGAGTGCCTAAATGTGTGGCAGCTTGCGGGTTTTGCAATGCCGGCTTTGAGGGCAGCCCCCCTCACTGCCCGTTGGAAAACGGACTCATGGAGATAGTGTCGTCGGTCATACTCAGCGGAAAAGAACCTTCGCCAGCTCGGAGCGATACTTCTCCGTGAGCTCGTTATCCGGCCCCAGCACATTGAAGATCTGCAGCATCGCCTTGCGCGCCCCGTCGTCGCGGAACGCCTTGTCCTTCTTGACGACGGCTAGGAACTCTTCAAGCGCCTCTTCGTATCTCTCCTGCGCGGCTAAAGCCTGCGCCAGGCCGAAGCGGGCCGCTAAATTGTTTGGCTCCGACGCCAGGGTGGCTCGCAGGACTGATTCATCCTGATCTTTTCCTTCCTTAAGTTTCTGCCGGGCGATAAGCTGATCGGCCTCTCTGCGCTCCTCGGTGTCCAAAGGAACTCTCTCAAGATATTCCAAAGAGCCCTGCAGATCCCCCTCCTCCGTAAGGATTCGACCCAAGCCCAGAAGGGACTTGGCATGGTTGAAATCGCTCTGGAGGATTTTTCCGTAGATGGCCTTAGCCTTTTCGGTCTCACCTTGCTCTTCCAAACCGGCCGCCTCCAAAGCCTGTTGGTCCGTTTCTGAGGGAAGGAAGCGGGAGAGCAGCTCACGCACCGCGCTCTCGGGAAGCGCCCCGGTGAATTCCGCCGCCACCTCGCCGTCCTGGAAAATTTTCACTGCGGGAATTCCCTGGATGTGAAAAAGGGCCGCCAGGTCAGGGTTCTCATCCACGTTTACCTTAGCCAGGATAAACTCTCCGCTTTGCTCTTCGGCGATCCATTCCAACAGTGGCCCCAAAACACGACAAGGAGCACACCAGGGCGCCCAAAAATCCACCATCACTGGAACCTGGTAAGAGCGTTCCAGGACCTCGGTTTCAAAAGCGGTCTCGCCCACCTCAATTGTCCACTGGTTCATAGGTCTTGGAGCAAATTTCTTCCTGATGGGAAGATAAGTTTTTGAAAAATTGTGACTGCGGGACTCCGCTGAATTCTCAAAAGCAAGGATTAAGTTTGCTGAAGCATCTTGAATCCCTTGCCGGATACGATCCATCGATCCCCCAGTTGCGCGTCCAGCTCCTTCTTCGCTGGATCTCCTTTGGCCTGGGCGTGATCAATCCACTGCTGGCTGGAGAGATACTCCATGAGCATGCCCGCAGCATCGCTGTGCTGCTCAATCATTCTATGGAGATCCATAAAATCAACACCGCGGCGGGCCTGGTTTTCAATATAGCACTGGACCCGCCACTCATCGAAGGTATCGCCCCGGCCGCCTGGTCCTATCGCCAGATCCGTCTGCTCTCCTGTTTGGGTGTTGTAAAAGTCCACCCCCCAGCCGCGAAAACAGTAATGCCACTCGGGCGCTGTCTTGAGGATGCCTTCCTGGTCTTGGTCCGTTTGGAGCCGGTCCTCAAGCCCTTGGTAAATCCAGGCGCTGGGCGGCAGATCATCCTGGGCCGCAAACCATCCTGCGAGCTCTTCTGTCCGCTTGCTGAGTTTGGCGCAGGCTCTAAGAAAAGCGCGGGCATGGGATTTCACCGCCTCGGTTGAGAGCGTCGGGCGGGATGCCAAAACCAAGTTGACCCCGGAAATAATTTGCGCCTTGGTGAACGGCTTGGTGATGTAGCCGTCGGCGCCTTGTTTGTAACCCTCCGAGACATCGTCAAATTTGTCCATAGAGGTAAGCATGATGATCGGAATCGAGGCAGTCCTGGGAGATTTCTTGAGTTTGCTGATAACCTCTATCCCGTTCATCCCCGGCATCATTCTGTCGATAATCAGAATATCCGGGATACGCTGCGCCACTAGATCGAAGACCTGTGAACCGTCGTTCGCGCACAGCACTTCAAACCCTTCCGCTTCCAGCATCGTCTTAACGATATGCACTATGTCCGGCTCGTCATCCACTACCAGCGCGGACCTTTTTTTCATTGCCATCTTTGGATCTCCGTTTTCTGACGGGTTTACTTTCCTTTCTTCGGAAACCCCCCGGGGTCAAAGGCCTTACCGTTCAAAGTAAATTTGCGTTCGACCGGCACCGGGCGGAGAATCGTTTGCAGTACGTAGCATCCGTTCTCGGCGTTGCGAACAACCGCGGCGACGCGCTCTGCCGGTTCGTCAGACTCCACTTCCAGGCGGGTTTCAAATCCCAGGCTGCCCGCCTGCGCCGTCTCGGCCAGGACTGAGCCTTCGCTTTTGAACTTGGCCTTCACAAAGACACGAGCCTTACTGATTTTGGTCTTCATCATTTCCCCGCGCATCTTCTCCAGGGTCTCCGCGTCCGCCTCTAATACGATCTCTCTTTTTATCTGAAGATCTTCAGCCATGGATCCTCCCTTTTTCCGGACGTATTGAAATAGCCCGCCAACAATCTTTTTATAATATAACTCAGCTTAGCCCCTCTTTTCCACTGCCTGCGCAACCATTACGATAGCGCAAGATGTGCAGAAAAAGCTGGCAAAGACTGCCGGCAGCCGTTTACTCCATATCAACGCCGGACTGAGGGAGTTGGATTCTACCTGCTAGATCTTCACATATTCTTTCATGTAAAGATCGAGCAGAGCTGCGAGGAGAGCGAAGAGCACGGGACCTAGAATCAGTCCCAGGGCCCCAAAGAGACTTAACCCGCCGAGAATACTGAAAAAGAGAAAAAGGATGGGAAGCCGGAGACGGCTCCCAATGAACAGGGGTTTTAGAATATTATCAATGGTTCCCACAACGCCTAAGCCCCAGGCCAGGAGAATCACCCCCTTGAGCTGTTCCCCCTGCAGGAACAGGTACAGAGAGGCAGGTATTGAGATCAGCGTGGAGCCGCCGATGGGGAGCAGTGCCGTGAAGGCAGTCGCTACCCCCAAAAGGACGGCAAAGGGAACGCCTAAGATCCAGTAGGCCAATCCGGCAAGGAGTCCTTGGACCATCGCTACCATCAGACAGCCGTGGATCACTGCAAATATGGAGTCGACGATATTCTCGAATAAATGATCCTTATGCTCTTGATCCATGGGTAAAAGACTGCGGATTTTGTAACAGGTCTCTTTTCCGTCCCGTAAAAAGAAAAAAAGGCTCAAGAGAGCGACCAGGATATTGACAGCAAAAACAAAGACATTTTGGGCAATGCCTTTAACCTGGGAAAGCAGAAAGTTGGATGAGAGCTGTGTCCCTTGAAGCACTGCTTCTCTGAGATCAATATCCAAAGCCGCTAGCTCAAAGGAAGCCGCTTCCCAGAGTCTCAAAATATTATTGGCCCAAGGGATTTCCCTCCATGCCTCGATATCTCCACCGTTTTTGGGGGCATGTGCCGCCTTTACCAATTCCACCGCTTCCTGTGAAAGAAAACCCGCAATCCGCAGGGCAGGGAAGACAACGAGCAGCGTGAGCAGGATCGTAACGATAAGCGCGGCCAGGGTGGCTCTCCCTCTCAGGAGTTTGAGCAGCCACGCATAGGCGGGGTAGACGACGACGGCAAGGATGGCCGCCCAGGTAATGGCCTTGAGGAACGGGCTGATGATGAGAAAGGCCAGATAGAGGATGACCAGGAGCAGGACAAAAAAGAAGACAGTGACAAGCCAGCTTTGTTTCACCTGATCCTCTGAGTTTTCTGTCATTCTTCGGTTAAGTAGCGATCGCGAGGCGGCGGAGTCCAGAAAGGAGGATCAGTATATACAGATCCTTCCTTAATCTAAAAAATGGTCAATCATGAGTCGGCGTGAAGAATTTCACGCAATTTACCTCAGGATGAAACTGATAGCAAATTGGACAAGGGGTTCGGTAGTGGGTCATTTTGCCAGAGATCCGTTCGGCTGTCCTCGACCCTGAGCGCTCGGACCGAAGGGAGCTCACGGCCGAAGCCTTCACTTAGCTTGTCTTGAGACTCTTCGCCTTGCTCAGAGTGACAGTCGAAGGATTCAGGATGACAAGTCTCAAAATGACCCACTACCAGGGGTTCCGCTTGTTGCTATTGCCCTGCTTGAGCCCTACCATAAAATTTTTTAAGTGAATAAAACAATCTGTTATTTTTCTTACCCGCTAACTTTTTTTTCTAGCAAGGTAAAATTTTATAAAAGCGTTTAGATTTGACTTACCAAATGAAATTATTTTTTTATAAAATGACATTTTTTTCTTGACATACAATTCCTTGTGCTATTATAATCCAACCAGATACCAGATGTAGGAGGGTTTTGAAGGATAAGAGTCTCTTCGCCTGAGCAGTGAGTTTCTTTCCCTTGAGTAGAGACCCACCCCAGGAAATCCTAAAAGGAGGTGCCTATGGCAGCAAAGAAGAAGGCCAAAAAGAAAAAGAAAAGGTAAGGTTAATTGTGGTGTGGAGTGGTGGAGGCGCATGAAACCCTCCTGATCTCAGGCGACAGGGTAGCTGTCCTGGCTGCCCAAAAAAAGGCTCTCCGGCGAATAGCCGGAGGGCCTTTCTGTTTGGAGCTGTCGGCTAATGTGCTAGGTTAAAAAAATGGAAATGTGGATAGGGGATCTGCTTGCAGATGCCTCACCTCCCGAGAAGCCGAAATTCAAATCTCCCCTTGTCCTGATTCACGGTCTGTGGACCGGCAGTTGGTGCTGGCGGCCGTGGGCTACTCATTTCGCCAATCTCGGATGGGAATGCTGGGCAATTAACTTTAGGGGACGCTTTGAGACGGAGCGGCGCGCCGCTCTCAAGCGCCTGCAGTTTCAGGACTGCGTGGAAGATCTCAAGCGAGTCATTCGCAGCGCCGGTTTCCCGCCGGTCCTCGTGGCTCACAGTCTGGGGGGGGTGGTAGCACAAAAGGCTGCAGAAGATGAAAAAATATCCGCCTTAATTCTTCTCTCGTGCCTGCCATCCAGGGAGATCCAAATGGCCACGCCGCCCCTGCGGCGCAATCTACGTCTAAAATATGCCCCCCTCATTTTTCTCCGCCGACCCTTCTGTCTCGAGGAAAAGGATTTCCGCCGCCTCTGGCTGGCATCTGTCCCTCAAGGCCGGCATGCGGATATTCTTGGGCGCATGGTTCCAGAGTCCAGTTACCTAGTGCGCGAGTTTCTTGACCGCCGTGCCGAGATTGATCCCAAACGCATCCGTTGCCCGGTACTTGTCGTTGGCGGGAGTGAGGATAGGGTGGTTCCTGCGGCTTCCCTGCGGGAGGTGGCACAATCGCTGCGTGCGGATCTCAAGGAGTACCCCGATCACGGCCACTGGGTGATGGGTGAAACGGGGGGAGACGTGATTGTCAGGGACATCCACCGCTGGCTGGTGCAAAAATTGGGGGAGGGGATCCTTCTTGCGGAGTTCTCCGAACAGCAGTAAAGATCAGGGAAAGTGACTGGATGGAATTTTAAGCACGGATACTTTGTTCTTAATATGAGAAAGAGTCTTAGCCTTCTAATTATTATAGTGGCGCTGGCTTCAGGTGCAGCCATAGCCGAACCCCAGCAGCGGACGAAAGTCCACAGGATAGGTTATCTAGCCTCCGCCTCCGGGCTCGGGCCCCTCGAGGAGGCATTTCGGCAAGGTTTACGCGAGCTAGGCTATGTTGAGGGAAAGAACATCGCCATTGAGTACCGACTTGCGGAGGGAAAGCTCGATCGGCTCTTCGATCTCGCTGCTGAGCTGGTCCGTCTCAAGGTTGACATCATTGTGACGCCGAGTACGCTAGATGCCTTTGCTGCCCGGCGGGCGACGACAACGATTCCCATCGTCATGGCCGCCAGTGGCGATGCTGTTGGTACCGGGCTCGTCGCCAGCCTTGCCCGCCCAGGCAGGAACGTCACGGGGCTGACCGTCCTTGCCCGGGAGCTAAGTGGAAAACGGCTGGAGCTGCTTAAGGAGGCAGTTCCTAGGCTCTCCCGTGTGGCCGTCCTCTGGAATGCGGCCAATCCGGACAAGGCCCGCGATCTCGAAGAGACTGAGGTCCAGGCACGGGCGTTGGGGCTGCGGCTTCAATCCCTGGAGGTGCGGGCTCCCAACGATTTCGAAAGTGCATTTCGAGCTGCAACCTCGAAGGGCGCCGGCGCTCTCTTTACGCTGACGGACGCCCTGATCATTGCTCACCAATCACGGATCGTGGACCTCGCGGCAAAGGGGCGGCTGCCGGCGATTTTTAGTGAAAGGGAGTTTACAGAGATAGGCGGCCTCATGTCCTATGGGCCGAACGACGCCGACTTGTACAGGCGCGCAGCCACCTACGTGGACAAGATCCTCAAAGGGGCTAAGCCCGCTGACCTTCCCGTGGAGCAGCCTACCAAATTCGCGCTGGTCATCAACCTCAAGACGGCAAAGAAGATCGGTCTTACTATCCCACCGGAACTGCTCGTGCGGGCGGATAAGGTGATAAAGTAATTGAAGAGATTGCTTCTCGGTCATGTCTCCGCTACTCTAAAATGACTATAAGAAAGGAGGGATAATGAGGAGAAAAGCGTCTACCATGGCAATCTTTCTGTCTGTCCTGCTTTTCCTGTCTCCAGGTCTGCTCGCGCTGGAGGTGGGGCAAAAAGCGCCGGATTTTGAACTTCCCAGCACGAAGGGAGGGAAACTCAAGCTGAGTAACCTTAGGGGGAAGAATGTGCTGATTAATATTTACCTGCTGGATTATAGCCCGACCTGAATTGAGCATATTCTGTCGTCCGGTGCGGACAATTATCCAAAGTTTTTGGCAGAGAACACCGAGGTTTTAGGCATAAGCGCTAACGCAACCTTTTCGCAGAAGGCCTTTGCGGATTTTCTGAAATTGAATTACCCCCTTCTCAGTGATTTTCAGGATCAAAAGGTTACGAAGGCCTTTGGTGCATTTGATGAAACAACACGCCGTGCCAAGCGGTCCTATTTTATTATCGGCAAGGAAGGGGTTGTGCGTTATAAGAACGTTAGGCCCGGCAATGGGAAACAAGACCTTCTCTCCACTGAAGAGCTACTGAAAGAGATCAAGAAAATCAATCAAGGCTAGGATATGATTGGCGACGGTTTCGCAGGATGGGTTTTCTTCCTGCTCCTGTCCCTTTGGCTTTGGAGCGGTATGGGGTTGGCTCAGCCTATCCCCGGTCAAGGCGCCAACTACAAGCTGGTCCCTAATCTGGAGCCTATGAAGGACCAGTCGCCGACGCCGGATTTTACTCTTTCTGACCCGGCGGGGAAGCAGCTGTCGCTGAAAGGATTTAGGGGTAAAATCGTTTTTCTCAACTTCTGGGCCAGTTGGTGCGTTCCCTGCCGCGAAGAGATGCCGGCCATGGAACGTCTCTACCAGGAGTTCAAGAACAGGAATTTTGTGGTTCTCGCTGTAAACGTCAAGGACAAACGCAATGACGCCTTGGCGTTTATCAAAGAGCTGAAACTGACTTATCCTGTGGGTCTCGATCCTGAAGGCAAGGTCGGTCTTCTCTATGGTGCTTGGGGGTTACCGACTACTTACCTCATCGGACCCAAAGGAGAAGGACTGGCCAGGGTGTGGGGGCCTGCTGAGTGGTACAGTCCTGGGGCCAGGCAGCTTATCAAGGGACTGTTGGATGTGAAGAAGAGATGACTGAAGTTAATATCTTTATTGCCTTTACTGCGGGGATATTCTCTTTTCTTTCTCCCTGCGTGCTCCCGCTTATTCCGTCTTACCTGTCCTTTGTCTCAGGCGTCTCTTTAGAGGAGATGCGTGCGCCCCAAGTTGAGAGTCGCGTGCGCTGGCGAGTGGCCTTGAACTCGCTGGCGTTCATCTTCGGCTTCTCTCTAGTCTTTGTCTCTCTTGGTGTCTCGGCGAGTTTCTTAGGCAGCCTTTTTTTAGGCTACCGCAGTTTCATTCGCATTTTAGGCGGGCTATTCATCGTCCTGGTGGGAATCTATCTTATGGGTTTTTTCAAGATAGCCGCGCTGGAGCGCTATCTGCAATTCCATTTGAGGGATAAGCCTTCAGGTTATCTCGGATCCTTTCTGGTCGGCGTCACCTTTGCGGTGGCGTGGATCCCCTGTGTGGGGCCGGTCTTGGGGGCGATTCTCACTTTGGCCGGGACCTCAGCAGAGATCGAAAAGGGAGTGTTCCTCCTCACCGCCTATGCCGCTGGCCTGGCCTTTCCCTTTTTCCTCAGTGCGGTGGCGTTAAACTCCTTTTTCCAGTTTTTTGCCGCCTTTCGGCGCCATGTCCATCTAGTCCATAGAGTTGCCGGTATCCTGCTGGTAATCGTCGGTATCCTTCTCATAACCGACTATATGACCCTCCTAAACACCTACGCCATCCGCTTCACCCCTGCGTGGCTGATTAAGAGGCTCTAGCCTGAACTACATTTTGGATTTTGGATTGCCGATTTTGGATTTAATCTAAAATCCAAAATCTAAAATCGAAAATAAGTGGTGGTTTGACCTGTCGGCGGGTAAGTGGTAGTTTTTTAAATTCTACCATGCTGCCGGAGATCTCTTAGCAGCGTCTGAAAAATCGATTCCCAGTGGAGAAGCAAATGGAAGACCATATCCGCTCTATCCTGAAGGCCTTAGGCGAAAACCCGGATCGCGAGGGATTGAAGAAAACTCCCTCCAGGGTCAGTGAGGCCCTCACCTTTCTTACCCGCGGCTACCGAATGGATCCAGAGAAGGTGATTAACGATGCCCTGTTTACGGAAGAATACGAAGAGATGATTGTCCAGAAGGACATCGACTTCTTTTCGCTGTGCGAGCATCACCTGCTCCCCTTTTTCGGCAAGGCCCATGTGGCCTACATTCCCCGCCACAAGATCGTCGGCGTCTCGAAGTTAGCCCGTTTGGTCGACATCTATGCCCGCAGGCTGCAAGTGCAGGAGCGGCTCACCAATCAAATCGCCACGACGATGATGGAGAAGCTCGACCCGCTGGGAGTCGCGGTGGTGATCGAGGCACAACATCTCTGCATGAGGATGAGGGGCGTGGAGAAGCAAAACTCCGTGATCGTTACCAGCACGCTTTTGGGGGTTTTCCGGAGCCGACAGGAGACCCGGAGCGAATTTATGAATCTCATTCGGCAAAAGAGTTAAGAGAGGCACCTATGGAAGTCAATTTTAAGGACGCAAGTCCGGAGAAAATCAAAACGGATCTCTTGGCCCTTCCCGTTAATGAGAAGGAATTGGCGCATCCGGTGGTCCGACAACTGGATCGGCTGCTGAAAGGAAAACTCGCCGAGCGGATCAAAAAGGGAAACTTCACTGGGGCCGAGGGCAGCACCCTCCTTTATGGCACCGCAGGGATGCTTCCCGCCGCCCACCTACTTCTCCTGGGGATGGGCAAGGGAAACGAGCAGGATATCGATTCTTGGAGGAAGGCCGCTGCGCAGGCGAAAAGAGAGGCTGCGGGAGTTGGCGCGGAAGAGATCGCTTTTTTTGTCCCTCCTCAAGGAGAGCCGGAAGTCATGGCAGGCGCGATTACCGAGGGGGCATTACTTGCCTCCTACCAATTCAACAAGTATCGATCGGAGAAAAAACCCTCCCGCGAGCTTCGCTTCCTCACATTGTTCCGCCCCGGTTTTAGGAGGAGCGCGGCCATGGATCGCTCGGTGCGCCTGGCTTTGAGTCTCACCCCCGGGGTTTTCCTGGCCCGCGATCTGGTTAACGAGCCTCCTTCCGTCACCACGGCGCGCTACCTGGGAGAGCAGGCAAGGTCCTCCTGCCGGGGTCGAGGCCTGAGCGTCGAAGTGTGGGGCAAGAAAAAAATTCAGGCCATGAACCTGACAGGTCTCCTGGCGGTAAACCGCGGCAGCGTAGAGGAACCTCGATTCATCCTCATTCGCTATCAACCTGCCAGAGCGAAGAAGAAGGTGGCCCTTGTGGGAAAAGGGATCACCTTTGACTCTGGCGGGCTCTCCTTGAAGACCGCCAAGTCCATGGAAACAATGAAACTGGACATGGCGGGGGGGGCCGCGATTATCGGCGCGATGAGCAGGCTACCCGAGCTGTGCCCTGAGATTGAGGTGACGGGTTACATTCCCACGACGGATAATCTTCCCAGCGGCAGCGCCCAGAAACCCGGCGATATCATCCGCTATCTGAACGGCAAAACGATCGAGGTCTTAAACACCGATGCCGAAGGGCGGTTGATCCTGGCAGATGGTTTGGCCCTGGCTGCCAAGGGAAAACCGGATTGCATCATCGACCTTGCTACTTTGACCGGCGCCTGCATGGTGGCTCTAGGGACCGAAGTCGCAGGCATCTTCGGCAACCATCAGCCTCTCATGGATCACCTGATTCGCTGCGGTCGAGAGGCCGGTGAGAAGCTCTGGCAGCTCCCTCTGGTCAAATCCTATCGTGAGGAAATCAAGAGCAGCGTTGCGGATATGAAAAATATCGGCGGCTCGTATGGTGGCGCCATTACGGCCGCCTTGATTCTTCAGGAGTTTGTGGGTGATATACCCTGGGCCCATCTGGATATCGCCGGGCCGGCCTTCGGTGAGAAGGAGATGCCTACGTGCCCCAAGGGCGGGACAGGGTTCGGGGTGCGCACGCTGCTCAGGTTTTTGTCGAGCTATTAGCCATTAGCGGTCAGCCATCAGCTAAGAAAAAACTCGAAACGTCTAAGCTGATAGCTGAATGCTGAAAGCTTCTTAGCGAGGTGGTAGATTATGGCAACGATCGTTCAAGTGGGTGACGATAACTTTGAGGCCGAGGTGCTTCGCTCCGGTCTTCCTGTGCTGATCGATTTCTGGGCGCCCTGGTGCGGACCTTGCAAATCCATTGCGCCGATCATCGAGGAATTAGCCCGGGAGTACGAGGGGAGGCTCAAGGTAGCCAAGCTCAATGTGGATGAGAATCCGGGTACTCCCTCCCGTTACGGAGTGCGCGGTATTCCCAATCTGATTATTCTCAAGGGAGGCGCGGTGAAGGAGCAACTTGTGGGTGTGGTCCCTAAATCACGGTTGGTGAATGCGATAGAGAAAGTGCTGGCCTAGAAAGTAAAGCGGCGCATACTCACGTTCATCAGCAGACCCACTGCCACCATCATCGATACCATCGAAGAGCCTCCATAGCTCAGAAGCGGCAGCGGAATTCCCACCACAGGCATGAGCCCGGTTACCATGGCAATATTGATGGTGACCTGCCAAAAGAAAATGGCGAGCACGCCAAAGACCAAAAGAGAACCGAAGCGGTCCTTGGCGCGCGCCACCACCCGCAGGGAAAGAACGATGAGCGTCAGGTAAAGCCCCACCAGGACCAGGCAGCCGAGAAGTCCCCATTCTTCGGCAAAGACTGAAAAAATAAAGTCGGTATGCTGCGCCGGTAAAAAATCCAGCTGATTCTGTGTCCCCTTAAGGTAGCCTTTTCCCAGAAGCCTTCCAGAACCCACCGCGATCTTCGATTGAATGACATGATAGCCGGCGCCCAGAGGGTCGAGATCCGGGTTGAGAAATATCAGGATGCGCTTCTGTTGATAGGATTTCAGAAAATGCCAGGCGATCGGCATGAGGGCCACTCCGGTCGCGGCCAGGTAAAGGAAAGAGCGCAGGCGAAGGCCTCCCATCAGCATGATGCTCAGGAATATAAGAGAGAGAACGATCGCCGTCCCCAGATCCGGCTGCACTAAAGTCAATAGGATCAGAGGCGCCACGAAAAGAAAGGGGGCCCACAGATCGCGCAGGCGGTAGCCGTCGGGAGGCTCATCGTACTGGAGATACTTGGTTAAAGCCAAAACGATCGCCAGTTTGGCCGGCTCCGAGGGTTGGAGGATAAAAAAGCCGAGATCCAGCCAGCGCTGGGAGCCTCCGCCCACCGATCCTATGAAGAGGACGAGGAGAAGCAAAAACAGGACCACACCATAAAAGGGATAAGCGAGGCGATCCAGGTGGTGATAATCGACGGTGACGGCGCCCAACATGGCAACCATGCCTACGATAAACCAGTAGAATTGCTTGGTGGCTAAACCGCTTGCTTGTTTCTCGGTGACGCTGTAGGTGGCGCTGTAGATGGTAAGAATTCCAAGCAAGACCAGGCCGATGGCGAGGCCCAAGAGAGTCCAGTCAAAGTGGGAGGCGAGTCGACGGTCAATTTGCACGGATTGCTCCCTGCCTGCCGGCCTGTCTGCTGTCAGGCGGATTGTTCTGCAGGGAAAAATACTTCTCGATCACCTTCTTTGCCATCGGGGCGGCCGCGGCGCCTCCATGGCCGCCGTGCTCTACCAAGGCTGCAATCGCAATCACCGGGTTCTCGGCAGGCGCGTAGGCGACGAACCAGGCATGGTCGCGAATCAAGTAGGAGAGTTGCTCGCTCTTGACATACGCTCCGCGCATCTCCGCGACCTGTGCCGTTCCCGTCTTTCCTGCAATCGCCACCATATTAGACTTGGCACGGCCTCCGGTACCCGATCCGCTGTTAACCGCATCGGCCAGGGCGCCGCGGACATGTTTCAACGTATTCTCCTTCAGCTCCAGGGAACGGATCTTTTCCGGGCCGTACTCGCGAATCAGAGTGCCATCCAAGGATTCCACTCTCCGGACAAACCATGGGCGATAGAGCGTCCCCCCATTGGCGACCGTCGCCATAAGATTGGCCATTTGCAGCGGGGTGACATTGACGTACCCTTGGCCGATCGATGCTGAGGGAGTTTCCCCGGGAAACCACGGTTGGCCGAAGCGCCGCATCTTCCACTCGGTGTCCGGGATCAGTCCCGGCTTCTCGTCGTCGAGCGCAATGCCGGTTTTTTCTCCCAGTCCCAACGCGCGGGCATACTTGGCGATCCGGTCGATTCCGATCCTCTGACCTAGCTGGTAAAAGTAGACGTCGCAGGACTGCACGATTCCTTTATGGAGGTCAACAGCGCCGTGTCCTTGCTTCTTCCAATCGCGGAAGACGCGGTTGCCGAACGCCATCGAACCGTGACATTGGAGCTGGGTGTCGGGATCGATAACCTTCTCCTCCAGGGCCGCAATGGCCAGGACGATCTTGAAGGTCGAGCCCGGGGGGTATTGCCCCTGGGAGGCCCTGTTGTTGAGCGGGTGCATCCGATCCTGCCCCAAGGCGCGCCATTCTTCTCCAGTAACGCCCCTGGCGAAGATGTTGGGATCGAAGGCCGGAGTGCTCACGAGTGCCAAGATGGCCCCGCTGTTGACTTCCAATGCCACGATCGCCCCCTCCTTTCCCTGGATGGCCTCATAAGCAGTTTCTTGAAGGTCACGGTCCAGAGTAAGGAAGACACTATGGCCTGGAACATCTTCGACCTCGTGGAGCACTCGCACGCGCCTCCCGAGGGCATCGACCTCCACCTGCTGTCCTCCTGTTCGACCGCGAAGGAACTCCTCCCATCTCCTCTCCAGACCAAATTGACCGATCTCGTCCCCCATCCCGTACCCCTTTTCTTTCTGGGCCTTGAGCTGTTTGGGGCCGATCTCGCCCATGTAGCCGAGCAGATGGGCAGCCATACTGTTTAGCAGATAACTGCGTCTGGGTCGGATCCGCAGCGTGACGCCGGGCAAATCGAGCTGGTGCGTTTCCACTGCCACGAGAGTGCGCCAGTCAATGTCTCTCCCCAGCACCATTTCCTCAAAGGGAGGTCGTCCCTTATTCTCTTCGAGCAGACCGAGCAATTCCCCTTCGTCCCTTCCCAGGAAGCCGGCCAAACGGCGCAGGGTGGTTTCCGGCTCTTTCGCGTCTTCGGGAACAAAGAGAAGATCGAAGGAGGGACGGCTATCGATCAAGAGCTGCCCCTTACGATCAAACACCATCCCTCTGGTCCCGGGGATCTTTTTGAGGCGGATGCGGTTATTTTCAGCGAGATAGGTAAAGCGCTCTCCCTGAATGACCTGAAGAAAAAAGAGACGGCTGATCAAAAGAAGGAAGGCAATCGAAACCACTGTCATCAGGAGATTCGTGCGCCGGCGAAACTCGGGGACGACCTCTTTTCGAAAGGTAATCGGCAGCATATCTAACCTAAAAAGGCATCCGGGCTTCTTCCAGATATCTCTGGCCGTGGCGGAGCAGGGAGAAGACAGCAGGGGCCAACATTGCTGCGACCAGGGCCTCTAAGAAGATATATTTAAATACTCCCATCCAAAGACCATCGACAGCGAGGAAGAGCGTTCCGACCAAAACCAGGGCTACCCCTTTGACCCACGAAGCGAAAAAAACCACCGCGGCGCTCAAAAGAGGATTATGAATCCAGATGCAGCGAGAGCTCAAATAAACGGCCAGAAAGACCAAGGACATAGCGAAGGCGTTGAGACCCAGAACGGGACTGGAGAAGACGTCCACGGAGTAGCCTAGGAGAAAGGAGCCTAAGACGGCTCCTACCGTCGGGTGGTTCAATCCCCAGTAGACACAGAGGACAAGGATCAGATCCGGTACGATCGGCCCTAAAGGGAGAAGATGCAGAAAGGTTGTCTGCAGCAGGATCGCGAGAAAGCTAACTAGTAGAAACAGCAATGACAATTTCATTCGAAATGCGACAAAGCTCCTTTCGGCCTATTCTATGGGTCGGGGCTTTCGGCAGAAACCACCAGAACCTCCTCAATCCGCGATGGGTCGACAGCCAAGGACACCTCCACGTATTGGAAGAGCCCGAAGCTCTTCTTGCGCACCTTGGCCACGGTCCCCACCAGCAACCCTTTGGGAAAGGTGCCATCCAACCCTGAGGTGATCAACCGGTCGCCTTCCTGAATGTCTTCGCTGCGCTTGACGTATTTCATGATCGGCGCTCCCTCCAGCGAGCCGGAGACGATTCCCCGTGCGCGACTTCTCTGGACAATGACATCCACTCCGCTGTGCGGGTCGGTCACCAACAGGACCTTGGCGCTTTTCGACGTGACGGCTACCACCTGACCGGCTGCGCCCACAGGGGAGACCACGGCCATGCCCTTGAGCACGCCGTCTGTGCTTCCCTTGTCCAGGACAAAACTACGAAACCAAGTGCTCGCACTGTTGCTTATTACCGTTGCAGTCAAAGAGCCCGAAGGCAGCTGGGAGCGCAACTCCAACAACTCGCGAAACCGGCGGTTGGTAGCTTCAACTTCCAGCAGCCGATTCCTTTCCGCTTCTAATTCCGTAATGCGCCCCTTGAGCCTATCGTTCTCAGACGCGAGCCCCCTGAAGGTACCATATCTATGCTGGATCTCCTTCAGCTTTGCCACAGTTGCCTGGGCTCCTATCTGTAACGGCCGCATCAACTCCAGCAAGAGAGGCCCGATGGGGTCCCTCTGCAAACGGCCCCGCGCAGCCGCAGAAAGGATAAGGAGAGAAAACAAAACGCAGAGAAAAGAGGCCAGCAGAACCTGATTTCTACGAACAAAAGCGAGCATGGAAGCTCAAACCCTATCGGGGGCGGGGTCCAAGGGCATACCTGCAGCGCCTAGTGAACGGCTACCTCCCTGAGCAGCGAGATTTCGTCCAAAGCCTTTCCCGCACCCATAACCACGGCAGTTAAGGGATCGTCCGCCAGCATGACCGGTAATCCGGTCTCCTCTTTGAGTAACAGGTCGAGGTTCCTGAGTAAGGCGCCGCCCCCGGCAAGGACGATCCCGCGGTCGACAATGTCAGAAGCCAATTCGGGCGGGGTTCGTTCCAGTGAGATCCGCACCGCCTCGACGATCTGATTGATCGGCTCGAGCAGAGAATCGCGAATCTCCTCGTCGGTAATAACCACAGTCTTCGGGACGCCGGCGACAAGATCTCTCCCCTTGATTTCCATGGTCTGAATCTCATCCCCCGGATAGGCCGAGCCGATCGTGATCTTGATCAGCTCCGCCGTCCTCTCCCCCACCAAAAGGTTGTGCTTTCTCTTAATAAACTGGGCAATGGCCTCGTCCATCTTATCGCCGCCCACGCGGACCGAGCGCGAGAAGACAATGCCGGAGAGGGAGATGACCGCCACCTCAGTCGTTCCGCCCCCGATGTCGACAATCATATTCCCGGTTGGTTCTGTGATCGGAAGACCGGCGCCGATCGCCGCCGCCATTGGCTCTTCGATCAGGTAGACCTCCCTAGCCCCGGCCGACTCCGCACACTCTCGCACCGCTCTTTTTTCCACCTCCGTAATCCCGAAGGGAACCCCGATGATGATCCGCGGTCGCACCAGTGTGCGTCGATTGTGCACTTTCTGGATGAAATAACGCAGCATGGCCTCGGTAATTTCGAAGTCCGCGATCACCCCGTCTTTCAGAGGTCGAATGGCAACGATGCTGCCGGGGGTCCTCCCTAGCATCTTCTTCGCCTCGGCGCCTACCGCTAAGACTTTTTTCCCGCCACGGTCATTCCTTTGCTGCACGGCAACCACTGAGGGTTCGTTACAGACGATCCCCTCGTTTTTTACATAGATCAAGGTATTGGCGGTGCCAAGATCAATTGCAAGGTCATTGGAAAAAATGCCGAACAGGGAATCCAGCATCTAAAGCTCCTTATTCTAAGAGAATCGGACTTCGGCCACTCAAGAAATAACAGATTTGCTGCTGCCAAGCAAGGTAATCTCCGGGCCCTGATATCATCCTGGCGTGGAGCGGGATGGTTGCAATGGTTGAAAGCATTACTTATCATAAGAAAGTTCGTCGAAATAAAAATAGCTGAGAGGTCATATCGCCAATGCTCGATTTTCTGCGTAAGCGAAGAAGATCCTGGGTCGTCATGCTCTTTCTCGTCATCATTGTGCTGGTTTTCGTCCTATGGGGCGTAGGGAGTAATATCAAGGAACCCCGTTCGGAGAATATCGCCGAGGTCAACGGGGAGATCATCAGTCAAAGGGAATTTGAACTCCGCTATCAGAAGCTGGTTGAGTTCTATCGCGGTCTCTTTAAGGGGGCCCTGACTCAAGAGACCCTCAAAGGTCTGAACCTCAGGGGCGTTATCGTAGAAGAGCTGATCCAAAAGCGCCTCCTTCTTCAGGAGGCGCGAAAGCTCGGAATGGAAGTTGCCGACCAAGAGCTCCTGGATGCGATTGCCCGTGTCCCGGACTTCCAGGTCAACGGGCGCTTCAGTCAAAATCGTTATCTGCAGGCCCTACGCTCCAACCGGCTTACCCCTGCGGAATTTGAAGGTGAGCGGAGGGAACAGCTCACTATCCAAAAACTTTACGACA
>Ga0209514_10001349_pt1 | contig 42877 bp, 70 predicted proteins | sample Subgrocontami58m_FD_187452 | JGI IMG/M metagenome (GOLD analysis project Ga0209514, IMG submission 187452) | Subsurface groundwater microbial communities from S. Glens Falls, New York, USA - GMW37 contaminated, 5.8 m (SPAdes) (version 3) | ecosystem: Environmental > Aquatic > Deep subsurface >...
AGGATGCTCGCCGAAAACGAAAGAACCAGCCCATATATACTTGTGACGATAGCAAAAATAACAAATAAAATAACAGTGCATGCAAACCAATTTGTGCAATTGCTAAAATCCAATCTCACAATATCCTCCTTTTAAAGTTATAGGGCTATAGGCAAGAGTTTTTGATGTTAATCTTTTGTACTCTTCCATAGAAGTATCAAGTTTGCGTTTTTCCAACATCTCATAGCATTCAACCATCAACTTCTTGAACTCCTCAACACTGAGTTCGTAGATTTTCATTTCATCCATGTTAACCTTTGGGGTTAACAATTCACCACTTTTTTTTATCTTTCCCAGACCTTGACAGTTCGGGCAAATCTTCTCGTCTTCGTAATTAAATAAGTCAGTCATATTCTTTCTCCTTTTAGAGTTTATTCCTTTTATCATAAGCATTTTTAAAAAAAACCCATAATTCCTTTTCCGCCCATTCAGCCTTATTACCTCCAGACGCACAACCAAGTAGATTTTTCATAATCTCCACATCTACTAGACATTGTTTTTCAAACAGAGGTTTTGCATGACCTTCAAAGCCTAACTTATAACTATCATGGAATGGTTGTATGTAATGTTCCATAATTGATTTTTCTAATGAATGTTTTATGTGATAAGCTAATTTTCTAGCTTCCTCACCACTTAATTCTATTGTTATTTTTTCAGCTTTTATATTCATATCCACTCCTTATAAATGTGCGGGCTTTTTGTCATACTCCGGCAAGGGGCGAGAGAAAGGAGAAGTGCTTCAAGATCGCCCCCTTCCAGATATTTCAGTAATAACAATATTTGATTGTGCTTCAATCAATTTCTTCTTGAGCCGATAGATGGCAGTTTTCATACCTTTAACATCTTCTATTTTATATATCCCTTCTTTTGTTGTATATGTAAAATCCGCATAATATTTGAATATTTTCTTACCATTCAACGTAAATAAAAACGGCACTTGTGTTTCCAATGATTTTATTTCGCCAGCTTTTTGAAGAAATTTTAAATCAATATATCTATGAGATTCCGCAATTGAATCAAAATAGATTCCATCAACAAGGGTTTTTCTAGCATTATATTTATTCCTTCTCATGTTTTCCTTTCATCATACATTTCGCAACACCCGGTTTGTGTCCATTCTGAAAATACAATCTTTACATTCCCCTCCCAAAACTCAGGAGCCAGGCAGACATACCCTTTTAGCTCAGATATAGGCTTTCCAGTAGTCAAAGGATGATGTCTATCCTCGGCTAGACGTTGACAAGTTTTGCACTCTGGCATTTTCATTTGTTATTCCCACAACAATTTTCCTTTTTGTATTCGAGAAGTTCTTTTAATTCAGCAATAAGGATTCCCTCGCTAATGGCACACATAGAGTTCTCTCCATAATACCAGCATATTGATTCGTGATTTCTTATATGTTTCTCAATCAATTCCTTAATCTTTTCTTCCGTGTTATCCTTTCCAGCAGTGTTTGCTGCCGTCCCATTTCTTGAGTTTCGATTTAAGTTTTGAAATTTCCTTTTTATCAAGATAAAACAAACAATCAGAGGCTATTTTTTTCTTATACTCATGCAGCGTATCATACAGATAATCCTTCAATATATTTGCGAAAATATCACTATTGCAATTCCATGCAAAAGGGATAACAGGTTTTTCTATAGGTACATCTGTGTCAATTTGTGCAAATAAATTTGTGCCGTCTACTCTAAAATTTATAAAATTATCCATGATTTTCCTTTCTAAATTATAGGTTGCAAGGTGGCCAGCTATCCCCGATATACAGTGATAGCTGTTCGCACTTACGTACACATTACCTGCAACCTAGTACAGATACGGTGAGGAAGACTCACGTATCAAGTTACTTTTTTTCATTAGGTGCCACTTTTTCTGCGGCAGACAAAAAAAGGTATACATCGTTTGCATGCCCAAGAAATTCTCTCTGTTTATTTTTTGATAATGCCTTGAATACTTCTTCAAACGACCTCCTCGTTTCAATTATTTCTTCTTTTGTAAATTCACCTTGTGCCATCTTTTTATTCCTTCCTTAAAATTAATTTGCGGGAAGGGATTGTAAAGTACTTATCTGTATGAGGTTTTAACATACAGTTTTGGGAAATTGTCCCTCCCCGCAACAATTAAGTTCTTTTTGATTCCCTCTGTGTTTCTTTAATGTTCAATCCGTGTATTTTGCCTTTCCAATTATTCATCTTTGCAACTTGTTTCAGGTTTTTAAATTCTACGCATGATACTGGTATATATCCATCAACGATAGCCAGGCATACATCCTTTGCTATCTCTATTTCTACTTCAATATCCTTGATCCACGTGATGCTTCCACCGGATTCCATCTTTGTGGTTTTCTCGACTGCTTTTTGCACGAACACAGGCTTTTCGATGACTGCCTCAGCTTTTTCCAGTAATATTTCAGACTTTTTCGGATTTAGCGCTTCCATGTCCAGCGCCTTCTTAAGCAAACTTTCTCTTTCTTTATCAGCCTTCTCTCTTGCCATCCGTTCAAGCAGTTCCTGTTTCGCTCTCTCAATTCTATCCTGTTCCATCTTCCAGGACACGCGGGTAGAAGATATTTTGCTTTCTGCTTCTTCTACAGGTGCAAGTTCCTTGTCCCAATTGTCCTTTATTTCCTTTGCACTGGCTTTCGCTTTATCCGACATAGGCTTCCAGGCAGCATTGATTTGCTTCTTGATTCTTGCAAGCGATAAGGCAACTTCCCCGGCAAGTTCAAAGTCTTTAACGGTAACTATTTTTAGAGCTTTTGCTTGCTCTGTAAGGCTCAATGCTTCTTTCTTTACGTCTTGTCCGTATTCCGTCATTGCTCCAGTCATGTGCTTTCTCTCCATCCTTTCAAAAGGGTTTCAAATTCTTTTTTCTTCCAATACCAATCAAGTAACTTTCTAAACATCGGACAGCTCTGCTTACGTTCTGCATTGTGTACCCTATACCCGGCATCCAAGCTGAACTCCACAACGATTTTACGTTTAGGCGGGAAGTCTGAAACGAGTCCAGCATATCCGGCCATTCTTAATGGGTCGCAACATGGGTCGTATTTGCGGAGTTTCCAATCATAAATACAATCTTCTGTAACGAGATCAGGCTTTCCGCAATACTTCAACTTCACATTACAAAAAGCCTTTTCTATTGCTATAATAGAAGACCTTCCCAGCGTTGGCAACCCATTTGTGTCGTCTCTATGGAACTCTCTGAACTGTCTCATAGGTATAATCAATTGCTCGTCAATTGAATCCTCATCCAGATCATCCGCGAGAAACAGCCTGATACACTCATGGAAAGCTACCCCTAAATCCTTCTTACGTTCCAGCTTTCCGGGGTGTGCTTTGCTATAATCCATCGAAAGCGGAGCGACAATATTTGAAACAGATGGAATATGTTTACCATCAAGCAAATGAATCCTACTTTCTTCATTGTATGTAAATTCACCCATTATTCAGAGACTCTATTTTGTTGATTAATTTAAGTCTTTACATTACCGACTACCGTAAAGTTGCTTAGCTCGTCACATTTCGAGGATTTACGAATTTATGAATCAAAACCTCCAAGCAATCTGCTTTTTCAAGCTGTAAAGACTTATTATAGATTCAACCCTTCCGCCGCTTCGGCTTTCTTCATTGTAGGCAAAATTCCACATTATTCTAATACCCATTCATTTTCATCAGCCTGTCCAAACACTCTATCAATTATTTCATTCAGATAATCACTCACTATTTTCTCCTGCTTAACCTCTCTCAGTATTGCGATTATCTTGGCAAAATAGGCAACATCAATACCAATCAATTGCTCTTCCAAAATATCAGGATTTGTTAAATCTAATTCAGAAATCTGGAACATTATTTTTAGTATTTCCCCTGCGGTAATATTCCATTTTCTTTTTACAAACTTTTTCATCCGCAAGATAGAGGTTAGCGGATACAAACTGCCTTGATATTTCAATTGCTTTGTTATTAAAGATTCAAGTGCTTCTTTGTTTGTTACCAATCCATCACGGAATGTAAAATAATTAGTCGCATGAATGTAGTCAAAATTTTTATGAATTGCACTAGCATCTCCATTAAATCTCAATATGATTTGTATTTTGTTTGATAATGAAATGGCGTTCGGACTAAAGTAAAGAGGCACATATTCAATTGAATCTTTTTTATCTTCATTAATCCGCATACCTCCAGCTAAATCATTGAAAAACAACTTCACTTGTGTTGGTTTTAAGTTATTGATTGAGATACCAAATATGTTCTTATCTGAAGACACTTCTTTCAACAATAATTCTTTTTCGAGGCCATCAAAAACTCTGATATTGGTTATATCTTTTGTGTAATATCTAGCGAGGGAAGCAAGCACATCCTGTTTTTGCAAGTACACATCATAATCATTAATATCTTCCCCTAGCAGCATAGATGCTATGCTGCCACCAGAAACTAATAAGTTTACCTTTACCTGTTTTCTGAGGTTTTCGTCTGAAATGGTCTCCAGCCATTTGTTCATTTTATTTTCAATTGTTTTTTGTATTGTTTTTATCTGCATTATAAACCTGCCTCCTGTGCGGCCTCGTCTGCAAGTTTGCTCAATTCTGGATCATTGGGTTCTTCTGGCATTGGCGTCATAGATACAATATTCGTATATTTCCCTTTTGTTTCTGTCTTGATAGTAACTCCCGTGCCAGATTCCTTTGCCTTCTTAGCTTCTTCCGCAATCTTCTTATCAAAAGTCGTCCAGTCCACACCGTTCGTATCTTTGATATAATATTTAGTCCATTCTGAACCATCTTCCTTTTTTCCTGTTTTTATTGTAACCGCTGCAATACCTATCATCATTTCCCCTGTATTGTTTGTTGGTGCTGCCGGGGCAGATTTGCTTTGCGGAGTTTTAACTTTTGTTTTGTACTCAACCTTTGTAATTTGTGATACATCAATCCCAGATTCCGCAAGGTCATCATAGGTAAGGTTTCTGATGCCAAGCAGTCTGGTAATTCCGTTGCCGATTAAGTTTGTATAGGCCGATTTAACCACGTCCCCAATGTCAATCGCCGAGGGGGGCAATTCTTTTCCTTGAACATATTTACCATCAACATAAGTTCCCTTTTCGTATTTCTTAAAAAACCCATCCTTGCTTGACCTTGTACCAATACATTCAATGCTTGCATTGCCGAGGGTAAAGATGCCTTTGTATGTCACCATGTAATGTCCATCGTCACCGTCTTGCTGAGTTCTAGGTTCTTCCACTGTCCAAGATATGCCAAACAATCTGGCAATCTTTTCTCCGCCCGATGTTTGCAAATACGGTTTACCATTCTGGTCAACCCAATCTTGGTAATTCGTCACCCGCAAAGATAATCCCTTAATCTTTTTCACCGCCTCAATTCTGGCTTCTGCTTTATGTGCAATACTTATCAAACTATCTGTAGATATTGCAGTCAATACTTCTCCTGTGTCTTGATTCAATTCGTTACTCAATTTATTCTCCTTTCAAAATCCTACAAGCTTTTTCTTCGTTGTCAGTTTCGATTAATGTGCGAGTTTTTTTTGCATAAGGTTTGCATTGATAAACAGTAAACATTCTGCCATCCTCCCAGGCAATAAGCCACTTATCGCCAATTTCAAGCCTTGAGTTGTTTTCAAGCAATGCCTTTAATATATGTTCTCCAGCCATTATTTCTTCTCCCCCTCCCCGCACAATTCTAAAATTTTATCAATTACCTTTTCACATTCCTTGTATATTCTTGCAAAATCAAACGCTTCCCTAGTTGCCGCCTCTTCTTTTCCCTTCTTGATCCTTTTTACCTCTTCAGAGCTACTTAGGTATTCTCTAATAATACCAACCTTGCTTTTCCTAGCCACAATCCCCTTCCTTTCATGCTAATATCTCTCTCATAAGTTATTTCTTCTTTCCACGCCAATTTTTCGAGGTGCATCTTGGGCACTGAATAATATCGTCCGGGTTCTTGCGTGGTGTCCAAGATTTTTTACATTGTTTACACTTTAATTTAGGTAGTTTTGTGTTTGCCATTATTACTCCTTATTATAAACCTCCCTTTAAAAATATCATATAATTAACTGATGCAAATAATATCATATTATTATAATATGTCAACAAGAAAAAAACAAATATATTTCCTCGTTTCCTTGTATCCCAGTAAATACAAGCGTTTGTGGGGATAATTATTTTTTGATAATTTATTTTGGTATTGACAAATAAATAAATTATGATACATTCAATGAGCAACATATAGTAACTTCCCCTTGTGGATTTAACCTTTACCTGGTTCGCAAGGGGAAGCTTTTCCCCTTGACAAATATATGAACTACGAAACAACTGCCGAAATAGAAATAGCTATCGCTAAGCATTACGGATGGCGACAAAATCTTATTGTGCCCAATGTATCATGGGGATTGTTGTACCATGAGGCCGATATACTTGTAATGACCAAGCAAGGTTATTTGACTGAAATTGAAATAAAAGTATCTAAATCTGACTTAATTGCTGACAAATCAAAAAGACAACAACACCAGAGCAAGCTCGTGAAAAGCATATATTTTGCCATGCCGGAGAAGTTAGAAATATATACAGACCATGTGTTATCGAGGGCTGGAATATTAATCGTAGGAAAGACAGGGAAAATTAAGCTATTAAGAAAAGCAGAGATTAACAAAGAATCACGAATATTAACTGATAATGAAAAGTACAATCTTGCTCGCTTGGGAACCATGCGAATTTGGAATTTAAAATCCAATTTGTTGATGCAAATGAATAGTTATAAAAATTTGCTAATTTCAAAATGATAATTTTCTTGACAAAAATACGGATTGTGGTAAAATAAAAGGGAAATTTACAGGCTTGTATGAATGAGATGCAGGCGATACATTATACAGCCCGTGAGGGCGCAACAGAACCCGGCAATAGGTGCTCATTCCACTTATTGACCGGGTTTTTTGTTGGAGTATTTATGAAAAAACCAAGAAAAGTATTAAGGCGTTTGTTGAAACAATACAGAAACGAGTCTGAAGTTGTAGATTGCATACAAATTATCATTGAGAGGTTAAACAATGATAGGCACTCTTGACCATGCATTGAATTACCTATCACAAGGCATCCCGCCAATACCAGCAAACCCAAAAACCAAAGCACCGCTTGTCAAGTGGACTGAGTATCAAACCCGATTACCCACAAAAGAAGAAGTCATTGCAATGTTTAAGCAATTCCCAAAATGTATGATCTCGGTTGTTACCGGAAAAGTATCAAATCTTGTCGTGATTGATGCTGATTCCCCTGAAGCTGTACAAAAGATAGAAGAACACTTACCAGACTCATACGAAACAGTAATTGATATATCCCCACGTGGAGGTCGGCATTATTGGTTTCAGATGAACGGCGTGGAGTACCAAAGCAAATCGGGTATATTTGAGAAATGCGATATAAAATGCAATGGTGGTGTATTGTGTGTTCCGCCTTCTGTTAATGATACAGGAGGACAGTATCGGTTCCTGAATAGTTTAAATTTTGAACGTAGCATGTTGCATCCCATGCCTGAAAGTCTTTCTAAGTTCTTGCAGTCTTTAAGTAGTAGTATATATAATAAAACAAAAACGCAAGATGTGTGCCAAAACTTGAAATATTTCGAGGAAGGTACAAGGGATGATAATTTATTCACCGTAGCAAACGGATTGATTAAATCCGGAATCAATATTGTGCTTATTACCGAAGTGCTTAAAAGATTAATACTTAGTTGGGGTGAAAAGCCTGACGAAAAATGGATTCAAGATAAAATTCAGAGCGCCCTAAGCCGGGTAGAACGCAAAGAAAGAAATTTATCTGCCGAAGTACATGATTGGGTACTGTCTACAAGTGGCGTCTTTTTGTCTACAGAACTCTACAACTGTCTACAGTTGTCTACAAGGGAGGACAAAAAGAATGTTTCAATCATACTAAAAAGATTATCAGAAGAGAATATTATTGAACGTTCAGGGAACAAAAATGGATGCTTCAGAAAATTAGACATAAACGAGGAAGTAATTGACTATGTTAATGTTAAGACTACATGCCTAGATATTAAATTCCCATTTCAAATTGAAGATTATGTGCGGATAATGCCAAAAAATGTTATTGTCATTGCCGGGGAACCGGATGCAGGAAAAACCGCCTTCCTTTTGAACCTGGTTAAAATGAATATGGATAAGAACGAGATATTCTACTTTTCAAGCGAAATGGGATCACTTGAGTTGCAAGACAGATTAAAGAATTTTGACCATCCGATTAACGAATGGAGATTCAAACCGATTGAACGTTCAAATGACTTTGCTGATGTTATCCGTCCGGATGCCGTAAACATAATTGACTTTCTAGAAATTTCAGACAATTTTTACCAAGTATCGGGATTGATAAAATCAATCTATGACAAGCTTGATAAAGGTATTGCCATTATAGCGTTACAGAAAAACAAGGGAACAGATTTTGGACTTGGTGGGATGCGATCACTTGAGAAACCACGGCTATATTTAAGCATGGAACCGGGAAAGCTTAAAATTATCAAAGCAAAGAATTGGGTGTCCGCCGATAAGAACCCAAACAAGTTATCAATTACGTATAAACTATACAAGGGCTGCCACTTTACACCAATTTCAGGGTGGTTAAAGCCAAATGATTAGACGGCTTAAATAATTTTTGGAGGACTGAAGCATGATAAGTGGCGAAGAATTGATTAATTTATTAGTAGAGAGGTTGAAAATTAAAAATATACCTCCCTCTGATAATAATATAATTATCGAGTTGAGATCATTAAACCCGCTTGAAATGTCTCGCTATGCCCATTTTCGTAAACATTAATGATAGACATATACAAAAACAAGGTAAAACTGCCGATAAGGAATTTAAGGGGGTGAACGATGGGAAGCTATAAGGATATATATGATATAAACGTTACAGTGTGGTATGACAAGAAGGTTTATACTGTCTCTAGGCATTATGAATCTGGTAGTAATAATGGGTGTAACCACATAGAGAATATTCCGGGAACTGCCGAGTACATGGGGCAAGAAATATTGGAAAAAATCAAATCAGCTACTTAATGAAATTATGGAAGTTGTTTGGAACTCCACTGAACAATACGAGTTAAACGCACCAGGAAGCCTAGTAAGCCCTCCTGGTGAGTTTTGGCATGGTTATAGACATTGCGCAGCCTTAGCATCGTTTGAAAGTAGCTCGTCGCTCATTACTGCAAGCCGGTTTTTAAAATCAGCATAGGTTTCAGTAATAAAATCTAAGTCGACAAGTTTCGGCATGGATATAGTAATACCATGCCGGATCAAATGCCAGTTGTGCGGATCACCCTCCTCTAACTCCCAAGCATCCCCAGCGTAAACCACTATTAATCGTTCACCGTTAGGCTGTAGCATGTTTTTATCCCCTTTTACGTGTAAAGTGTATTAATTCAATCCGTTAGTGTCTCTTTTTGATTTATTCCACTCTTCAAATTCTACATATTTGCATTTTGCGCATGGTTTCTCTTTTGTGCCCATTATTCCCCTTCTTTCTTTTTGTATTTTCCTAAATCTGATACTGCATTAACGCCTTCGGCAAGGCACTCTTTTATTAACGTACCATAACCATTGATTTCTTTTATTTTCTCTCTTGGCAAGCATTTTCTGACGGTAATATAGAGATAAGTGTTGTCGGTAAATCTAATACCTTCTGACATTAATTTGCTATAAGCCTTTGTGTCCTTTAGTTTTAGTACCATACGATGGCAAATTCTTATTTGGCTGCTCGTATATCCTGACCATGTCCCCTCGATCACGTATCGTACTCTTTTCATTTTGCGCCATCCTCCAGTCCGTCGATAATTTCCCGCTCGTAAGCGTTCAGGGTTTTAATGAGTTTTGTTGCTGCTATACATCGGCTTAACTTCTTTTCTGCCAACTCTTGGGTATAATTCGTCTTTGTAACGTCCTCAGCTCCAAGTTTTCCGATTATTGCAGGTATTAAATTTTTATTCATTTTCCTATGACCTCCAGATAACCTTCCTTTGTCCATTTGCCGGGATAAACTTTAACAGTTTTGTTTTCGGTTGTACGCTGTCCATTTTCGGCCATTTTCGCCTTTCCGCATTCTTCCCACACAGTCCACCAGCAAGCGCCGAGGATTGCAAATCCCATAATTACTGACCACAGATACCATTGTTTTGCTTTAGTCATTGGGTTTTAATCCTTTCTCTTCCTACCTCGTCAAGTAGTAAATATTTGAGGGCTTCCGCGGCATCCCCCAGGGTAAATTTCTTATGAGTTTTGTTATCGGCTGCCACAAAATAAAGTATTGTCTTTCCTTCATCGTCTTGTACCACTTGTAGTTTATCTCCTGTTTTCATTGCCAGCCATTGCGTAGTATACATCGTTGTGTAAAAGCTAGCCGTATCCTTGCAATCCTGGCAGGCTATTTGATAGCCCTCGATACCGTTAATACTGATAATTGTCTCATCTACATCTTGTGTGTGTCCACATATCCTTGTTACTTTCATTTTGTGCCTTTCTCCCCGTATATCTAAGCCGGTAGGACAGCTTGTTAAAAAGGTTAAACTGCTAACGATTCTACAAGAGCAAAATATTTACTTGATTTTGGTATTCTTATTTTATCCCTCATTACATAATCTGTCTGTATTTCTGTATCATTTTCAACTTGCAATTCCTTGTCCAGTCCTTCTGGTAGTCTATCGTAAGTTTTTATATAGATAGTAGCGTGTTCTCCGTCTTTAGCGTGTGCTGAATTGCTATACCAGCATGGGAAATATTTACCATCAACTTTTAAGCCTTTTTTTAATAATTTAATTTGCATGTTTTTTTCCTTTCAAGTTTGTATCTCCCTCGATAGGAGGGAGAAGGGGTTAAAAGCTAAGATTTAAAATAAACAACTTCAAAATCGGTAGGGGTGGAAAAACATATTCCAGTTTTACCCCCTTTTACTTTTACGGGTCTCTGCGATATTTTCTCGCCCGGATTACAGTATCCCATCGCCATTTCTTCCGCTTGTGCAATACTCCCCTCTATTTTTTCTACCGCTTTACCCATTACTGTATCAAATAATATAATCATCTCTTCCCCCTCTTCAGAGTTTTTACTTTTTGCGCATCGCACTTGCTTTGCACGTTAGGATATATAACAATAATCGTACCATTCAGGATAAATTTATCAAATCGCCCGCTAAACCAGTAAATACGCCATAAGTATTTTTTCGACATATTAAATCGGTATAAATCAGCCACACTAAAAGTGTTTCAAAGTGAAACAAGTATTGCCATAAGCATTTCATAGTTGCAATAATTACAATAAAATCAAGGCCTACAGGGTGTAACTTATTGATACATGGCAAAACTGTATGAAATGGTTACGGTTCTATGTGTTACCGAAAATACATTTGTTGATATTAAAGGACTTATGATTTTAATTGATAATTTATCTGAACGGTATTGATATTGCAGTATAAAAAGATAGTTAATTTTGGTTAATCTTTTTGAAAAGGGGTGTGAAATGGAAAGCGTCAAAGAAGTAGTAAAATGGGATAGTTCAGGGCAGTTTACAAGGATTGCAGTTGTTGAGTTACTAGGGTGGCGTAATTGCAAAGGCAATGCAACACCAACGGGGAAAAGGATTGCTAGAACTAATTGGGATAAGCTCACGCCAGCGGCCAGGAATGTATTGGTTAATCATGGGGTGGAAAAATGAAAACAGTAAAACTTAATAACGGGTGGACGGTAATGGCAAAAGAAACGAAGTACGGAATGTGTGCTATCTCATATTCTAACCGGACTCAAGCATCTCGTAAAGCATTCATGCTTCGAGCAAGCGAAGGCCTTGACTGTGATGTTATGAACGGAGCGGGCAGACCGTTCTATATAAGGGTAAATTCTTTGGAAATCAAATAGTAACAAAATTATCCTTGACAAACAAAAACAAATAGTGTAGCCTATAGGCAGCTTATCCGAAATGTGTTTATTGATTTATTAATAAACCATGTGAAGGCAACGCCCATGAGGGCTGCTAATTATAATAACAAACTACCTCTCGTAAGAATATGAACAAAATGACTAACCACGATAAGGATAAGCAGATTAAAACCGTACTAACATTCCTGCTGAAAAATTGTTGTGATCTTAAAATAGTTGAAATTTATCCCGGTTGTAATAGAGTAAAGGTTATTTACCATGAGAACTACAATGCAAATCACGTACAAGTCTAAACCCATAACTTTTGGTATTAAATCCAAAGGCCTCGGCAATATTGAAAGAACCTTCCACAATCCCATAAGACAGGATGATGTTAAATTCCAAAATAAACACCCGGCCTGTAAGTCATGCAAAGGTTGTGGTCATGGAGAGTGCCCTATCAGATGACCGAAATAGAATACATCAACTCTACCAACTTAGTAAAATGCAGAAATGCAATACTGATTATAAAAGATATCTGTGTTGATGATATCATAACAAATGCAAAACGCTTGATCTTACTTGACACGCTTTGCGGAATTGTAGATAAGCTGGAAAAACAAATCATAATAAAAACATGACTACTGATACTGTTGATAAGCCCATTAAAAAACGGACTAAAAAACAGCAAGAATGGTATGATAAACTATCACGACAAAAAACAAAAGCCGATCCACACAAAATAGCGGAGCTACTTTCAAGCGGTAAAATTAATAAATCAGATGTTGCAAAACTCCTAAATGTAACTCCTCAAGCCATTTATAATTCAATAAGAGAAAATAGAATTGATACTTCTGGTTTCGACATACCCTCTATAAAAGACAAGGAAATTGACGAACTTTATGTGCTCGGTAGTATTCTACGTAAGCGCATGTACGATAAGGTCGTGTCCGATGACAAGTTAGGACTAATTGAAATGTGTGCAGGTATAGATCGTACATTCCAGCAACGCCGGGAACTACAGGGCAAAGCGCATTCAAGCATCAATGTATTCACTCTTGTGCTTCAACGAGCAGACCAGCAGATAATTTCTACGTCTGCAACTACAATATCTAGTACACCTATTCCAGATAATCAACCTATTGTACCTGATGCCGGCAACCATACCACAGGTTGTCAAGACAATGTAACGTAATAACTATTCTGAGACCTCACATAATAGACGTATACAATACCAAACCAAGGAAACAAGGTAGTGTCTATCGGTGGTTGATGTTTGCCGATACAGGGCAGGCCGGGTAGGGGGGGGACACCGATAATTAATTTTAATCGTATCATACCTGAAAAATTTTTATGATTTCTAAAAGAGGTTTCAATGTCAATCAGCAAGATAGAGATATTTTTGATTCTATTAGGAGTAATATTTTTTGGTACTATGGTATGGTGGGCAATGACAACTGAAGGGTATTTGGCAATATTTATGTATGATTTATTTGAAAAGATATTTCAATAAATTTCAAAAGGCAGTTGACAATCACACATAATTGTTATATACTATACACATAATGAGTATTATAAAGTGTAAGATATGTGGTGTTGAGGTAGAAGTAAAGCCTTACGACATAAACAGGCGCACGTTATGTGAGTCAGTAGAGTGCCATAAAGAGGATAGGCGCCTCGCAATGAAGGCATATAGACAGACTGAAGCAGGGAAGGCAATGACGAAGTTTCTTAATTTGAAGTATAAGGTGCCAGACATTGATAAGGTATGTCAGGTGTGCGGAGAGCAGTTTAAGACAGCGAGAAAGAATCGTTATATATGTTCTAAACCTGAGTGTCAGGCTAAGGGAAAGTATTTAAGGATTAAGAAATACAGAGCCAGTAATATAGAGAAGTCAAGAGCGAGGGATATAGTAAGCAAAAGAATAAACAGGGAATCCTCTATGAAGAGAGAGCCTTGTATTGCATGCATAGACAGCATCCCAGGAGAAGCCCATCATCATAATTATTCAAAGCCAAAAGATGTAATTTTTCTTTGTTGGGACAGTAATTAAAAGAGGATTTATGGATATAATAACAAGTTACATGGCAGCAATAGGACTTGGGCTTTCACTATTTTGTTATTTTGTTTTAATGACACATAAACGAGATAGTGTTGTTTCCGGTGAAGAGACTGGAGTATATTGCCAAGTACACTGTAAAAGGTGTGCTAGGTTAATGATAAAAGACGATCAAGGATTTATATCGTGTGCGAATAAGCTTTGCGAAAGACAGGGGATTCTATATTATCCACCTTCCATTAAGATATATCGAGTAGGCGAAAAAAACAATTAAACTCAAGCAGTATAAGGCAGCCATTGGTTTATATTACCCTGGCCTATGACTGCCGAGTCTTTAAAGAAAGTAGCGAATAATGGGTGATAGAAGGAGAATTTATGAGTATAACTACATTTGAAGGCGCTAAGATTGACGATAAGCTATATTGTGGAATATTTCCGACAAGCAAGCGTGATGATAAGACAAATTGTTATGTATATCAAGTCAGATCTGGTGAAAAATTTCCATTACAGCTCAAGAACGAAAATGGGTGGCTTTTAGTATTTACAATCAAGGGACAGCTTTACCCAGGTGGAGGCCAAGTCGTTTTTTGGTCAAAGCCTGAATTTGTAATACCGGCAAAATTACAAAAGACAAATGAAAATCACGTGCCCAAACTGTAACACCTTAATGAAAATTGAGACGGATAAGCATCCTTATAAATGCCCGTGCTGTGGGAAGATTATTTTATTGGATAGATAATGGGATTACCATATTTTTATTGGTATTATAATTACGGGAATTACATGAGGCTGGAGAATGATACATCAACTCCAAAGACATACACGGTGTATATCTATTTTTACACAGGGGACGATAAGAATACTTATGATTTAACATTAGATGATGGGACTAAAAAAAGCGTCTCTATATCGAAAAGCGTAAAAAAGGTTTTCGGCATTAATACCGCCACTGGAGATATAAACACAGGCGACAATTTCAGTATTTCCGAAAATGCCTTAGATACATTGTGGGAATTAGATAGTGTTAAAATCACGATGGCTCAATATGCAGCTAAAATATGGGAACATTTATTACAATTTACCATATTTGATGCAGATTGGGGGCTGAATTTTGTTCCTGAAAATGGTGATACCTCAGCATACAGAACATTTACCAAATCAAGCGATGTAATTACTTCGGATTATACAGGCAATATTTATATTTATAATCCTTATGCCGGGCTGGGTATTAATGGAGTTTATCGGGGATACCCAAATACGCAAATAGGGAAAACATTTTATATTAATTCAGTATTGCTTAAACATTCAGATAATGGCGGTAAGGAATCCGGCGTTGGCGATATAGGGAAGTTTTACAGTGGTGGATATTACAATATAAGAGAAGTAATATTACATGAATTTGCCCATTGTTTAGGATGGGGACATCCATTTGACAGTAATGGTTACAGCGGTATCCCGATAGCACAATCTAAAAGCTTTAATACGAATTACAATTCCTATTTTACATTTGGAAACCTTAGTCGTATGCAAATGCCAGCATACAAAGGATTTATACATCCAGGTGGTGTTACCGAAGGAACCCTGAACACACTAGATATTATTTATAACAACACAACCACTTCAGCGATAATCAATGGAAGTATAACTGGTAATAATACCACGGTAAACAATAGATTTAAAGATGGCTTTGGAGTTGCTTATTTAATAGATGGACACAAAAAAGAGTGCATGTATTCATCCCCTATTGACAGGAATGGTGATTTTAAATTTAGACTAAGAATTATACCACCTTCAACGGTTAATTATTATGTTTTAATAACATCGGCAGAATTTAATACCCATTTTGTACAGCAAGAGAAAAAGGGAAAAACAAATGTATTGCGTCCCATAAAAAGAAGAGACGATAATACATTTGAAACTATTCTGGATACTGATAATTTTGATGGATACGCATTTGAAGAATACGGTAAAATTTATTATGCTACAAAAAACATTGGAGCGATCGCTACAGGGACAACAACAATAACAATTAATCCTACTACCGGCTCTTCTGGTGATGGTTATTCAGCAGACACCGTATTAGAATTGGAGGGCTTGATTTCTAGTTATGTTAATTATACAGGTGCAAATACCTTCTCTGTTACTAAGCTATCGGGAAAATATTATTTATGCGCAAAGACCCATACTTCTAAGACTGGAGACAATGGGAACAAACCCAAAATAGGTAAGAAATGGAAAAAATATTGGGTAAAAAGTCCGAGTAAATATGAATCCGATGCCACAGAATGGAAAAAAGACACAAAATATTATGGTGATTTTAGTTATTCTGAGGATAGTAAGAAAAAACTAGGTTGCATGTCAGATTAAATAATTAATACTTGACAATCTATAATATTTATGTTATAGGCAATAGCAATGAAAATAACAAATAGTCTCTCTACATGGTTGGCAATTGCAGGAATGCTTCCAATGGGGGTTGGTGGCATTGCTAAAGGTGTTGATATTCTAAGGTATGATTTTTTAGGCAAAGCACACAATGAAGAAGAAGTCTATGTAAGGCATATGACCTCAGACCATCTCCTCGATAACGAACATGCCCAAACAACAAAAATCCCAGTAACAGATGGTGTAATCATAGTCAATGTATTCCCTGATAAATGCGTTGTGGTCAAGCGCAAGACAAGCGATGGGATGGTAACGGCAATGAAGGTGTTGCCTGACCCTGAGAAGGCTGAGAAGATTAAAGAGATATACTCTGATTGCTCTAATGGTGTGGCTTACGCAATGGCTGCCCCGTTTGATTTCGGCGCACATAAACAAGATTGTGACTATAAAGAAGAAAAACAAGGGGTAGCCATTGTTAGGTCTTACGGTGATGGATGTGTCTTGAGATACGAGTTTGATAAATATGGAAATAGCAAGAACTGGGTTTGGGTAAAATATAAACATAATGCAAACTGAAACATTAAACGCTAAAGCACAGGAGAAAGAAACCCAACGGGCATTGCTATGGCGCGAGGATTATGTTGTTTGGACAAGAGATTATTTTGGTAGAAATATTGCAAACAAAGCCTTGTCAGAAGGTATGAATATTACTACTAAAACAGGACTTGGAATACAACAAGAACAAGCATTCAAAGAAGTAGACAAACTTATAATGGCAAGATTGAAAAAACTTGCCCAAACCCAAAGACCAGAATTAAATATAAAACTCACCGAACAAGATGAACTATATCTTAAAAAAATCGGAGTGTCAATAATGGCCGGACGTGGAGTAGGGAAAGATTTTTGGCTTGCTGTGCTTGCTGCCAGACTGCTTTCAATATTTCCTGATTGTCGTATAGTTGTTACTGCTAATACTGATACTCAGCTTAAAAATGTATTTTGGTCAAGATTTAAAACGGTTGCAAATCTTGCTTTAAAATATTCTGATGAAGACAATGAAACAATCTTTACTAAAATGTTTGAAATACAAAGTGAAAAATGCTTCTGTAAAGATACCGAAGCGCATCCCGAATGGTTTATGGAAGCAATCGTATCGAGAAAACAACCCGCAGGAAGTGACGCTGGAAATGCAGCAATAAGCGGAAGACACGGGAAATATCTTTTCTTTTTCATAGATGAAGGTTCTCACGTAGAAGACTATGTATTTAAAGATTTCGAGGAAACAATGACTGGCGCTGTAAATTTAATGTTTATAGTTTTCAATCCAAAGCGCACGAGAGGATATGCAATAGATACTCAATATAAAGACAAAGATAGATGGGTTGCCTTGAGATGGAATGCAGAGGAATCTGAAATTATAACAAATAAAGATAAACATAAAGAAATTGAAGATAAATATGGTGGTAAAAATTCAAATCCCTATAGAATTTCAGTTTTAGGACTCCCCCCTCTTGCCGACACAGATACCTTAATTCCTGCTGATTGGATTGAAGATGCAAAGACTAGAGAAATAGCATATACCGATGATGATCCATTAATAAAATCATTTGACGTTGGTGGTGGCGGCGATCCTTCTGTTATTGGTTCAAGGCGTGGTTATAATTTCAAAGATTTTGGCTTTGATGTTAATAAAGAAAACGATAGTAATAAAGTTACTCAATGGGCAAGAACTAATTTCTTAAAAGACGAAGCCGATGCAATGGTTGGCGATGTTGGGAATCTTGGGTGGGCAGTTATTGGTAGTTTAAGAAAAGATTTAGGATGGAGAATTGTCCCTTACGATAGCAGAAATACGGCCATAAGAAGTGACTTATATTATAACAAAAGGGCTGAAGATTATTTTAAATTAAGAGATATTTTCCAAGACAAATTAATATCAATACCGGATGACGATGAATTGACAAATGAATTATTGGCATTGCAATCATGTGAAAAAAATGGTAAAAGAGCCATAATTGATAAGAAACTTATCAGAAAAGCATTGGGCGGAGAGAGCACGAATAAATCCGATGTGTTGGCTATGAGTGTTTCAGTAGACGATGATGATTTCAGAAAGAATACAAGACAAGACGAAGATGATGAAGATGCCTATTGTGTTGCTACGATAAGAAATCCAATTACGGGATATTAAAATGAATACTAGAATTGTAATTCCAATTGGTGCTATATTTTTAGTTATAATAATTGCGTTTTTTATTTGGAAAGTAGAACGGAAAATTAATTATAAAATAGGGTATAAGAAAATGGTGGAACAAACAATATTGGAAATGGTTAAAAAAGAGGCATTAAAATAAACCAGGAGAAATAAATGAAAAGGAATATACAGCTTTTGGAGAAGTGGAAATTCGTTTAGAACTAGAAGGCAAAGGAATTGTATTATATATTACTGATAAAACTCTAATAGAATGTCTCGAAATTAGAAAAGTAGTAAATTTAAACGAAATATCATAAGGAGAATTAATATGACAAATTTCCCGTGGAAAGATTGGGGTAGGGAATTTGAAGATTGGTTTGAAGAGAATTACAAAAACAGAATAAGTAATTATCCAAATACTATAAAATATATTATAAAGGACATCGCCAGAGATGCCTGGAATAAGGGTATTTTAGTAAGTCATGGTTTAGATAAAGTTGAAAAATAAATGCAAATAGACTTAAACAAAATAGATAAAGACGAACTTAAAAAAATCGGAACTCTTGTTAAAGAAGATTTTGACAAGGACGTTGAATCACGTTCCGAGTGGATAAAAAATGGCGCTGAATGGTTTAAACTATTTACCGGATTCAGGGCAAAGAAAACATTTCCGTGGGAAGATTGTGCAAATGTGCATATACCGTTGCTGGGCACATCTATCTTACAATATCAGGCCAGGGCTTACGATGCCCTATTTGCTGCGCGGGAAATAGCAAAAATGTTTTCTACCGATGGGAAATCAGTAGACTCATGTAAAAGAGGTTCTAAATATCTGAATTATCAATTAACCGAAGAGATGGAAGAATGGCCTGAAGAATCAGATAATTTGTTAGTTTTGCAGCCTATTTATGGTGTTGCTGTAAGAAAGACATATTACGATGCCGTTATTGGACGTATTACAAGTAGACTTCTGAGTGTTTCATCATTCGTTGCTCCTTACAGATGTCGCCGATTAGAAGATGCGTTAAGGAAAACACATTGTTTTACTTTATCATTAAACGAAGTAAATAAAAGAATAGAACTTGGTATTTATAATAAAGATGCAGAGGATTTAAAGGCTACAGATACGGATGAATCCAATATATTTTCCAAAATTACTGATAGTGTGGATAAGGCAACCGGAGAAACAAAACCCGCCGAATCTGAAGATACAATCTTTATTTTAGAACAACATAGGTTGTTAAATTTAGGCAAAGGAAAGACTAAACAACCTTATATTGTAACGGTGGAATACGATACCGGAACAGTGCTTTCTATCGTTGAACGTTTTTACGAAGACCCACTAACAAAAGAAACAGAAACATTTGAATATTTCACAGCATATCCCTTTATTCCTAACCCTGAATCCTGGTGTGGATTTGGTTTTGGGGCAATGATGCAGGGGCTGAATGAGGCTGCTAATACAATCTTGAATCAGCTTATAGATTCTGGTACATTAGCCAATGTGCTTGCTATGAGTGGCTTTATTAATAAGCGTAGTGGATTAAAGAAGGGGCAATTAAGAGCAAAATTAGGGGAGTTTGTTGAAGTAGATGCAACGTCTGCTGATTTTGCAAAAGATATATTCCAATTTAAAGCCGAGCCGCCTTCCGCAGTGTTATTCACTGTTCTTGGATTATTACAGCAATATTCAAAAGAAATAAGTTCTGTGTCTGACTCCCTTCTTGGTAAATTACCACCTTCAGACACCACAGCCACGACTATGCTTGCTGTAATGGAACAAGGCATGAAAGTATTCTCTGTCATTCACAAACGCAATCACAGATCGTTTAAAAAGGAATTAAAGAAAATAGCCATACTTAACAGTATGCACTTAGATGAAAAAGTATATTTCTATGTGCAGGATTCCACTGCTGACGAAGTCCAATATGAATTTTCCGGCAAAGTAGACTTTATGAATAAGTATGATGTTATCCCGGTAAGCGATCCTAGTATAACATCCCGCGCAGAGAAACTTATAAAAGCAAAAACTGCTTATGAAATTGCAATTGCAAATCCATTATTAAGTCAAGATAAAATGGTTTTATGGCAAGTAACCAAGAAACTATTTGAAGCAAATGAAATATTCGATATACAAATACCTAAACCACAGCCGCAAGAACAACCCGACATGACCCCGGAAGAAGAGCACGCGAGTATTCTCATGGAAAAGGGCGTACATGCCTTGCCAGAACAAGATCATTTACAACACATGGATGCACATCAGTCATTTATGGAAAGTGTCTGGTATGAACAATTAACGCCTCATGGTAAGAAGTTGCTAGAAGAACATAATCGCGAACATCTTTCGATGCAGTATCTAAAAGAAAATCAACAAATGGAAGAAGGTATGAATGGAGCCGAGCAAGGAAGAATGGCAGGAATGGCTATGCAGCCCATGCAGTAAACAATTCCTGATTGAACTTGAAAGCGAAAAGCAAAGACAATTAGAAGTAACAGTGTATGGCAAAAAGGAAGATTTTGAGTCAGGACGGGGACGTATCCTCGAGATTGACTATGTTATTGATTTGATAAAAGAGAAAGGAGAATAATGGAAAATAGTACAAATATACCAATTGGATTTTTTATATTACTTGGATTTACAATTTTCCAATTAGTAAGGTTATATTTAATTTCAAAAGATGAAATTGTTAGATGTTTTTGTATGGTATTTTTAAGGAAAAGGTATAAGGAAATATATCAACAACCAATAAATAAACTTTTAGAACCAGGATTAAATAACATTTATTTTAATGATGATTCACGATAGAATAGCTTCAACCCGGCAAGAAAATAACCTTCCATTTGTGGTAGATAGTATTTGTCTTGTTGGGAAGCTATTCTATCTAATTACAAATAGAATAGGAGAATAAAAATTAATGTGGATTGCCTGGTTTTACCAATTACAGGAAATGCAAGATAGACATATTGATACTAAACACATAAAGGAAAAGGAGAATAAACAAATATGAAGCGTATAAGAGAATTAAAAGGTGGGAATATAAATGATGGTAAAAAATATGAGCCGATTTATAATGGCGATATTAAAAATCCTGTTACAATAGTTACAAAACCAAGAAAATTAAAGGAGAATAAATGTTAGATATTGAACCGTTGTTCAGTAGGATTATTGCAAAGCGTGTCGAAGTGGACAAGATAGGCTCAATTTATGTGCCCGAAACTGCAAATTCTATGAAGGCAACAGAGGGCGAGGTTATGGCCATTGGCGATGAAGTATCAGCCGTTAAAGTTGGGGATAAAATCTTCTGGGGTAAATATTCAGGTGCGGAAATTGAAAGGAATAAACAGAAGTATATAATTATGTGTGAGGATGATATTTTGGGTATTATCAAAAAGGGGAAATAATTATGGGAAAGAAAAAAGTTACGCATACTCAAGATATATTATTTTATGAAGGTAATGTCCCTCGTAATTTAACTGTAAAATCATTCAAAAATCCACTACCTCATATCATGGTATTTGATATTGGATTTCACAAAGACGATAAAGGCTACGTTGAATTTAAAAAGGGAGGCAGAGAGGTTGCCAGGAAATACAAAGACGGCTGCAAGCTTAATTACATGATCGAAGTTGATGGTAAGTCCTCTGGTTGGAAATGGGTTAAATATAATCATTAAATTATGAACGACTTAGAAAAAACAGAATTGAGTTGTGCTGCATTTGAGTTCTTTTGGTCTGCCACGCCTGAAGAAATACAATCGCTTGGATGGAGAATTGGAGAGAAGTATGATTCATGTTTTCAAGATGATTTTATAAGGATAATTATTAAACCCTTTGTTCAAGGTATTGCAAGTGGTGCTTACTGTAACTTTGATAATCCAGTAAGTATAAAAATAGACAATGGATGAAAACAAGAAAATCATCGAATTAAATAAGATTCTCCTTGTACCTAAATGGATTAGTAATGTATTGTCTTTTGCTCAAAAGTATCCATGTCTAGTCACAAGAAATAAAATATTGAATGAACTTATTTCAGGAGAATTTAATAGAGATAAATTTAAAAAAGCATTGGATATTTCAAAAACTACTGGCTCTGCAACGGAAATGGAACGCCGCCAGAAATTATTTGACGAAATAAGTATTATTATTAAAGATTGGGGAGAAGTGCCACCGGCAAGGATTGTTTGCGCAAACAGTATTGCTATATTGATAGAAAATGGATTTGATAAACAAAAAACAACTGTAATTGGATTGCCTGGGGATATGTGGGACGAAAAAACACTTTATATGGATATAGGCTGTGACTTCCAAAGAGGTGTATATACATTAAAAAATACTTGTATGGGTGGATATGTTGAAATATAAACATGGAAACGATTAAATTATTAAGTCCAATATTTATATGTATAGCTTTTATTTTTGGTATAGGTTTTGTTGCGGGTGCGTGTGTGGATGAATAAATATGGAAAAAGATAAAATAATTCTCGAATTAAATAATAAAGTTCTTGACTTTCTTAAAGAAAAAGAGTATATCGACGTGAGATTTACAGGGAAAATAATTTCTGAGATAAATTGCCGTAACGGTGGAATTTCAGATGTAAGTATTTCCCCGAAATTAATATTTAGGTAAGTGTGATGTACACAATAAAGAAAATAGAACAACTTTATCAGAAATATTTATTAACACAAAGCGATAGAGATTATGATGCAGTATGTCATACATCAAAATTTAAGGCAGAATTGTATATTCCTCCATTTATTGAATATTTAGGTAAGCATTATGAAAACAACAAGGCGTAATTTCTTAAAGTATTTAGGTGCAATGGCTGGAAGTTTGTTTGCAATACCGGCTTTTTTTAATCCCAAAAAAGTGGACAAATTGCCCCTTTTTGTAGACCAGTCATTACCAATGAAATGTGATAAAAGATTAACAGATACCGATGGTTGGTATATTGTTACCGACAAGGGAAAACCAAAAGAAATGTATATGTCTGAAAACCTTTATGGGAGACATGTAAAAGTATAAAAACAATAATCGAATAACTAAATTCGCTTAGTTTCTATCTAGTAATAGTATTAGAAGCCCGAATTGATGCTTGGTATTGCTTGTTTCAGCTACCGATAAGTCATCAATCCGGGCTTTTTTATTTTATACGCAAATTTTTTGGGTTATAAATCCATGGAAAAAACAGGAAAAAAAGATTTTGATCTTGGAGAACACAAAAAAGATATTCACTATGTTGAAACCAAAAAAGAAGATTATGTTGTCAAGAAATATAGTGATGGTTGTAAATTAAAGTATCATAAGAATTTATCTGGCAAAGCAATTAGCCATGATAGGCATGAGTGGATTATATACCAACATTGAAAATATTATTTTGTAAATAACTTTTTATAGGAGCAATAACATGCCGCAAGAAGAAAAACAGGGTGGAACGGCAACTCTGCAAGATATTGTTGAAGAAAAAGAGGAAGAAATAAAAGAACCCGAAGATAATACTACGGAGAAAGAACATAAAAACGAACCACGCGAAGGCAGTAAACGATGGAATGAGGTTTATTACGAGGCCAAAGAGGCCAAAAGGCGAAACGAACAATTAGAAAAGGATTTAGATGCTCTCCGTAAGCATAATAACGAAATGATGGAGGTGTTTAAGAATAATACATCCCCTGATTCGCCGCAGAATGTAAATAAAGAATTGAAAGAATTAAAGGCACAGAAGAGGGAGCTTGTCAAGAATCAAGAATGGGATAAGATTGCCGATATAGAAGACAAGATGGACGAACTCAGGGACAAAATATATTCAAACCCACATAAAAAGGAAACTATAAAAGAGGAAGATATTGAAAAGATTGTAGAAAAAAAGGTTCTTTTCACAAATGAGAAAAAAGCACTAGAGGATTTTCAGGAAAACACAGAATGGTTTAATCCTGAATCTCCGAACTATGATGAATACATGGCTGCTACTGCCATAGGACTTGATAGGAAATTACAGAATACTTTTGAGGGTTCTCTGCAAGAAAGATTGAGAGAGGTTAAGAAGAAAGTTGAAGAAAAATACGGATATAAGAAAAGAAATAAAAGCTCTCCTCCTGTAGAAGGTGTTGGTGATGAAGGCAAAGAAAGAGGTAAAGATAAAATCGACTTATCGCCTGAAGAATTGCATGTAGCAAGAAGTCAATTCCCTGGCGACCCGGACGCAGCCAAGAAGTATTACGAACAAAAACAATTACTTGCTAAAAATAGGAGAAAATAATTATGTCATTTATATTCAATACAGACGGAAAGCCTTTTAATACTGCCGGAGAAGCTAATTATAAAGTTAGACAAGAACGCATAAAAGGCAAAGTAGTAAAGCATGGCGAAGGTGGATATGTAATCGAAACCAACGAAAATGATACCGATACCAATACTTCTGCACAAGAAGAACAACCAACAGAAGTAAAAAAGAAACATAAGGTTACTAAGCCCTGGCAACCTGCAAGCCGCATTAGTATCCCAGAACATCTGAAGATTCCTGGATTCAGATACCGTTCCTGCAACACACGTTCTCCAGGCAATATACAAAAGAAAGTTGAAGAGGGCTGGATTGTAGACAAGGAACTTTCCAAAAAAATGGAACACGTAGCGACCGTTGAAGATGGACATAAAATTGACGGTACGACACGCTTTAGAGAATTAATCGTTATGCGTATACCGGAAGAGGTAGCACAAGGCAGAGATGAATATTACGCAAAACGCTCAATGGACCCCAAGAAACAAGCAAAAGCAGATTTAAGGAAAATCGGCATACAAACGTATGAACCGAAAGAAGCACAAGAAGAAAATGAACATTTAGTCGAAGTTTAGGAGGTAAATTATGGCAAATACTGATGATCCAAGAGGCGGATATCCTATCCGTCATTTGTGTGGTGGCGAGATAAGGTCGAACCCTTACACACTGACAACTGGTGCGCGGGTTTATCAAGGCGATCAAGTTGAACTTGCTGATGATGGAACTGTAGCTGTTTCAGAAGCGGGAGATGCAACGGCAGCCATTGGTTTTGCCGCAGAGCATAAGAACGATTCAGCCAGTGCTGGGGGCTTGAAAATTTTGATTTATGATGACCCTAACATTGTTTTTGGTATTCAGCAACAAACTGGTGGTACTATTGCGGCTGCTGATGTAGGGCTTTGTGCTGACCATGTTGCTGGTAGTGGTAATACGACCACATTGCAATCTGGGCACGAATTAAGCTTAACAGTGGCTACCACAGCGGCACAATTTTTAATTATTGGTAAAGTAAGCGAACCTAATAATGACTGGGGCGAACATTGTGATTTAGAAGTCATTTTCAATGAGCATCGTTACAAGGGTGCTGGTTCGGCAGGTGTATAAGGAGATAAACTATGCCTATAAATACAGGTAATTTTGGAGAATTGTTAGAACCTGGGTTATTTAAGATATTTGGTGATGAATATCCAAAACACCCGGAAGAGTGGGTACAGAGTGGATTTGAAGTCCGTAATTCAACGAAATTAACGGAACATTCGTTGAATATCACAGGTCTTGGTCTGATGACCGAAAAAGGTCAGGGGCAAGGCGTAACCTATGATACTATGTATCAAGGTGCAAAGCATAGCGTCACTCACACAACTTATGGTCTTGGTGTGATAATTACAGAAGAAATGTATGAGTTTGACCAGTATGACCGCATTAATCAGGCTCCGGCAATGTTGGCACGTTCTGCTGCCTATACATTGAATATCATAACAGCGAATGTTTTGAATAGGGCTTTCAATGCTTCTTATACTGGTGGTGATGGCAAAGTTTTGTGCGCAACAGACCATGTGTTATATCGCGGTGGCGGTTCTTTTAAGAATCGTCCAACAAATCATGCTGACCTTAGCCCGACATCGTTTGAGCAGGCAATGATTGATATAGGCGATTATGTTGATGATGCAGGGAATGTGTTTCCGGTAATGGCCAAGAAATTGGTAATTGCTAACGAAAATGACTGGGCTGCTACTACATTGCTGTATTCTACCCTTGACCCGGATACTGCAAACAATGCAGTGAATCCGGCAAAAGGCAGAGTACCATATTTCATAAATCATTTTTTGACCGACCCTGATGCTTGGTTCATTATTACTGATGTGCCAAATGGATTAATATTCCATATTAATAAGAGACCAAAGTTTACCAGGGACAATGACTTTGATTCTGAGAATGCAAAGTTCAAAGTTGTAGCAAGAGGAGTGCCTACATGGGACGACCCACGGGCTGTTTACGGTAATGCAGGAGCATAAGGAGGATAAAAAATGTTTAAGAAGCTAATTGCCTCTATCATGCTGATGGGTTGTATTGCCACACCTGCATTTGCTGAATTATCAGTTTATCCCAAAGGGTTTCCGAATGGCATAAGCATTAGAGGTATGTCAATACTCAATACATATTCTGGAAATGTGTATTGGGTTGGTTCTGGAACTGCAAATGCAAGCAATAGCAATAAAGGAGATACGCCAGAAAGACCATTCGCTACGATTACTTATGTATTAAGTAATAAAGTGACTGCCAATAATGGTGATATTATCATGGTAAAGCCTGGTCATACCGAAGATATGGGCAATACGTCTATCACCATGAGCACAGGTGGAGTTGCTATTGTAGGATTGGGGGTAGGTTCTAATAGACCCACATTTACTTGGGGAACAAACTCTACCAAAATCCAGGTCATAGGGAACAACAATACATTTAAGAATCTGTACTTTGATATGACAGGCGCAGGTAGTGTTTCGACAGGTATAGACATTGATGCAAATTATACTACCTTAGAGGATTGTGAAATATTACAATCTGATTCGAGCGGGCAGTGTAATATGGCAATAGACGTAGGTACTTCTGCTGCTACTGTAATAAATAAATTAAAAGTTGTTGCAAATACAGCAAGCCCACAAGCTGCCATTAATATTTCCGATACAGCAGCGCAGCTAGTGGTGAGTGATTGCTGGATTGACGGTAATTATGGCAGTGCAACAATAAGCAATCCAAGTGGGGCGGTTGCTACTAATTTATTAATCAAAGATAACTTTTTAAGGAATCAGAAAAGTGCTGTAATTGCATTGGATTTAAACAGTGCATGTACTGGAATTTTATCAGGCAATGTATATCATTCCAATGTTGGTTCAAGTACAGGTGCGGTTGATCCTGGCTCGATGTTTTCCTATCAGAATTACAGTGTCAGCGCAGTAGACAAATCAGCAGTATTATCACCAGTATCTTTGGATTAGTTTGATCTAAACGGGGAGGGGTAAAATAGACCCCTCCCCATTATTAGGGGAAAGTTATGAAAGTTCTCAGTAAATTATGTTGTATTGCATTAATAGTATTTATTCCAAGTGCTGTTTATGCTTTTACTGAAAATGGCATAACTGGAACAACTACTGTTGAAAATACAATTTCATCTGATTTTTCATCCTATGGACAAATATTAATAAAGGAGGTGACTAGACATAATTCCACAGATATTACTAAAGTTGTTGGTACGGGAACTTACATTTATAATGATGCCAGTGGAACATCTTCAACTGCTGGAAGCGTAAATATCAAAGGAATGACTTCTGTTTCAGAAATGCTTAGTCTTGTTACGTATCCCGGAGGAACTGTTTCGGCTACCATAGAAATAGGCATAGGTTCAAATACTACTTGGTATACTGTGGTTACTAATGAATTTACCGCAACAAGTACGGTATATTTTTATGAAGGAACACATACTGCCGATAGGATAAGAACAGGATGGAAAACTAATACGGCTGGTTCGACAACTGTAAAAGATATTGGTTCTTATAAAAAGATTTTGAAATAATGCGACAATATCCAAAAAGTAGGTATCAGGGAGGGACTTATAAAAGAGAATGCGACAGATGCGGGTTTGATTTTTTAAGAAATGAATTACAAAAAGAAGCAGATACAAATGCTATTGTATGTGATGATTGTTTAGATGAGTATGACCCACAGAAACATATAAAGAAAAGAATACGAGAAAAACCATTCAGGAGAGATTAGTAAATGCTGATTAGTGTTCATGGTTTTGGTAGTGGTAAAACTGTCAGCTATATGCTTCTCGATAAGGATGGTAATACTATCCTTGATTTCACATCCACCGATGTAACCGAGAGAGTTATTGATTCGACTGCTGGGGAATCAACATATCAAATAGATTTATCAGATTTCGCAACAGGGACACAATTTGCGGTAATTTGGAAAACAAACGATGCGGCACCCTGGACTTCTTCAGAACGATTCAATATACGCACACCTGTTTTTGCTCATGGTTTTGGTTCGGGCAAAACTGTATCTTATAAAGTAATAGAAAAAGACGGCACAATTGATACCGACTGGACAACCACGGGAGTAACAGAGGTTGTAGTGGTTGCAGGTGTCGAATCCGTTTATTATGTAACACCTTCAGAAATAGACGATGATTTTGAGGGTCATGTATTCTTCAAAACATCTGATGCCACGCCTTTAACAGCAGCCGAAACCTTTGCGCTTTATTCTACGGCAGATACTACCAGCGATTGGACAGTTAAAAGATACGATATAATTAAGGATGCTTTACAAATATTGGCAGTTGTCGGGGAAAGCGAAGAGCCTACCTCAAACCAAGTGGAATTTGCAAACGTGAGATTAAATGCCGTAATGAAGGCATTGCAAACAAGAGGCATGATGGTATGGCTACAGCAATGGAGTCAGAAGACATTTACGGCTTCAAGTAAAAAATTAGGTACGGACGCAGAAACATATACTTGCATTCAAGGGCATACAGCATCCAGTACAAACAAACCAATAACCGGAGCTAACTATACATCTGTATGGAAGAAAACTGGTAGTGGTGGTACGACATGGGTAAGCGGATCGTCATATACCGCGATAGGAGATTTCGATTTGTCTGCTTCAGTGACAAATATAAAGAAAGCATTTATCAGAGACGGAAGCACTGATACCACTTTAGACATTGTAGTTATTGATGAATATTTCGACATGGCTGATAAAACCACAACTGGAACACCTACAATGTTGGTATTTGTAAAAAAACCTATTCCGCATGTTTATTTGTGGCCTCAGCCAGACGATACAACTCTTGTTTTGCATTATCTTGAAGAAAGACGCATAAGGGATTTCGACACTACAAAAACTGCCATAGATTTTGATGTAAAATTTGTCAATGCCGTAACATTACAATTAGCTTATTCAATGAGTTATAAATATGGACGTAAACTTTCAGACAGGGAATTATTGAGAAGGGATGCAGAAGAAGCTTTCTTTTACGCTCTTGGTGATAGTAGAGAGACAAACGAAACTACTTGCTTTGTACCAGCAATGAGGAATTAATATGAAATCTCTTAAAATATCAATAATAATCTCGCTTGTATTCTCAGGTATAATATTTTGCATAGGCAGTGCTTATCCAGCCAACACAGCCACACAGATCGATTTTATTTTGAATGGATTAAATGATACAAAGGGTAATCCTCTCTCTGGTGGTAAGATAGAAGTTTATTCGGCTGGATTAACTACTGGTAAGAATGTATGGAGTGACAAGAATAAGACAACTGTGCTTGCAAATGGTTCTGTTGCTTCTGGTACACCAATAAAGCTTGATACGTATGGTAAAAAGCTTTGTTATGGTGATGGTTGGTATAAATTTACGGTTAAAAATTCAGCAGATGTGACCTTGTTTACTGTGGACAATATCTACATCGGTAATAGAGACGGCAGCCGATATGATGTATCTGATTACAATGATTTAGGGGCTGCTGTGACTGCGATAGCTTCTAATAATGCAATACTAGAAATAAGGTCAAATGTATCTGTGGGAACAAATACTACAATTCCGTCAAATATTACTGTGGAAGTTTCTAGGGCTGGTAAATTCACAAAGTCAGGGGCAACATTAACAATTAATGGTAATTTAGATACGCATGATGGATTGATATTTGATGGATTTACGACTACTGATATTACTCTTAATCCTCTTTATGTTAAAGAAGTACATCCGCAATGGTGGGGGTTTGCCACAACGGCATCGGAAGCAAACAATCTTACATATTTAACGGCTGCAATAAATGCTGGCGTGCAAGATGTTGTTGTCCCTTCGGGTTCATTTCCTTTGGATGCCTTTACGATTAATAAAAGCGTGAGTATTAGGGGTGTAATCAGTAAGGATAACGAAAGTACAAAAGAAACCATATTCACTAACGGGGATGCTGCTACTGTAATGAAAATATCTGGCACTGTATCGGTTCATTTAAGTGATTTTCAAATACAGTCTTCCGTTGCAGGTGGTAGCGAAATTGACATCGAAGGCAATGCTGATAATGTGTTAATAGAAAGGCTTTGGATTGAGAATACCGCGGGGGGCAGTGCTGGCCAATATGGTATACGATTTAATGCCTCTGGCGGTAATGGTGATATAGAAAATCCAATAATTGATAATTGTGTATTTGTTGGAATTTATTACAATATTTTACACAATGATGTATCTGGAACTGGCAGAGTCATAAAGCTCATTGTTAGGAATTGCAAAATGAAAGGAAGTACGAATGTATATGAATATTACGACCCAACAGGGCAGGGATATTCGGCCACTATCCAGAACAATGAATTTAATAATTTCACGAAATTAGGTATTTATTTCGGTAGTAGCACTGGTATGACTATTGTAGATAATAGATTTGACATAGGCTCTAATTCTTGGGATACGTTTACAGGGGCAGTAACGACACGAAATCCTATACTTTGCGGTACGACTTCTTCTCAAATAACTGCTTTTGGTAATACTTTCGTGTCGGGAGATACCGAAACAAATGCAAGAGGGAAATTATTTAAGCATCTTGACCCATCTCAGGGTAAGTATTTATTTATTGATCCGTATGATGGAATTTATGCCGACGTCTCACAAAGATATTTCGGGGGTTTCCTTTTCAAAAACAATATAGATACCACAGGCGAAACTATCCGAGTGCAAACGAATAATTCACAAACAGCGGATTTGCTTCAATTCCAAAATGGAAGCACATCTGCTGTGTTGAGTGGTATAAATGCTTATGGAAACAAATACAATATGCCTGTGACTGTTACGGCCAGCGGCGGTTCAATTACTTGCAATCTTGCCAATGGTAATGTTTTTTATTACACTGCTGCGACATCCACATCTCAATATATTGAGTTTAGTAATCATACACCGGATAGCGGCCAGTCTAGTAATAATGTACAGGTAAAATTGTTATTTGTACAAGGTGCATCAGGTGCAACGCATACGGTAACTTGGGCAAACAATATCTATGGCACATCGGCAGTAAGTACCGCGGTAGCAAAGAGAGATTTGTATGTGTATGACTATTTTAATCAAGGCAGTGCTACAGGTTGGTTTGCTAATAGCATAACAAAGGGAATGTAATGCCAAATGTAAAGATTCCATTAAATTCAGAGCCAAACAAAGATGAAGATGGAGTCGTCCTTGTTGATGGGGCTGGTTGCGACCTTATCAATGGGTTTATTTCAAGATTTGGGGCGCTCCATAGACGTTGGGGATTGAAGAACTTCGTATCGCTTGATATGGGAACTATACTTGGTGTTTATAATTGGGAAAAAGAGAATTTACTCATTGCCGCTTCTGGTGAAAAGATATATACGATAGACAAGTACGGTACAATAAAAAATATAACAGGCGACAAACTTCAATCTTCTGGAAGGGTAAAGTTTGCGGAGGACTATGATTTTGTGTATATGGCAAATGGTGGTAAGGTTGTGGCTTATGCTACCTTCTTGCAATATTTACAGCAAAATATTGACCATCCCGATCTTGCAGAAAGAAGTACAGATGGTAATTTAGGCAATCTGGATGTGGATTATGATTATACGGATTCAACTATTTATATGCCTGACGAACACGCCCCTACAAGCGTGACCAATTTGGGCATGATAGACACATACATGCTTATGAATAACAAAGGTGACGATTTTCTTACTTATTCTGAAGTAAGCGAACCCTTGAATGTGTCGGCGCTTAATTTCTTTAGGGCTGAATCTAAAAGTGATAACATTGTAAATTTTGCCACGGAAAGAGGAGAAATAACTGCCTTCGGTAGCAAAACAATAGAATTCTGGCAAAACGATGGTGTGTCACCTTTTAGTAAAATAGGCGGACTCGACATTGACCGGGGCTTGGGTGCAGCCGATTCTCTTGTACCCATGAACGGTGGATTTATGTTTTTAGACCATGAACGCAAACTTATATTCCTTTCTGGTAGAAATCCCCAGGTTATGAGCGTGTCTTGGGATAAGGAATTGCATAGAATAAAGAATATCGAAGACACTATCGCGGACAATATCGCCGTGGATGGAAATATGCTTTATGTATTCTCTTTTCCAACGGATGGCAAAACTTATGTTTTCGATTCAAGACTAAACAGATTTCAGGGTGAATGGGCTTCGTGGGATACGGCTAGGGCTGATTATTCGAGATGGAGAGGTAATTGCTATACATACATTCCGCAATGGGGTAAGCATCTAGTTGGTGACATAAACAATGGCACTATATACGAAATCAGGAACGATTACTATAAAGACGGTGACAATCCTATACGGCTACAATGGACTTCGGGGCATGTTTCACATGGAACAAATCAGTATAAGCAAAGCAATAGGTTGATGATAACTTTAAAGCGTGGTTCAGATACAGCATTGTCTCAGAATCCAAGATGTCATATTAGTTGGAGAGACGACAATAAGCCAGATTGGTCAAATGGTAGGGATATTGATTTGGGCAACGTAGGTGATACCGAAATGGTAAAAACATTACATGCTTTAGGGCAATACAGGAATAGACAATACAGGATTGAATATTCTGATGAATCAGATTTTATCATAGTCAATATTGAAGAAGATGCTGACATTTTAGATAGATAGGGAGAAAATATGGCTGATCCAGCATTTGATGGTGAAAAAATTGCAGATTTAGATGTTGATAATGTCGCAGAAGGTTCGACAAAATTAAAACATCTTAATAATGCTATAAGAGAAAGTATCTCTTGTCTGCAAACTACTTTTAAAGTAGAGCATGATAATGATACAGGTAAACATACAAAGAGATTTTTTCACGAAACTGTTCAGCTTACTAAAGCCGCAGCAGATACATCTGTTGAAATAATACCCGACACTGATGTTACCGACGACAGGATTCTTTACTTGACAGGTTTCCTTGTGTTTAATCCTGGTGCGGCATGGACTGGTGGAAGTTTTGGTAATGTTGCAATAAAAGACAATGCAGATGTTGTTTTCGTGAGAATAAAAGAAGCTGGATTGGGGGAAAATAATTACACAACAATAGGGAGCAATATAAATGGACTTGATGGAGGCACTTCGGCAAGTACATCATGTTTGAATTTTACAAATACATCTCCCATGCTTATGGGCGTAGGCGGTACAGCCAATAAAGGATTAAAAGTAATAGCAAATGCAATACCGACATCTGGCGGGTCAAGTATTTATGTCACTGCTTGGGGATTCATATATTAATGAGAGATATTCCAAGAGATATTACAGATAAGAAAGATGTGGAAAGTTGGTTTAGGGCATTGCGTGATAATGCCATTGCTGTGACTTCTCACAAGGAATTATCTGATGTTGAAGAGGTTGACGATTCTTCTACTGATTCTTCTAAGACTAAGCATGTGTCTAATTATAATATGAAGAAGATTTCCGACCACATGGATGATGCAAGTAAACATTTGAATCAACAACTTACAGGCGGTTCTAATTATTTGAGTACAATAACGGCAACTGCCCCTGTTGCGGTTTCCGGTAGCGGAACATCTAGAGACATAAATATTAGTGCGCATGTAGACGGTCTTGACCCACATGATGTATATCAGAAAGAATCTGAAAAGGGTGCGGCCAGTGGATATGCTTCATTAAATGCATCATCTTTGGTAAGTGAAAATCCTGCAAACGCAACCGCTACACCTACGGCAAGCAAAATACCTATTGCTGATGGGAGTGGTAAGCTTGATGGATGGATAACGGCAGCTACGGCATACACGGGTGGGAATAATATTGTAATATCAGGGACAGACATACATCAAGCTTTAGAATTCGGGGCATCTGCTTATCGGGCTGGATTTATAACCGTAACGACTTCAACATGGACAAAAATAACTTTAGATAGCCTTACCGCAAGTTATTTAGATAATGATTTTGATCCGCTTACAAACAATGATTACCTTGCCCCAATAGCTGGCAATTATCATGTTGATATTCTGGGGGGTATTGTATCTCTTGCTGACGGGGCAGAAGTACGCGTTGCTATTTATGTTAATGGTACAATTGTAAGTTATAATAATGCTTATTCTCCGAATGCTGCGGCTTCCCCGCGGGTATTAATAAGCAAAGATTTAAAATTAGCAGCAAATGACCATGTAGAAGGTTATATTTGGCACGATCACGGTAGTAATAGAAATACGATTACAGATGCAATGTATATGACAATCCATTTTATTGGATAAGGAGTACAGAATATGTTTGGTGTTATAGGTTCGATGTTAGGTGCTGCTGCTGCTAAAAAGGGACTGTCATCGGCAGAAGACATTTATGATGAATATGGTAATCTGATTTCATCTGGGATTGAAGATGTAACGAAAAAAGGGACAAAAGCATATAGGGAACAATACGATAAAGCGATCGGTATGTATGAACCCTATAGGAAATTAGGGTTAGATTTACTTGACCAATATAAAGATACATTAACACCAGGTTCAAAATGGTATCAATGGAGAGTAAAGGAAGGGGAGAAGGCTGTAAATAGAAAGATGGCATCTCTTGGGTTGTATGGCTCAGGAGAGGCATCTACAGAAGCATTGCAACGTATGAACACCCAATTGTCCGCGGAAGAAGAGCAATCTGTATTCGATAGGCTTTATGGTGGAGTAAGTCTTGGCTATGGAGCTACTGGTGCATCGGCTGGATTAAGAACACAGAAAGTCGGACAAGTGACTGGATTAAAGACATGGGGAACATCGAATCTTAACAATTTGTATACGTGGTTGGCTGAAAAGAAGGCGGCATTGGCACAAGAAAAGGGTATGCAAACGGCTGGATTATATAGCGGGATAGGTAATACTATAGATCAAGGTATAATGACAGGGCTTACATTAGGCATGGGTGGAGGTGCTGGTGGTGCAGCGGGAGCAGCCGCTGGGAGTCGTGTTGCAAGTAGTGTTCCGAGTAGTTTAACCCCTAATTCTCTTTACAATTATAAATTTAACTGAGGTTAATATGCCAATATCAGCAGGTTCTTTATACGATTATTATAATCCATTCTCCGGTACACAGAGGAACATTGCCAATTTTGCCGATTTGTATGAGCGTAAAAAGCAAAGAGGAATGCAAGAAAAAGAATTAGGATTGCGTGAGCGTGGATTAGGTTTAGAAGAGAAGCGATTTGGACTTGCAGAAAAACAAGAGGGCAGGCTTGGGCAATCGCAAGGTTTAGAAGATGAATATAAAAGAATGATTATAGGTAGAGAAACTGAAGAATTAAAGATGAAGCAGGATTTAATGAACGATCCTGGGACTAGAATCAAAATTATGTCAACTGCAATGAAAGAAGCCTTTGCAACAGGCGGTAAGAAATTAGCTGAGAGTACATTAAAAGCATTCCAGGGTAATCCTAAATATGAACCCGATGTTAGAGGCTATACAATTGATGATTTTCAATTTACCAAAGGCGGCGGTATGTACGCTCCAATCATAACCACAGAAGGGGAAAGACTCGAAGGTCAATATGCATTTGTTGACCCTCAAGGTGAAATGCACACATTGGATATGAGGGAAAAAGATGGTAGTAAGCCTTCGTCTCAGCAAGAATATGAATATTCCAAGAATTTACCAGAAGATGAAAAGGCACAATTTGAGAAATTTGCAACATCTGGAAGAAGCGGAGATATTATAAGTAAATCTCAAACAGCTACTATTGCGCATAATATAAGGCAAGAACTAAGACAAAATCCCTACATTAAAGACTTCCAAGATGTTGACCAGAAATATACTGTAATGCAGAAAGCTTTAGAATCAGCTAAGACTGCAAAAAGTTTTATTGCTGTAGATCAGGCATTAATCACATTGTTTAATAAAATGACTGACCCTCAATCTGTAGTTAGAGAAAGTGAATATGCCAGAACGCCACAAAATATGTCCTTAATAAGCCGTATAAAAGGCAAAGCTGAAAAGATTATGTCTGGTGGTGCGGGACTAACATCTGAAGAACGTACTGCTTTGACTGATATGGCAGCCAAGTTTCACGAAGTGTATCAATCTAATTATGATAATGCAATTACAGATTATACCGATTTGGCCAAGAATACTGGCATACCGCCTGAATTAATAGGGATACCATTTCAAAGAAAAGAAAATAAATCAAAAGGCAAATTAACAGTTGAACAGGCAAGAGAATATTTAAAACAATCTAGTGGTGATAGGAAAAAAGCAGAAGAGTTAGCAAAAACAGAGGGATGGTCATTTTAATGGGCGTATTTGACGAAGCAGAAAAAAGCCTAAGTGTCTTTGATATTGCGGAAAGCCAAGTGGCCACCATAGAGAGACCGCCGGAATTGGAAGAAAAATCTTCTGGCTTTAAATCTACTATTGAGCAAATAGAAAAACCAATGGTAGATTTAAGCAAATTGCCTGGTAGTAATATTGCAAGGAAAACACAAGAGCTTGGCACAGAAATGCTTTTGGGTGTCGGTGGTGCTGCAATAGGTACTGCGGTCGCCCCGGGTGTTGGAACATTATTAGGCGCCGGCGCTGGCTATGCTCTTGGTAAGAGATTAAATGAAATTGGACGTGGAGAAGAAAAAGATATAGGTAAAAGCTTTATAGATGCTGCTAAAGATGTTGCTTGGGGTGCTACGTTTGAAGGTGTTGGACAATTAGCAGGTAAGGGAATAGGAAAAGTAACAGGATTATACAAAAATAGAGTTAATAAGGAATTTGTTCAACAGGCAAAAGAATTAGGCATAAAGCCAACGCCTGATGATATTACAAAATCAAAGACGTTGGCGATGTTCGAGACTAACTTGAGGCGTTTCTATGGTAGCGGGCAATTGTTTTATAAAGAAGATATTGAGAATACACAGAAGTTGATTGACCAATACAAAAATGCAATTGCATCAGGTAAAGGTGCTTCCTCAATAGAAGAGCTTGGTAACGCTATTAAAAATAATGTAGACGATTATGTAACAAGGATTGAAAGTTTGAGGGGTAGATTCTTAAATCAAGCAAGGAATACAATCTTGAAGGATTTAGGTTCGCCGGATACCTACGAAACACTTGGAAGTAAATTCCACGAAGCCACAAAAGATGAGTCTCAGGCATTGGGCAAAATCGTTAAAGATAGATATGAAGAAGTAAAAGGTTTGATTAATTCTGCAATTCCACAAGAAAAACAGAATATTCCATTAATAGAAACCAAAAAGGTAGCAGAAAAATATATAAAGGAATTAAGTAAAACTCCTGTACTTGCTGGTAAGTACAAAGGAATCATTAATGATTTAAAAGAAATTTTAAATGATACAATTGATATACCTGCACAATATAATAGACCTCTGGGACTTAGCGGGGAAACATCCGAAGCCTATAACGAAATATTTGGAAATATTATAAAAAAACCTATCAAAAAAGATTGGGAATCGGTTGAATTAATGAGGCGATTATATAGAGATACAGCAGTAAAAGTTGATGAAGCATTTCAGGCTGCAACTCCTGGCATAAAGGGGCAAATTAAAGAAGGCAAAAGTCTTGAGTCTTTAATTTATAGTAGGCTGAAAAATGCAATACAAACAGATCAAACAGCTTATACCGAATTACTAGGGAAAGGTATTCAATCTAAATATGAAATAGCAAAGAAAACTGCACAAACATTAAAAACAACTTATGGGAATCCAGAAATAATAAAACTTGTTCAGTCTCATCCGGGAGAAATAATTGATGAAATATTAAAACCTTCTGGCTATGCAGAAATTGAAGCAGTAAAGAAAGCCATAGGGCAGTCAAATTTTGATAAAATCATAAAACCTGGGATTACAAATAAATTGTTAGGCATAGGCAAAAATGAGATATTTGACCCGAATTATACCAGCAAGCAAATGTCTAATTTAAACAAACAATTATTGAATAAAATCTATACCCCAACTGAATTAAAAACCATTACAGACATTGCCAAGAAGGGGATTGATTTTGCAAATAAACCTTTATATCCTTCATTCTTAAAACAAATTGCAGAATCAGGGAAAGAATCTGCTTATGGTATTGCCAAAAATGCCTTTGCTCAAGACGGTAAATATTTAACACGGAATTTATCTACAATCTATAAATTGTCCGACCAATCAGCAAGAGACGAGCTTAAATATCAAATAACAGTTCAATTATTTACAGCAAAGCAACCATCGGGAGCAATTGACCCCATGTCTATAGGGTCGAGAGAGCCTAAATTACTTGGATTTAGTGGTAAGGCATTTAGAAAGCAAGTAGATAAATTCTATCCATTATTGAAACAATTTGGTTATTCAACTGAGGATATAGGATTGTTGAAGAAAATTGCAAATGTTGCAGAGAACTTAAAAGGGGCAGAAAAGGTAGCGGGTAATCCAAGCGGTACAGGACAGGCAATGGCTACGCAGGCACAACTAGGCGTAGCATTAAGCCTAGTGTTCTCTGGGCATCCAATAGCTGCTGGTGCTGTAGCTGGCGCTCCCTATTTACTTGCTAAGGCTTACTTATCACCAATGGGTAGAAGATTGCTAACAGAGGGATTAAAAATACCTACGGGAACACCACAAGCTACAGAATGGCTTACCAAAATGATGACTTATTCAGCAGCTAATAATTTTACTGAGGAATAAATATGAAATATTTAATTATACCATTAACAATCTTTTTTTCTTCATATTTGAATGCAGCCGAATTTATACCGAAAAAGCTAAGTCAAATGACTGATGATTTAGGAATTGGTACGCATACGGCTGATACAAGTGATCCGCACGGAGCTACTGCAACACAAACCAACCTAACCGTTGGAAGTTTAACCGTAACAGGCTCATTGGGTTTGGGTACGGTTACCCTATCTGGATATATGGCCGACAATGGTGGTTCGGCTACTTCGGCAAGACTAACATCGGTTCAAATAAATTCTGGTACTGGAACGTTATCAGCGGCGACAATTGCGGGAGTTTCAGCTCCATATCCAGCGCAAAATTCTGGCACTTGCACTGGATTAACTGCAAACAATACTAAATTAAGCGGGAATACCGCAATAGGAACAACTACTGCTGCGACAGATGTGGTTGATATTGATTTAGGTTCTGGTAATATGTTAATACAGTCTTCTTCTGGTTATCCTCAAACACAAGAAATACGTGGGGGTGCTGCGGCTGATGGTAATTTACTTGCCACTAAAATTTATCAAGGAAAAGATAGCGCAGGTAATTCAACAAACTATGCGGGCATTTATAGTGTTTCAAGTAACGTAACAAATGGAAGCGAACAAGGTACTTTAGATTTCTATCTTTCAGATGCAGGTTCTTACGCTTTAAGAGGGCGTTGGAAAGGCTTAAATTTAGGTATAGGTACGTCTACACCACAAACAAAATTGCATGTTAATGGCGATATTTCAATTCAAACATCAGGTTATTTGAATTTTGCCCCTAATACTGGAACAGCATCGAGTGGTTATGGAATTAGAGATAATGCAGGGACTATGCAATACAAAGGCAATGCAGGTACATGGACGGATATTCCATCAGGGGCAAGCGGTGGGGGTTTTATAGATAATGGAACAAATATTACTGAAACCACAGTAGCCGACCAAGTTCTTATAGGGACGACATCGGTTAATAATCGTCAATTTAATTGCGTTGGATCATCTACATTTTATGGCCAGGTTGCGATAGGTTCAAATACTACTATAGTGAGTGGTTTGAATAGCACTTTGTTGGAATTGGTTCTTGGAGATAATGATACAGGCTTTAAATGGCTACAAGATGGAGATTTTGCGTTATATGGCAATGGAGATGAACAAATAAAAATTGATGGCAATGCCGATAAGGTATTAATAGGAACTACTACTTCTGGAACACGATTAAATGTTGGGGGCACGGTAACGGCTGGTGGATTTAGTGGAAATGGTGCGGGATTGACCAATTTGCCTTCACAGGCTTTCTCACAAGTCACGGGTTCTGCCACAGCATCTCAATTGCCTCTAATTTCAGGGTTGATTGGTTCTGCCACAGCATCTCAATTGCCTCTAATTTCAGGGTTGATTGGTTCTGCAACAGCATCTCAATTGCCAACGGTTATTAGATTACCGGCAACAACTACAGCGCAAGCAGCAGGGGATTATGGACAACTCTATGTTAATAGTAGTAATGCAACCTCTGGTTATGAGTCTATTGTACTATTACTCCACATGAATAATCCTGGAGGTTCGGGAACGACTTTTGTGGATTCGTCTCCGAGTTCACATACTATAACCACAAGTGGAGATGCTGTAGGCACAAGTACGAGTAAATTCGGGAGTGGCGCAGGATATTTTGCTGGAACAGGGGACTACTTAACTGGTACAGATAGTGCTATCTTGGAATTTGCGGCAGGCGACTTTACCATAGATTATTGGATTAAGTTTCTAGACACGGCTACTGGGGCACATGTATCACATTGGGACATATCTAGCACAGGATGGGAAATGTACTGGGGTGGCAATGTATTAACATTTATATTCAATAGTGGTACACAGGTTGATAGATCGTGGACACCTACTTTAAATACTTGGTATCACGTAGAAATAGACAGAAGCGGAGCAAATCTATATGATTTTATAGATGGTACGCAATTGGGCGCTACTTACAATATAGGCACAACATCTATAGCTGATAGCGCGGTAGGCATCGGGATAGCCGCTAGAACTACTGGGGGTATTCCTGCAAATATTGTTATGGATGAGTTATGTATTTCCAAAGGAGTTGCTAGACATACTGGGAATTTCACCCCGCCGACAGCTGAATACTCAAGTAATTATACACAGTATAACGCTATTTACAAGAATCCCGTTGCTGGAACAGATATGATTCTTCTACAATCCCCAGGAACTGCAACTACGGAGAAATCATACATTTTAAATAATGCGACAATGACAGCATTTGGCTACGGAACAACAACAGGATTGCTTAATACATCAACTGTGTATTCTGCCGAGGCTAAGTATGGTGTAGCGGCTACCGTATTTGGGATAAAATCTGTGGATAAAATTAAGGGACATAAAACTAGATTTGTGAATAGTGTTCTAAGCAAAGTAAGAGGCATAAATCTATGGGAATGGGATTTAATAGTTAGAAATACCAATGGGCTTGACGCAGAAGCACAAGCAAAATCTACCTATATTGATAGCAAAAAAGATGATTGGCTTGCCCTTAATAGAAATAAGTATATTGTATCCTCTAAAGAGACAGGGACGGGAACTGTGAATACTTACGACAAAGAGGCAATGAGTAAGGATTATAAAACTTATGTCGAGCTTGAGTGGGCATCTGATTTAGAACAGCCAGATTTGGTTGACGCAGAGAAGGAAAATATGGATGTTGATTATGGTCAACATTTGCATGGGTTCAGGGTAAGTGACCCTACAACGCCGAAAGAGATCATAGTATCTGATGGAAGTGGCATTAGCATGATGGATGCGATAGCCATAAGCTATAAAGCCATCCAAGAGTTAGATGCTATTGTACAATTGCAGAAAACAGAGATCGACGAATTAAGGGTGTTAGTAAATCCTTAAAAATTAATTGACAATTAAACATTTTTATGCTATTAAAATAACATGTATCTTCTTCTATTTCCTGTTTATCTGATTCTTGGAGTCTTTGCATTAATACCAATAATATATTATTTTACAATTGACATTTTTGTGCCGCCTCCCGAAGCGGCTGATGATGTGTAGCGTATAGGCTTTTTCCTTTTCAACTATACGCTACACTATATTTTATTAAGGAGTAATATATAATGCAATGGCTTCCTATATTTCCGTTTGTGATAATAGCAGTTTGTGTAGGTGGTATTACCTACTGTATGTGGCATTTGCCACCAAATTAAGGAGTAAATATGAATAAATTATTTGAATTCTTGCAAGAAAACAATGGTAATCTAAGCACGGCAAGATTAATTCCTGTAGTTATTACTGCTGCCG
>Ga0209514_10001350_pt1 | contig 42857 bp, 44 predicted proteins | sample Subgrocontami58m_FD_187452 | JGI IMG/M metagenome (GOLD analysis project Ga0209514, IMG submission 187452) | Subsurface groundwater microbial communities from S. Glens Falls, New York, USA - GMW37 contaminated, 5.8 m (SPAdes) (version 3) | ecosystem: Environmental > Aquatic > Deep subsurface >...
CAGGGAACAGACATTGTAGCAGATTTTACGGGTCTACCAGATGGAGTATATGCCTTTTCAATTGTTACAGAAGCAAATCCAACTAGGGATGATTGGCTTGGAATTGACACAGCAAGCATAGGCTACACTTTCCTCAGCGATGATATAAGGACAAATAATTACATACAGAGAGTTGATCCGAGTTACACAGGCAACAAAGGTTATTGGATAGCTTTTGAAAAGAAAGGAACCTCACTCCTCAAGTTCACTGGAAACCAAATAGAGAAAAAACAGGTTTTAATGCCTCCTAATCCCGCCATACCCATGCCAACACCACAGCCGTTACCAGAAGCATCAGACCTGCTAAATAGCCGACATGTAGAAATATCAGACGGAAAAGTTATTGTAAAAGAATGGAAAGACAATAAAGTTTCATATAGGGCCGCCGGTCAGGCAAACTTATTTGATTCTCTCTTCCAGGAAAGGGCTGGCTATTATATACTTAGAGGACCCTATAATGGGTGGTCTTCGACTACTGGTGTAAGAGGTGTTATAGAAGGCGACAAGTTAGTTTTTTATTTGAAATCTTTCAGTTTACCAAGCGGATGGGATTATCAGTTAGATGTTGCTTTTCAAGGCGATGACGGCTCTGAACAATGGTTCTGGATCGAAGGAATTGAATCCAAAATTATTAAAAAGATAGATAATTACAGAATTGTTGCGAGAGTAAGAGGTGGGGAAGTGAGCTATGTAGAATATCCATTGAATCTACAAAACCAGAATATAGTTACACCGCCATCTAATCCGCCACAATTCCCAAATCTGCCTGCACCACCAGAACCACCGTCACCGCCCAACCCGCCAGTATGCCCTCCTTCATCACCAGCGCCAAATCCACCATCTCCACCAACCATACCTCCTGGAGTTTCAATTGACTCTTCAATGCTCGCTGAAAATTTTATACAGGCAAGCCTGGATTTTGAAACAAATAACTTCATACTTGAAACAATAACAAGTCCAACGCCATATAACCCAAAAACATTTGGCCCGCCGCCAACATATGATGAGTTTAAAAGAGTGCAAAACCCATGGGATCCTGTAGCAAGCGCTTCAATGATGTCAGAAAATTATCTGCCATCTGAGCTGAGATATGTGAAAACTGTTGGGGACAGAAATTCATACAATGTGATGACGTCTGTTGAATTTGGCAAAGTCTATATATTTGGATCTGGCATTTGGAATGAGTATAAACAAAAAGCATTTGGTGATGGACCTGCATCAACACCAAAAAGCTGGGAGAATTACTTCCCTGTTTCAGGTGAATTGACAGGTAACGGCTACAGTTATGTTGATTTTGAAAATAAGATAACAGGACAGAGAGGAAGGATATATGCGCTCAATTCTGGAAGAATTGTTGCTATTGCAGGAAAATTGTTTTCACTATACGACCGTTTTGAAAGCGACATTGGAAATATTGTGAATGTAGAAACAAATGAAAAGGCAGGCGAAGGTACATTAACAGCTTCTTCAGGATCGGTTGAGTATACTGGGGGAGGTTCACGTATAGCAGTTGATATACCAAATAGAGATGTGTTTTATGGTGACATTGATGGTTCTAGCCAGGTCTTTGCTTCTGCTGCATTAACAAGTATAGACGATGTGTTGAAAAGAATATACGAATTGGAGGACATTGCAAAGAATGCTGGAAAACATGCACGCGAAACGTCGCTTGATTTAATAGGCAGAGGTAGGTTTGACAAACTAAGAGATGCGCTAAAAAGCGACTGGCAGAATATAAAAAATGCAAGAAAAGAAATATGGCAACTCTCAAAACAATTGTCAGGCTCTGCATTAACGACAGCCAAAACTATCTTAAAATCAATCAAAAACTTCAGGCTGCCAATGAACTCCTTCTTATTTATGATGATAATTCCCTGCAACCCAGATCTATATATAGCTACTGCCGGCATGTGCCAAGGAGGCGGTGATGGAACTATAACAGTTGCATCTGCTGGCAACAATGTGTATCTCTCCAGTTCATTTACATCTGTCTATACTATACAATCCTTGTACACAAACTTTGATTTCTTTAAATGGGCTCAATCTGTGAAGTATGGAGGATTTGGTAAATACAAAGAAGTGGAAGGTGAAGCTGGTTTAAGAATGTTTTGGGAAGATGCAATAAACCTGAAATTGTGGGAAAACAGGATTGATCCGAAATTTGACCAAAAAGAATTTTTTGACAAATATTGGAATGCTGTTAAGGATAGGCTTAGTGAATATCAACCCAAAAACATTTGCGGTCCTGCAGGTGGCGGATCGGTTGGAGGGTCAAGCGACTCCAATAAACCAGTTAAAGGTATCGAATTTTATTTTGCATTGGATGATGATATATTTAAAAGTAATAGAGAGATAGGACTAGAAGAAATGGTCGAGGGTATTGTTGCTGTTGATCCTGTGTTTGAAGAGCCAGATTTACTAACTCCAGTAGAAGAAGATTTTGTAGGTATTTCTGATGAAAGTGTGCAATTTGTTGACTCAAATCCACAATATTCTGCTGGGATGAACCCAGCAACAAGATACATGCCTATAAAGATGTTAGACGAAAATGGAAGATACGTAAACCAATATCTTATAGGAACAAAAGATATGATATATCAGATTGGAACTGGGATATTAAACAATTTCAAAACATGGGCATATGAAGATACGAGATGGAAAGATAAAAAAGACAGCTTTGGCAATCAAATATATCCTGATGTTTGGAGCAATTATGTTTTTTCAAGTGATGAGAGAATGAGTGAAATAACAGGGTGGACAGAAGTCGATTTAATTAATGTTAAAACTGGTCAGAGAGCAAGAATATTTCACCCGCTAATCCCAGATAAAAAACCATTTTTTGTCAAAGGTAATCTTTTAAATCTTTATGAATACTTTTTCAGCGACTTGGGATATCCTCCAACAAAACTGATATACGAAGGACCGGGTAAAAATGCCTTAGAGACAGATAAAGGTAGAATAGAATATGTCAATGTTCCATGTGATGAAGATACAAATCATTTTTACAACTGCCCTCGATTAATTATAAAAGTTACTATACCATCAAAAAATATTAATGTAAATATTGAAGAGGACCATTCACTTCTTGGAACACTTTCTTACTTATCTGATGTGTTCTTAGGGAATATGTTTGATATTATATTTACTGACAGAAGCGCGATAGGCGATTTAAAAGATAAATACTCATCCAATTCTATCGCACTTTTTGCGGCTGGGAGAATAGCATTTGATTTAACTCCGGTTGGAAAGGTTTCAAAGATCGCTAAGGGAGCAAAGATTGTCAAAAAGAGTGTAAAAGCTGTTAAATTAATAAAAGCAGTGGATAGCTTACCAGGTCATATAGCCATCAATTTTATTTATCAATATTTTTATCAGGATAAAATAAATGAGGAATTTGAGCAACTATTTGGACCAATAATGCCAGAAAACATAAACAAATTCAAAATAAATGAAAAAGAATTTGATGAATATAAAAAAATGGTTACAGATGATTTGAGGTATAAACTTTTATCAAAAAGGGGGGTTACGTTCTTGGGTATTGAATTTTATCCCGAATTGGAGAAAACTTACAAAAAAACCGCAGTATTTATTCAGAGTGGAAAAGGTGCTAAAATATTAATTGGAACAAACAGATGGAGAAATTTGATAACACTTTTAGAGGAATATTATCACGCCTTAGACTTTATAGACGGTATTAATATGGGAAAGGAAGTAAGTGAAGTTATAAAGCACAGAATTCTCTTTGAAAGAATTTTGAAAGATCTTAAATCATCAGAAAATAACATCGCTAAAAATATTTTGAAGGGGATGGAAAATGAGTTTTATGTGCTTATATCTAAATTCTTTGATCAAATTGAAAAATATGATATATATGGCAGAAAAATAGGTGCAGGTTATAAACAACATACAAAATTGGATGAAACTATTGCCAAAAAAATGATAAAACAATTTCTGAAATAATAGTTAACTGTTAACTAAAACCAATCCTTTGTCTCCTTCTCCCAATTATTTCTATCTTTGAAAAATCCTGTCCAGAAAGCTTTTTTTGGCTAAGCGGTTTGGCAAAAGTGTATCAGCGGTAAAACAAAAGTTATCAAGCCTGCCAGAAAATATAAAAGCGATACTGCATGATATAGACGAAATAGACGCTTATGAGTTTTCTATTAAATATGCAAAAGAGTTTGAACTTTCAGCTGATGACGTGGGCGAATTTAGTGTGATGATAGAGGAGAGCTTGGACTTTATAGAACGTGTTCTTTAGTAGCCCCACATCACTTCGTCACAGTAAGGCTTGCTGTATAGTCGTCGCCTGCCCTTACTTCCCTGTTTTTTATAACAAGTTGACCTTCTTCTTTTGTCACAGTTTGCCAGAAAGGGTCCATAATGACTGCATTATCAACTACTCTGACATGTAAATCAGAAGGTGTTGTTGTCACAGTTGCGCCAGTCAAATCTTGGTCTGTTGGGAAAACCATAGGCTTGCTTAGACCTTCTTTGTTTATGTGGACAGCAAATCTGTACGTCTCTTTGTGGTCTTTTGTTTCTGTCCTGTCGCTTTTAGTATAGTATGGAGTCCAATTAGGGTCAAATCTTATTGTTGCCCTGGTTCCTGGATCACCGTTGGATGTTAAGTTATCAGAGTCGTAGATATGACCAAACAATTGATTGTCTCCTTTTAGGTTAGGATTGATACCCTCTCCTCCACCTCTAGCTTCTAGCATTCTTTCCCTTCTGTCTTGAAGTGCTAGCTCAGCCATCATGTGGCCTTCTGACCATGATATGCCTGGATTGTTGAACATCTGCTCGTTTATTCCCCAACCAGTTGCTCCAAACCATGTATCTGTTTGATATCCTATAACCTGCACAGCGCCACCAGAATGTCCCCACGCTATAGTCATGGAGTTTCTATTCAATATACTCCCTTCCCTACAATTTCCATTAAACACAACTACTTTCGGGACAGTTGAGGAAATAGAAGAAACTGCTTCGCTATTTGACGGGTTAACTAGATATACAGTACCATTCTGAGAAAACAACCATCTATCATCCCTTGCATCATTATAGGTTATTCTCCATTGATTGTGGTTACCATGACCTGTTGTGCAAATCAATTGTACGCCACCATTGTTTATTGTGTCAACTATATCATCTCCAGCAACCTTAAGCCTTTTTCTTGATATTTCTTGGCCTCTTTTTTCTGTTCTTACAACATCCCCCCTTTCATTATCTTCAGAATAGCCAACAGAATTAGGAAATGCATCAAACTTGTCTTCATCTGCCTTCAATAAAGCATTTTCTATTTCAAAATCCTGAGTTGTTGCAATTCTCAAAGCATCGTCTTCTCCATAACCTGTAACTATCCCTACTTCTGCATCTCTATAAGAATCATCATCAATCCTGTTAGCCATTCTATTAATCCTTATAGCAAATGTTCCTAGTGCCACCCTTCTTACATTATCGACGCTTGCCCATCCTCCTTCTGGTGAAATATTAGGCAACTCTGGGATACTAACATCTTCTACTGTTCCAACAACTGCTAGCTGTTTCGGTTTATATTCCCTTAATTTAGGCACAACTTCTTCTGGTTGGTCAATATATCTAAAAACTTCGCCATTATATCTTTCATCTAGAGCATCCACAACCTTCCTCCATTTTGGGTTTTTATATGTGGCATCTTTTACAACTATAGCATATCTAGAACTTGGCTTGTGTACTTCTGTTTCTTGGGCTGCTGCTGGAAATAGTGTAGTGTAACCAATGGCTAAAGCCCCGGCTGCTCCAAGACCCCATTTTACAGCTCTATTAAATAGTGTCATAGTTAGACATTATGCACAAACTCTTTTAAGAGTGCCTTTTTATTCATTGATTTATATTACCACCTTATGATAGTTAATATATTAGTTTATAAAGCTTCTGTTAACTCTAATATAGTATTTTACTAACATAGATTATATCAAGGGCCCGTAGCTCAACTGGACAGAGCGTCCGATCCGTAAAGGAGGCGTTGCTTCGGTCTATGGGAGCAACCGGGAGGTTGGGTGTTCGAATCACCTCGGGTCCGTTTTAACTAAAAACAAACAACATCAATAACCCTTTTCAAATCTTCAGATTTCATTGTAACAGAAACAGACCTGTCGCCGGCATTGAAATTTACAAGCTCGTTTTCAAAAATATCTTTGTCCATGTAGGTTCTTATCTGGTTGGGCACGCCGCTTTTTGTGTGCCCAAATGGAGGGACGCCACCAGGCTCACAACTTGTTTCCTTTAGAACTTCAGCAGATGTCGCGAAGTTTAATTTTTTTGTGTTTTCCAATTCCTCAATTTTCCTGAAATCAATCTTTTTGTCTGCTGGCAATAAAACCACTATATACTTGCCCTCCTTTGTTTTGAGTAACATGGCTTTCACACCAGTTTTCAATTCAACACCTCTTATTTTTGCAGCATCTTCGCTTGTTCTAACAGGTTCGTGCTCAAACCTCTTGTGCTCTATTTTATTTTCTTCTAGAATTCTAAATAAGTTTTCAACTGTGTTCATAACTTTCTGCTCCCCAAATCCTCAAAAAATCTTAGTAAATATCCATCAGGATCTTGGACCAAAAATTGTTTGTTTCCTATTTTAACTTTCCCTACACGATACCACTTTTCTTCGGGTTCAGCAAAAAGCTTAATTTTGTTTTTCTTCAACTTTCGAAGTAGTGGGTCTATTTTCTTCACTTGTATTTGAAAATTTATTCCTCTTCCAAATGGATGTTCTAATTTTCCTGTGCTCCAATTATCACTTTCAGAAATCATTATTTGGGAGCCCTGAAATGAAAGGAAAGAAAAGTGTTCTCTAGAGTATTCTAATTTAAATCCTAGAACTTTAGTATAAAATTCCAAACTCTTTTCTAGATTAGAAACAGTGAACTCAGTAATTAGGGAATTGAATTTCATAACTACCCAATATACGAACTCATCTTCCTTAACTCGTTTTGGTGCTGCTCAACCAGTTCCTCAGAAAGATAATAACTCAGCATAAGGCCTGTTTCAAAAGCCATTCTTGCAAGGTCCATGCAGAAGAAAACTGTTTCCCCTATACTTTTCTTCTGGGCTGTTAGGCCGGCCAATATTTTCCCATAATTCAATTGGTCTGAAATCACATCAGCCAGTTCCTCTCCGTCTTCTCCTGGAGTGTAATAGGAGCCGATTTTAAAACCATGATTGAGGTGCAAGCCAATAAACTTTCTTATCCCGTCTTCTAACTGTTTGCTATGCTTTTTAGATTTTTTCAAAGAGTTTATTAATTTCCTGGTCTGGATCAGAAGGTCTTTTACAGTTCCTAAAACCTTATCTTTCGACTCTTCATCCAAACAATAACTGAAGATCTCTACTAGCACATCTTTGGTGGTATCGTCTATATAATTAGGCAGATCTAGAACAAGTGAGCAGGTTTTGCCTTTTATCTTGTACTTCATATAATATAGTATTATTTATACTAATATAAGATCTTATTTGTTATGAACATGTTTGGATTTGTTTTGGGAAAGAATGCTGAGCTTTCAATAGCTGAAATATTTTCTTACTTGAGGACCAAAAAAATTAAATCCAAAGTGAAAGAAATAGGCGATGACTTTATAATATTTGAGCTGTCAGAAAAAGTTGATGTTGAGAAGTTTGGCGGTGTGATAAAGATTGTAAAAATAGTTGAGAAATTAGATAAAATTGACTTTCTAGATAAATTAGACTCAAAAAAATTATTTGAACAGAAAGAGAAAAGTGGTTTGGAAATGGCAATACCACTTCCGTCCCCTAAAGTTGAATTCGGTGTTAGTTTGTATGGATCAGATAGCATAAAACTGGCAGATGAAATAGCTTCTAAACTCAAAAACCAGCTAAGGGATGCCAATATAAAATCAAATTACATGGTTTCAAACACACGCCAATATCTTAGCCATGTTGAGGTTATTAAAAGGGGTTTAGAAGAAATTGTTATTTTTTCAGTTGGTTACGAATATTATGTTGGCAAAACAATTAGTGTGCACAATCCATTTGAGTTCCAAAAAAGGGATGTTGGCAGGCCCCAACAGAGGCCAATGCTTTCCATTCCTCCCAGACTTTGCAAAATCATGATAAATTTGCTTGGGCTCAAAGGAGGAACGATTTTAGATCCATTTTGTGGCATTGGAACAATAATACAAGAGGCTGTTTTGTCAGGTTATAAAATAAAAGGAATGGATATAGACAGGGAATGCGTTGATGCAGCAAGAATAAATTTAGAGTGGTTGGAGAGAGAATACAAAATAAAAATCCATGAGATTGATAGGACTGTATTCAAGGGTGAAGTAAAAAATCTGACAAGTTATTTTTCGAAACACTCAGTTGATGGGATTGTGACAGAACCTTATTTAGGGCCGCCGATTAGGGGCATTCCAACAACCGGGTTTGCAAAAAACATGCTGCAGAGGATAGAACCGCTATATGACGCTTTGTTTTACCAAGCGTCCATAATTTTGAAACCAAATAAAAGGATTTGCATTGTGACACCAAGGTTTCGAACAGGGAAGTACACAATTGGGATGAACCTTAGGGATATAGCCAAAAGATATGGGTTTAAATTTGTTGACCCTCTGCCAAGTGAAATACAACACGAATATCCGTACCAAGATTCTGAAGAAAGGCACAAAATAATAAGGGAAATTAATATACTGGAGAAAGTGAAATAGTTATTTAAAATTTACTTACTTTTATCAAACATGGTAAAAAAGATTCTGATTGTAGACAAGGATGTAGATCACTCTCAACAAATGGCGTCTCAGCTAGCTTCGAGGGGATATGACGTCTCGTGTGTTCATGATGCAAAGCAAGGTTTTGTCACGATGGAGACATATATGCCAGATCTGATTGTTATGGATCCAGATTTACCAGATACGAATGGGTATGATTTTTTAGATAGTGCGCGTCGATCTGCTTCCTGGAGGGCTTTTGTTGTTGTGACAACACTAGGCGGCGAGTTTCTAAAAAAAGAATTAGAAGCATACGAAAGGAAAGCAGATTATTTCATTGAAAAGCCTTTTCGGCCAGCTAGACTTTTTACTATTGTCGATTACCTTATTGGGAATATAACAGATGACGAAAGGGAAAGATTGGGGAGTTTAATTTAGTGTGGTCGATAATTTTGATTGTTGGTGGACTTACTCCATTATCTGTTTTTGGGTGGTAGGAAGAAATAGTTATATTAACAATAAAAATATTCCACACGCCCAAGATCTTATTCACTCTTCCTAATTGTGATTGTATATTTACCTAAACCGAGAATTCGTTCAGCAAAATCCATAATAGCATTATAATCTACATTACAAAATCTACTAATCCATAACTTCTTTAGTTCTTCAGGATCAAACATATCAGTATCAAACGGTTTTCCTTCTTCTTGCATTTTCCGTTCTAGCATTGCGAAGGCTATAGATCCCGGGAAAGGTATCAACGCAGAACAAAATATTTCTTCAAAATCACTGACCTCTTTAATCCTTCTTGCATGTTCATATGTTTTTGTTAATGTTCTTCCATCCTCTCCTGGCAAACCAAGTACAAAAGAAGGAGTAACTCCAATATCTGCAGCAGTTAGCATTGTTATGGCCTCTAAACTTAGTTGTGGAGAGAAATCTCTTCCTTTCTGTATAGTTTTTGCTAATAGTTCATCACCTGATTCAACACCAACAAATACATGTTGTACATTAAGACGTTTTATTAAATCTATAGTGACTGGATTAATTCCATCAGCGGTTGAGAAAATATGGAAAACTGGATTTAAATCATCTGGTTTTGCTTCTACAAGTCGTCTTAAAAAATGAGGACTTTGTGTTATAGTATCACTAAAATCCACAACATAATCTATACCATACTCTTCTGTAAGTGATCGGATTTCCCTCCAGATTAATTCTGGCTCTCTAAAATAAATTTTTCCGCCGTCTGGTTTCCCCCTTATGCAAAATATACATTTATATTTACAGCCAACATGGGTAAAGATATTAGTTGCCCTATAATTCCAATTTGGATGTTGTTTTTTGAAATTCTCTATGTAAGGTTTAAAATCCAGGAATAAAGCTCTGTTTGGTGAAGGCAAATGATTAAATGATGGTGTCCCATTATTTATTATTCTATCTGTTCTTCCTCTTATAATCTGCTCAAATGGTATTTCACCATAACCAACAACAATGTGGTCTATTATATCGTGTCTAAAAGCCATTATTCTCTCAGGAATTGCACTAGCGTAAACACCACCCAAAACCACTTTAGAACCAATATCTTTAGCTGCTTTAGCTAATTTAAGTGCTGATTCATAATTTGGCGTTTTGGTTTCAATGCCCACAACACTATTTGGCTTCAATCTTCCAATAATATCATCATTTGATAAAAATTCTCCATCAAGAATCTCTACTTCTGCGTCTGGGAATTGCTGCTTTACATAAGTTGCAATAGAAACTAAACAAAGAGGCATATAACAGGCACTGCGGGAATTACCTCCATATCCCTCGCTTCTTGGTGGTTGAATTAATTGAACGTTTAGCACTTTAGAACCTCTTTAAGAATATCAAAACCTTTGCTAGAGCCAATTATATCTGCCCCATTTTCAAAGAATCTTTTTGCTTCATTAAAAGTTGAAATACCTCCAGCGACCTTTAGTTTGCATGATTTTAAAAATGGTTTAATAAATTTTAATTGATCCAGTGTAACTTTATTTCCTACACCACTGGCAGTTTTAATAAATTCTATTTTTGCTTCTTCAGCAATCTCAATTACTCTTATAGTTTCATTTGATGTGAGAAACGGCACTTCAATTATTATTTTAAGACCGATAGATTCTTGAGAGGATTTCTTCTTAAGTTCATATATTTCCTCTTTAACATTATCCCAATTATTTGACCTAATATTCGAAATGTTTAGGCAAATATCTATCCATTTTGCGCCATTCCTTGCAGCATATTCGATTTCCTTAAATTTTATCTGAACAGGAATATTTCCAAACGGAAATCCCCCAGTTGTCCCAATATCAATTTCGCCATTTAGTTTATTTTTTGCGTATGATAAAAAAACAGGTTGGACATAGATTGTTTTGATAGAGTATTTAATTGCTTTTTCACATAATTCTTCAATTTCTTTTAATGAAGATGTTGGGCTAACATTGGTAAAATCAATCTTCTCCCTTAAGAAATCAACGTCTACCATTTCAAATTTCCTCTGAGAACTTCATATCCAAAATGGATAAGCATTGGTTGTGCAATCCTTGTCACAGTTTCAGTGTCATAGTCAGATAGTCGTGAGATTTGTTGTTGGTTTAGAGTTACATCAAAGGGTGGAATAGGAAATTCGTCTGTAGATAATCCACAAAACTCAAGAACTGAGAACAAGGCATCTTCAGGATTTTCTACTAAATCTTCATACTTTATTATCTTATATTTTCTTAAAAACTTTTCATGCGATAATAGTATTGCATTAGCTCTGAACCATTGCTCGGCAGCCTCATCTATTGTTGTATGTAGACCCTCAAATTGGGGTCTTTCTGGGTCTAACTTTCTCTTTCTTACTATTCCTTCAGAAACCGCATAACCATTTCTCACTATTCCGATAAAATAAGCATCGGGAAAATATTCCTGAATTAATCTTGCTCTTAGAGTATCAGCGGGACTTTTTGTGATGAACCTTTTTCCAGGTTGAACATATCTTTTATATAAATCAGTAATCTTACTCTTCTCGATCTCATCATAGTCTTTTTCAGTTCTATAATAACATAACTTAAATCTAGGGTGAGCCCATAATCTAAATGTAGCTTTCCCTAAATAGTGCCTCATAGAATCTGGTAATCCCTCTAAATCTTGACCCTCTTTCTCAGGACCAGAAGTATCTTGATGACACTTTAATGCTTGCCATAATTTAGTTGTTCCACTATTACAACATCCAAAAATAAATATTGGCTTTTCTATTCTACCCTCTATACGGGATTCTTTCATATTGTGTAATGGTAAAAGGGTATTTATGCTATAGTTGTTGTGCTAGGCCACAACTAATATATAAATAAGTAAAACATTCTTATATTATGATTGAAGAAAACCTAACAAGACTTGGATTTAGCCCATCAGAAATAAAAGTATATATACATCTGCTTAAAATTGGGAGCAGTTACCCAAAGAAAATTAGTTCCGAGACTAAAATTAACAGATCAAATATATATGAAGCATTAGATAGGTTAATTGCCAAGGGTGTAGTTTCATTTATTACTAAAAATAAAGTTAAATGGTTTGAGGCTAATAAACCAGAATCAATTATGTCACTGATTAAAGAAAAAGAAGAAGAAATTGAAAAAGCAAAAAATCAGCTTGTTAATGATTTAAAAAAAATAGAGCCCAATCAGGATAAAAAGTCATTGGAAGCGGGTATTTTTACTGGAAAAAAAGGATTAAGAGTCATATTTGAAGAAATACTCAAAGAAAGAAAACCCATATCATTAATTGCTGCAGAATTTCAGTTCAAAGAAGTGTTAGGTTCTTATTTTGAATTATGGCACAAGAAAAGGGTTCAGCAAAAGATTGAACAAAGGTCAATTTTTCCGAGAGATTACAAATTAAAATTGAAAAAAAAAGAATTTTTAACATATAAGTTTGTAGATAATAGTTATACTAATCCAACAACTACAATTATTTATGGGGATAATTGCGTTTTCATTCAATGGGTAAAAGAACCTATTGCCATAAAGATACACAATAAGGAAATTGCCAAATCACATCTAAATTATTTTAACATGCTTTGGATTACCTGATTTTTCTATACTCGTATGTTCCTTATTCTTGTTCTCAATGGATCGCTAACAATCAAATGATAAATCATTTTAAAGTTTCTATTAACTTTTTCCTAATCTCAGTCGCGTCAACCTGTCCTTTTGTCTCTCTCATTATTTGGCCAACCAAAAACTCCAAGGCCTTCTTTTCGCCTTTTTTGTAGTCTTCAACTGGCTTCTTGTTTGCTTCCAAAACACTTTTTATTATAGATTCCAAATCTACCTTTGTCTTTCCTAGATTGTGTTTTTTGATTATTTCAACAGCCGACTTTTTCTCTTCAACCATTTTTCTGATGGCAAGCTCGGCATTCCTGTCTGTTACTTTTCCATCAATAAACAGTTTTAACAAATCGACAATCCATTCTGGTTTTAGGCCGCTTTGTTTGAATCGCAAATTATTCCAGTTCAAAGTTTTCTTCAAATCACCAGCGATAAGGCTTCCTGCAATTTTGGGGTCTGTCTGTTTTGCTGCAAACTCAAAGAGGTCGGCTGTGTCTATTTCAGAGACAAGGGATTCTGCCACGGCTTCTGGTAATTTGTAGGATTTAATAAATCTCTGGTATTTCTGGTCGGGAAGTTCTGGCAATTCCTTTTTCAATTTTTCAGATAATGGTTTTTGTATTGTAAATTTTGGAAGATCTGGCTCAAAGATATAACCATACTCTGCTTCTGCTTCCTTGCCTCTCATTTCTTGTGTGCTTCTTGCGTCAGGGTTCCACGCCCTTGTTTCCTGCCTTATCTGCACGCCTTGAGCAACCAAACTTTTCTGCCTTATTATCTCAAAGTTTAGGGCTTCCTCCACTTCCTTTGTTCCAGTGATGTTTTTGACTTCAACTTTGTTCCCGCCTTCTATGCTGATATTTGCATCGGATTTTAGGACGGCTTGGGAAGTAGAATCATAGACGCCAAGATATTCCAAAATCATTGTAAGTTTGTGCAGATACAAACGGGCTTCTTGCGGGCTTTCGAAGTCGGGCTCTGTGACAATCTCTATCAAAGGTATTCCAGCTCTATTATAATCTATTAAAGTATATTTCCCTCCTAACCCGCCGACATGGACTACTTTTGCCGGATCCTCCTCTATATGTATTCGTCTTATTTGAATTTTTTTATTTTTGTCGTTTACATTTATATCAAGAAAACCCGAAGATGCCAGAGGTATTTCATATTGTGTTATTTGGAAGTTTTTTGACATGTCAGGATAAAAGTAAGTTTTCCTTGAGAAAAACATCTCCGGAGCTATTTTACAATTCAAACTCAAGGCAACTTTTGTGGCTATTTCTATAACACTCTTATTCATTCTAGGTTTGGATCCTGGAAGACCCAGACACGTATCACAAGTCAGGCTGTTTGGTTCTGGTTCTTCTTTTAAATTCACTGTATTTTTGCAACCACAAAAAAGCTTGCTTAAGCTATTTAGCTGTACGTGTGTTTCTAACCCAATTTTAACTTTCATAAATATTTCACCATAAAAACATCGTCTGCATATTTTCCTTTTACTTTTCTGCCCTTTTTAATCCTTCCAATTTCTTTGAATCCTAATTTTTTATAGAGGCCCTGAGCCCTTTTGTTGTTGCTGAAAACGCTTAGTTTAACAATTTCTGTTTTTAGATTTTTCTTGGCAAGATTTATTATAATTTGGGTTAGTTTGGTTCCCAACCCTTTGCCAGTGAATTCTTCCAACACAGCTATTCCAAATTCACCCATATGTTTGTATGCGTCGCGATCCCCTTTACTTATTTCAGTTGATCCAACAATTCTGTTTTCACACTCAGCCAACACAAAGACAACTTTTTTCTTTTTGATGCCTTCAATCATACCATTCAACCATTTCTTTTCTACACTTAGAGTCACAAATCCTGTTCTACCCAAATTTCCACCTAGATTCAAACTCTCTCTAATTGCTTGATTGATAAACTTCTGCAGTTTTTGGCAGTCGGAAAGCTTGGGGTACCTCAAAACAACTTTTTTCCCATCTACTAAAAAAGAGTCTATTATTTGTCCTGGTTTTATCGCCATATCATCTCTTAAAAGTCCTGTAAAATAAGAAGATGCCTACTGAAATTAAGTAAGAGGCTACAATGTAAAAAATTAGCAAAAGCCAGAAAAACGAATATGCGCCGAAACCAAGGGCTGTTGTAAGAATTACTGGAATTGAGAAAAATGTAAATCCTGTTAATTCGCACGATACTGACCCAACAACATTGCATTGCTGTTTAGGCCCAGGCAAGATCAAAACTAATATGACTAGCAAAACTATTGTTCCTACAGTTGGTTTGAAAGCCTTTAAAACACCCATATCATCGTGCCGTTCTCTTTATCCTATTGTATTTTTCTAATAAATACCCTGTTTTAAGGACAGTTTTCTCTTGGAGGTGATTTCCCATAATATGGAGGCCTACTGGCATGCTGTTAACCTGACCGCAAGGCACTGAAAGCATTGGTATACCAGCCAAGTTTGGGGCGACTGTTAGAATATCCATGGCATAATTTTCCAAAGGTGTAAGTTTTTCTATCTCAGAAAATTTAGGGGCAATCACAGGCATGGTAGGTGCTACTAAAGCATCAATCCTTTTAAAAGCTTTTTTAAAATCTTGAATAACCAGCGTCCTAACCTTTAGCGCTTTCAGATAGTATTGGTCTCTGTAACCGGCCATTCTGGCAAAAGTTCCTAACAAAATTCTTCTTTTTGCCTCTTTGCCAAGATACTTTGTCCTGACTTTTGAAAAATATTCATTAAACGTCCCTTCAATTTCTTCTTCCGCTCCATACCTTATTCCAGAAAACTTTGCAAGGTTTGTGGAGGCCTCAGCTGTCGCAATTATGTAGTAAGCGGCAAGGGAATATTTTGTATGGGGCAAAGAGACTTCTTCATACTTTATACCAAGACTTTCCAACTTTTTTATCCCATCCCAAACACAATCTGCAACCTTCTTGTCCACACCTTCTGAGAAATATTCTTTAGGTATGCCGATTTTCATATTATCTACATCAGTATTCAAATAATCTGGATAGTATTCATATTCTTTTTTGACTGTTGTAGAATCTTTTGGATCTTGGCCTGCGATCACAGAAAGAGCAAGCGCGACATCCCATACACTTTTTCCTATTGGCCCTATTTTGTCTAAACTATTTGCATAATCTATCAGGCCATACCTGCTGACCAAACCATATGTTGGAGTCAGGCCAACTGTTCCTGTAAATGCAGCAGGAGCAGAAATGGAACCGCCTGTTGACTCGCCAATTGAAATTTGAGACAAATCTAGAGCAGCAATGATTCCTGCCGCCCCACCAGCGGAGCCACCACAGCTTCTTGTTGGATCCAATGGGTTCTTGGGTATTTGAAAACCAGAATTAGTGGAAAATGTTCCAAAACCAAATTCGTCTTGATTTGTTTTTCCTATAACCGAGCAGCCATGACCCTTAATCCTTTCTACCACAGTCGCATCGAATGTCGGTTTATATCCTTCTAATATTTTTGATCCTGCAGCTGACTGGACACCTTTGACACAAATACTATCTTTGAAAGATACTGGAAGCCCATAAAACAAAGGTTCTGGCTTGGTTGGTTTTAGATCAAGCAAAGTATTAAATAAATTGAATTTTTTATCTGCTAATCTAACAGCTTCTTGATATTTTGAAACAAAATCTTTATAGTCTATGTTGCCTGCTTTTGATTCTTCTATAAATTGTTTTACTGAAATATTGTAATTAGTCATATCATTCGTAATCCTTATATTTCACTCCTAGTTTTTTTGCTAATTCTTTGATATCGTACAGTACATTGTATTCAGAGACCTTTTTTTCAGAATAATATTTTTCTTGTAATTTCAACAATTTAGTTCTAGCCTCTTCAAAAACCTTTTCTTTCTGACCTTTTCCTGCTTTTTCTAGGGCTTCCCTTAATATTTTCTGAACTTCTTCCATATACTACCTATACTAAACTAAATAATATTAATATGAGCAGCTAATAATAGTAAATATGAAATTCAAACTCCTTCCTATCCTTCTTATTATCTCTGTCTTTGTTATCTCTGGCTGTGCTCAGCAACCTTCTCCGTCACCAACTCCAACAGCTATAACTACACAAACACCAGTTTCTACTAATACACCAACTACTAGTGCTCAACTTGAAGTAGCCAACACATTTAGCTATTTGAAGGATGTTTCACCCAATCAATGGTATTATATCACAGGCATTGTAAAGAATGTTGGCAAAGATCCTGTAAAACATGCCCGAGTTAATGTTACATACTATTTGGCAGATGGAACAAGAAAATATAATGACAATATAGTTCCTTGGCCTCCTAGATTAGAGCCCGGACAGAAGGCTGCTTTTGCATATCAAGTTGGAAAACTAGAAACCCCAAACCAGTTTGATATCGGGAATTATAAAGTTGAACCATCCACATTCCAAGTTACTGAGAAGGCAATAAAGGATATTGAAATTGTGAGTAAAAAAACCGATGATAGTACATATTTTCTTGCAACTGTAAAGAATGTTGGGAACAGAACACTAACCAGATATGTTGCGAGTGTTACTACATATGATAACCAAGGCCATGTTTTGGATGCAGGAGGTGGTTTGTTAATTCCTTCTGACTTAAAAGAGTTATTGCCTGGACAAACAGCAGAGTTCAAAAAAGTGATTTCCCATCCAAGCAAAGAATTGAAAACAACTGACTTTGACATTGAATTTGACTATTCTGAAGTCAAGTAGCACAAACCATCAACCTTACCAAAACCGACGGATTTATAAATCTCGTCAACAATTTAATATTATGAAATTTTCTTTGAGCATTGCAACTTTTGCTGTTGTGATTTTACTCAGCTTTTCTGTATTGGTCTCTTCTCAACAATCTAATTTAACTACTGTAGGATCTGACCTGATAATAAGCGATGTGCAGACGAAACAACTAACCGCCACTGACTTGAATATATTGTTTACTATTGAAAATATAGGCAATCGGCCTGCTAGTTTGCAATCAGATGCTATAAAATTTGTTTATGGTAACTTAGTTGATACAATTACTTTCGGCTTTTTACTCGCTAGCAGCGATAAAGATGTTTTGAGTACTACAGTAAAGTACGATTCGACAGCTACAAAAATAGATTCAATAATAGATCCTAATAATCGTATAAAGGAGGTGGATGAGAGCAATAACGATTATACGTATACAATTCCTACATCTTCTCAACAATCTAATTTAACAACTCCAGCGGGACCAAATTTCCCTACAACACCATCTTGTGGAGATGATTATTGCCAAAATTTAGTCACAGGATCAAACGAGCTTGACTCTTGCCCACAAGATTGCGGATCTCCATTTACATTGCCAATTCCACTTCAAAATTTAGGAATACCTGAAATTGGTAAGATAGTCGGTGCCAATTTTGATTCAACAAATGGCCTACTAACATTTGATATAGAGTTTTTGAGTAGCGGGTCATTGGATACCCTGGGATTATATGTTTACCAAGCAACATCAGTGTCTTCTGGTACTATAGATTATAGTGTAGAATTGTCAAAACTTGGTTTAACTGGATCAGTATCAACAGGGGATATAAGAACAGTTGAGTTATCAGGCTTTAGCCCAAGTTGTGGTGATGAAATAAAAATCGGTTTAGATGTAAGGAATCCTTCAACTGCAGAAGGGACAATTTTATCCTTATTTGTAGACAATTTAAATTGCGGATCTGTTGCAATTTCACCTACATTAACACAACCCACACCACCAGCAAATTTAGGGTCAGGTTGGACAGTTGATGCTAATGGAGATGGTTGGTTAGTAGTAGACTTTGAACAAGGGTATAATTTACTTGGTAGTATTATGAGTTTAGTTGGTGGTGGTAGTGCTCATCCAAGTTCTACTATAGATTTAACAACTGATTTAGATGTGATTTATGCAATAGATCCTCTACAACAACAGTTTATTGAGTGTTATCCAGGTGTTGGTTCATCACAGCAGACACAAGAATGTCAAGATTTCTCAGACAGGCTTTCACAAGACCCATCATATCAACCATATATCCTTTCAATTGGTGGACTTGCAAGTTCAACAAAAAGCGGCCAGCTTATATCTTATATACCATCTTTTGTTGTTCCACAATTACAGGATCCAACATTTTTATCTGCATTCTTTAGCCAATTCAATCTTGTAGATGGTTGGAATGTAATATTTATAGGGCCATGGTTTGAAGGCTTGACTTTGAATGATGTAGCAGGAAATTGTAATTTTGGGGATATTTATGGATGGGATGCAGCATCGCAGAGTTTTATTGGACCAACAACAATACCACTGACACAGGCAGCTTCTTCAACAGAAATTGGACTGAGCGTGTTAATTGAAGCAAATGGTGATTGTACTTTATCTTATGGCGGAACAGGACCTGGTACAAGGCCTGTACTACCACCAAGATCAGGTAGCGGAGTAACTACTGCATTACCTTCTTTACTTACAACACCAACACAGGCTCCTGATTTAATAGTAAGTGGCAATAGTATAGCTGTATCCTTGGTTTCATCTGGCAGCCTTAGGGTAAGAACAGATATTTTAAACAATGGCAATTTGGACACTGAGATCCCTGATATCGAGTTTGAGTATGCTGGAAAAACAACATTTGTAGACAGTGCTAGTGTACCAATAGCTGGAGGAACTATATATACTTCCAGAACAATACCTGTAGGTGGCAGCAAGACAATAGAGTATACCCTACCATATGATCCAACTGCAAGAACAGTCAAGGTGACTGCAGATCCTAAAGATAATGTCGCAGAAGTAGACGAATCTAATAATGTTGAGGGATATACAATGCAGGGTTTGCCAGGGGATACATGCAGTTCAGTTTCAGACTGCTTGTCTTACTATTGCAATTATAACACACCAAGAACATGTAATTAGGGGACTTAGAAAATATGAATAAGAAAATATATTTGCTTGGATTGGTTTTGGTAGCAGTGGTTTTAGTTAGCGGTTGTACTCAACAAAGCAAACATACTTTAACTGTAAGTGCTCCAACAGAAGGGCAAGAGGTCACAGGACCTGATGTTACAGTTAAACTTTCAACTAATTTAAAAGTTGTAGCGCCTTCTGATAAGAATGTTGAAGGCCAAGGGCATTTCCACTTATATGTTGATGGTGGAACTTACATACCTGTTGCAGCAGATAGTTATACAGCAAAAGGCTTGAAGACAGGCGACCACACAGTAAAGGTTGAATTACATGCAAACGATCATTCTTTGCTTGGAGTAGAGAAGACTGTCAAGTTCAAGGTTAAAGCTGCTTCAGTACCTCTTACAACAGCAGCCAAAGGTAGTTTGGTAGAGAGTATAGCAGGTGAAGGTACTAAAACAGCTCCAAAAAATGTAGCAACTCCACCTTCTTTACCGACAGGTAAATTTATAGGGAAATAAGAGTTTTTTCCTTTTCTTAGAACGTCGACAATTTATAAACCTTACTTCTAACTGTTCAATATGGTATTCTCAAGAATAGCAAAAGGTGCAGCTAGAGGATTATTCTTAGCAGGTGCTATTACAGCTACCGCCTTAGATGGGTGTAGAGATAAGCCTGAATCTAACAAACCGCAACAAGATAACAGCTTCATGAAAGGCACGGTCCTAACTTCTTGGTGGCATGATGATTATGAGAAGCCTATTGTAGATAAAACACTGGATAGATTGGATGGGTTGGGTGTAAACTCTGTTGCTATACTTGAAACATGGTATCAGAAGGATTTGAACTCTGTTACTATAAGGCCATCAAAATCTAGAACACCATCTGATAGGGGGGTTGAAAGGGTTATTGGGAAGGTGCACTCTAGAGGCATGAGAACTGTTCTGAAGCCGCATGTTGATTTGGAAAATGGTAAGTGGAGGGGAAAGATAGCATATAAGACTGATTTAGATTGGGACAGATGGTTTAGCAGTTATTCTGATTTTATCACACACTATGCAGCCATGGCTCAAAATAATGGTGTAGATATGTTGGTTATAGGTACAGAACTTGATGGGACAATTAATAGGAGAGGGTGGAGAGATATTGTAAATCGTGTGAGAAGTGTTTACTCCGGAGAGCTTGCTTATTGTGCAAACCACGACACGTTTAGAAAGGTGCATTGGGAAGATTTGGACAGGGTTTCTATTGGTATTAGTTCATACTGGAAAAAAGATCAGTTTGAAGCTAGAGCACAAGAAGCAAGAGAATTGGCTAGAAAGCTTGGAAGGAGATTATATATGGCTGAGGTTGGTTATCCTGGGCGCGGAGAAAAAGAGACTGCACAAGCAGATTATTTCAGAACTGTTTTTGATTCTAGACGCGGGTTTGATGGGATATTTTTCTGGAATACACATTTTGATGGGAGCGATATGAAGGGATATGGATTTTTGGGGAAAAGATCTGAAGGTATTGTAGATGAGAATTTTTAGGAGTATAAGAATTAAGTCTAATCGCTGACTACTGGCGCCTTGTCAGTGTAGATAGCTAACCAATAGTTGTCTGGTTTATTTGGCAGATATCCTTGCCTTTTCTATCTAAAACTTCTTGCTTAATATAAACATCTTTCTTCTCCCTTAAGGCTGTGGCAATTGTGTCTGTTGGCCTTGCATCTAGACTCAATATTCTGTCCCCCTGTCTAACTATTAGCCGTGCATAATAAATCTCATCGTCTTCTCTTTCTATCTTTGCTTGAAGCAACTCTATTTTATAATTGTCAAAAATCTCTTTTATTAAGTCATGTGTTTGAGGCCGGAAGTCTGTTACATTACCAAGACCGATTAGTATTGAATATATTTGCTGTTCTGTTGGCGTCATTATCAGACCTTTACACCCAGAGCTTACAACAACAGATGTGCCTACAACATCTATGTTAGCTTTTACAAAACCGTCGAGGGAGAGAGCTTGATAACTATTTAGGTTAGTTCCGTTAGAAGTTAATAACATTGGTTGTTGGTATAATTGTGGTATCTGTAACTGGTTTAGTATTATAGAAACAGAGCTTAGAAAAATTGCTGCAACAGCTAGAATTAAAACATACCTATTATATTGCGACCTTTTCCTTGCCATAACCCATTTAAATATAGTGGACCAATACTATATTTAGTGATGTTGTTTTGAATATAAAAGTGTTTTATGACGAAGATAGTTTTGCTTGCAGACCACACTCTATTGAGCGAATTTAGAAACATTCCATTAGGCAGTTTTTTGAGCTGTGTGCCTGTTGAGAAGGTACCAGAAGCTTTATTTAATTTTATAGCCCCGATGGCTCCTGATGTTGATGGGGTTGCGCAGTTTGCTCCTTATGGATTGAGAAAGATAGAGGCTGGCTTATTGTTGAATTTTAAAAGGGAAGATGTTGTTATAGCTCATCCAAAACACATAAACAAATTTATAGGACCAGATACAGAGATTGTTGGCGTTTACGGAATGGATCCGTTAGGTTTAGGACCGGTTAGCTTGATGTTTAGTTATGGAAATACAGCCTACACAAAAAAGAGATTCTTAGATTTAATTGGAAGTTTGCCTAGGGGACCACAATATAAATATAAAACAGTTGTAGGTGGGCCTGGAATGTGGCAGCTAGAATATAATCCACAATACATGGATGAATATCATATTGATCATATAGTTTTTGGCGAGGCTGACATTCAAGTGGGGCCTTTGTTTAGGGAGATAATGAATGGAGGCCAGCCAAGAGTAATAAAGTTGAGAGGAAGCCCTAAAGCAGATCAGATACCCACAATTGTTGGCGCAAGTGTTAGTGGAATAGTAGAGGTAATGAGAGGATGTGGGCGTGGATGCCAGTTCTGTGAGGTTACCTTGAGGTCAAACAGATACCTACCCTTCGAGACTGTTAGAAAGGAAATTGAGATAAATGTAAAAAATGGCATTTCAAATGTTTGGATCCATACAGATGATTTGTTCATGTATAAGTTTGAGAGCACAGGAAAAGATCCGATGATGATGAACCCGAATGTGGATGCTATAAAGGATATGCTTACGATGATCATGAGCATTCCTGGCGTTAAAACAGCCCTTCCAACACACGGAAGCATTTCTCCAGCTGTTGCAGAGCCTGAGCTAATTGCTGACATGACAAAAATACTTAGGGGTGGACCAAATCACTGGATTGGCATACAACAAGGTCTTGAAACAGGCTCACCAAAACTGATGAAGAGGTACATGCCGCTGAAGGTAAGGCCGCTAAGTCCTGACGACTGGCAACAAATTGTTGTAGAATCTTTGCATAATTTCAATAAGAATTATTGGTTCCCTGCATATACTTTGATTACAGGTCTACCAGAAGAGACAACAGATGATGTTTTGGAAACAATACACCTAATTGATATGATGGAAGCCCTTCCTAACAATCGCTGTAGCTTAGCTCCTCTTGCATTTGTTCCGATAGGTGTTCTAAGGGGCAATCAAGCATTCAACGCAGATGAGATGTTGGATGAGGCAAGGTTTAATTTTATTTACAGGTGCTGGAGACACAATGTATTGCAGGTAAAAGACAATATGTGGCAGCTGTTGAACGGTCCTCTAAAACCAGCACTGTACCTTATTAGTAAAATTGGCAGCGATGTTGTCCTGAAAGGTTTGGAAAAATATGGAAGAAGCAGAGGCTTTGAAGTATGGAAACCGGATAGAAATGTGAAACTGCCTATTTCTGTTTAATTAATATTCATTTATAAAGTCTTATTTTCATATTATTCTAATTCTAATCGAGATATTATGCCACGACCAGCATTGAGATCAAGATCATTAAGACAGTTGAAAAGGGCCACTCCAGGAGGCAAAGCTAAAATACACTATGAAAGACGCAGACCTGAGATTGCAAAATGCGCTTCTTGTAAAGGCCAGCTTGGCGGGGTTCCTAGACTCAGACCGTCAAAATTATCTAAGTTAGCAAAAACACAACACAGGCCAAGCAGGCCATTTGGCGGCAATTTATGCCATAACTGCTTGAAGACGAGGATAAAACAAAAGGTTTTAAGTCTTAGTTAATATAATTGATGTAATATGACACTATACGAAGTTGGAAGATTATGTATAAAGACGGCTGGAAGAGAAGCTGGTAGGCTTTGTGTTGTTTTAAACAAACCTGAAAACGACCTTGTTTTAGTTACTGGACCAAAAGTTTTGAGCGGTGTGCGAAGAAGGAATTGCAATCTTGATCATCTAGAACCATTACAGGCAAAAATAGTTCTGAAACCAGGTGCAGCTGACTCTGAAGTTTTGGATTTATTAAAAAAAGAAGATGAGTTACTGAAGAAACTTAAATTAAAAGTTCCTACACCTGAAGAAATCAGAAAGGCAGAAGAATTGAGAAAGGAGAAAAAGGCCGAGGCCGACAAACGCCAACAAGAGACGGCAAAAAAGAAGGAACAAGAGAAAGCTAAAGAAGTCAAACAGGAAATTAAAGTTGAGGAAAAACCAAAAGAGGCTAAAGTTGAGAATAAGGAAGAAAAGCTAGCAGATTCTAAAAAACCTGAGGCAGCCCCTAAAAAGAAAGAGGCTAAGAGTAAATAATTGATTAATCTATTTGTTCTAAATTAATGCATGAAGAAAATTCTAGATGTTCCTTTTAGAAAGCAAGTCCTTGCCAACAGCTGTTTTCCTGCTTGTGTTAGGATGGTTCTGAAATTTTATGGTGATGATATTGATGAGAAAAAACTCTGTAAAAATTCCTCCCTGTCAGGACATAAAGGATGCTGGGATGTGAAAATAGGTCCCATTATTATCGGAAAAGGATATCGCGTGACTACTTTTTGGAACGGTTCGATAGAAGAGTGGAACTCGAAGAGCGATATTATTAGGGCACATGAAAAACAATACAAAAAGGCCATTAGGCGGGGGTTAAAACACAAAAAAGACGCCACCGTTTCCCTTATCAAAAAATTTATAGACAACGGCACGCCTGTTTTAACTGAGGTTAGCGCTGATAGATTTTATAACGAAAAGTTAGGATATACGCACATGGTTGTTATTGTAGGTTATGATAAAAGTAATTTTTACTTTCATGATCCTAGAAGATTGGGAGGGAAAAAATTAAAGAAAATTTCAATAAACAAGTTCAGAAAGTGTTGGGAGAAAATATCCAACGATTCGGGAAGGTCTATGTTTGTTATAGAGAAATAAAATCAGAGGCTTCTTGACATATGAACTACTTCCACACCAGCAACATGCTCTATAGAATTAAGGTTGTCCTCTAACTCGTCCATTTTGCCATCTTCTTCTGGAACAAGGAATGTGGCTTTTACTGCCTCGACACCGAACCCAATTGGCTCCTTTTCTGACCTTTTGGATCCTAAGGCTTCTACTGCAGACTTGACACTCTCGAAAAATTCCATATCTTCCGGGATTATTTTAAAAACAACTATGACTGCTCCTACCATATAATCTCACTCCAATATGACTAGTAAATATACAAAACTGTCAGAGCCAATTAGGGTCCTGAGAATCCGCAACTAGCGCACTTGTACTTATTTATCATCTTTTTACACTTGCTGCATCTCACAATTTTTTCCTTATTACAACTAGGACAACTAAACTCTATCCAGCTACTGTCTACAGAGACACTGACACCACAACTATTACATTTCATACCGATCTTAAGTTTATACGTTATTTAACAATATATATTTAAATATACGCTAAACGAGATGGTTGATTGTGGGCCCGTATTTTAAAGGTATGAAATAGGCCTGGATAGTTTGAAGGGACTTATTTCCATCCGAAAACCGGATAGAATGAAGGATTGCGGATCCTTTGATCGGAGTTCGAATATTAGCCACTTTCTTTCAAAAACAAAGGTATTGAGATCGTGTCTCGTCTGTTCGAAAGGACACGAGACATCTCTGCATTTCCATAAAGAGAGATGCAGATACCCAAAGAAACAGTTTACAAGGGAATCGAAAATCTCCGCGGGCTCGCTAAAGATATAAAGATATTTGTTAAAGATAGGATATGGTAGGTGTAGACGGTATTTACAGAAGTCAACCTTTGTCTAGAATCAACGATTATTCTGTTAGTCCCAAGGCCCCTCAGCCTGTGCAGAGCGCAAGTATTATAGAGGATATCAACCAAGCCGCTTATAGAGGCAATTTCCCGACACCGGACAGGATTAGGCAGATGGAGAGGGAAACAACAGGATTAGGATTGAAAATAGACCTCTCAGCTTAGGCTTTTAAAACTTATTACTATTTCTAGGTATCTACTTATGTCAAACAAAGATTTGAGAATAAAAATAGTTGGTGCTGGAGCAGCCGGACTAATAACTGGCCTCAGGCTAGCCGTAGAAGGATTTAGACCAATTATATTTGAAAAAGAAAGGGAAATAAGAGATGGGACAAACTCTGGAGGAATAAGCTTTCATTCTTTATATCAGTTATATTTGGACACCGGATTTGAGTCGATGTCTTATGCTTCTAATAAAGTGAAAGGTATTAGAGTTGTATATCCTGGCGGTGGAACAGTAGAGTTAAGAAATAGTGGGTATACTCTTGATAGAACAGCTTGGCTAAAAGCACTCGCAGAAGAGTATACAAGACAAGGAGGGGACTTGCAATTAAACGCGAAAGTTTCTCCGGAAATTTCTGGGTTTGATGTTTTAATCGGAGCAGATGGTCCCAAATCAACCCTGAGAAAAAGAGTTGGTGGAAAGGTAGAGACAAATACTCCATTTGAACATGTGTTAGAAGCTGAAACAGAAGAGATGAAGTGGTTATACTTTTATCCAGATAAAGAGTTTTCAAGAGGCTATGTATGGATGTTTCCTTTGGACGGAAAGGTTATTGTAGGTTTGGATAAAGGATTTGACAAACTGGAAGAGTACAGAGCCAAAAATAAAATTCCAGGAAAACTAGTTGATAGAACAGCAAAACTAGAAACCTTCAATGGAACAGGATATCAATCTGGCAATATTGCTTTAATTGGAGATGCAGCTGGACATGCAAATCCATTCACTAGAGGTGGACTAACTCCAATAATTCATGCGAGCAGGATTTTGGTTGATTGTATAAAAGAAGGTAAGTTGGATGAATATGAGACAAGGGTTAGGGCTCACCCAGCGTTTTCGCCTGTTTTTTCTGAAGCAAACAGGATTTGGCAAGATTTAACAAATCGAGATTTAGAGTTTATTGGATCTGTTGGGGATGGGTTGCAGCTTCCTGCTGATTTCACTGAGAGGTTGAAAAGGATCCCAATAGCATTAACGAGGCCAGGAATGGTGAGAAGATTGATGGTTTTAGACAAAGCTTTCAGAGAAGCTTGTGAGTGGGCTTTCTAGAAGTAATATATACTTCCTCAAAAAATAATACTATATGTTGAAAAGTTTACCAATTATTCTTATTGTGGTTTTAATTTTTGCTAGCGGTTGCATAAGTAATGAGGAGCCAATAAAATCACCTACAGAAACAACAAAGCCAAAAACTGTTGTTAATTTAGACCAACAAAATCTTGTTGTTACACATATTGCTGCTGTAGAAGGGATCTACAAAAAGATCATGGTTGAGGGGACAAAAATAACTCATTCTTACACAACAAAGGCCTCACAATGCAAGGATTGGCTGAAGGCAGATTGTGCAGACGAGAAGAAAAAAGTGGCAGAGTTGACAGAGAAGGATTTAGAAAATTTGACAGCCACAATTTCTGACACAGATTTTTTTGGTCTGAAAGATTTTTATGGAGGCAAGGAACCTGCTCCTGGATTTCCATCTTATTCTTTAGAAATTAAATCAGGCAGCAATCAGAAAAGGGTCACATTTAATGTTGCCTTTAATTCTGAGGAAAAGATACCACCAGAAGATTTTACTAAGATAGAAAACAAGTTGCTTAGTTTTATGGTGCCATATTTTGGAGATTATGGTGAGACTGAATAAGCTAATTTAGAATTTTCAATTCTTCTTTCTCCAGTCCTAATTGCTCAGTGATTTCAGGATTACCTTTCAAGATTACTTTTAAATATGGTAAATGAGTATTTTTTACTTTTCTTTGCGAGCAGTGTGTTTTTTTGCCGATTTTTTCGCAAACCGATTTCATTAACGCCCTGGATCCCTTAGTTCTGCCAAGCTGCATCAACCTCTGTGGAGGCCTGTACATCACAAAACCAGTGTGACTTGTTTTGAAAACAGATATTGAAGCCATCAGATCGGCGGCCAGTCCTTTAAACCTCCAATTCTGCTGTTTCATTGTCCTGTTCCTCAAAATATCTGCATGTGAAAGCAAATCATAACCGGCTATTATCTCTTCTGCTGTTTTCAGTTCCTGCAGAATATTGTTTTCAATCCACCAGAAGACCTCATCAGAATCCTTTTCTGATTTCATCAAACTGTTTCGCCCAACATTTACACTTCTAGAGTGAAATATGGGCTGTAAAATAGTAAATATATTTTGTTCTCTTTCTCTGAAACCAATCACTTCTAGATCTTGTTGTGTAAGAGTTTTCCTTCCTGTACACGCAATCTGCAAATCTGAAATAGCAGACCTTAGATCTCCCCCAGAAAACTTGGCAAGGTTTTTTAGAGCGTCCTCATCTACTTCTATGTTCTCTTTTTTACAGATCTCTTTTAGTTTTTTTACAATTGAAGGAACAGCCAATTTATCTAGTTTTATTGTTTCACAATATTCTTTTATTGAGGAAAGTTTTTGCAAATAAGGATCTGCAGATATAAGGATCACAGGACAATTTGCTTGCTTGATTAACTCCAGAACAGCTGACATAACCCCTCTATCCCTTCCTGAAAAGCCTTCAACCTCATCAATCAAAATAAGCTTGCCTTTGTGAAAAAAGGATTTAGATTTGGAGCTGTTGGTTATTTCTGTTATAAATTGCGTGCTCACATCATCCACGTTTACATGGAGAAACTGCAAACCCTTTTCCTTAGCTAGAATTTCTGGTATGAGACTTTTCCCTGTTCCTGTAGGGCCGCAGATTAATAGGGTTTTACCAGGTTTCCATGAATCTAACCACTTAACTATCTGCTCAACTCCCTTGTTCTGGCCTGAAATTTCTTCCAATTTTGTTGGCTTGTATTTTTCAATCCACAATTGCATAAGTAAATGTTTTTCTTTGGGTTATAAGGCTTTCTTTTTACAAAAAGAAAGGGTATACTATCCAGAGTTGAGACATGTTATTAATTAAAGGGACGAAATAAATACTTATTATATGTCAAAAAACAGAAAGACGTGTAGAATTCATATTTCTGAGCGCGAGCTTGAATTGCCAAAAACACAGTTTCTAGAGATAATGAGGGTTGCTGAGGAATCGAAGGATGTTATTTCTTTAGGACCCGGTGAACCCGATTTCGACACACCCAAACATATAAGGGATTTTGCAAAAAAACAGTTGGATTTAGGGAAAACACATTATACATCAATAAGCGGAATAACAGATGTAAAAGAGGCGCTGGCTAAAAAATTGAAAAAAGAAAACAAAATAAGTGTTGATCCTGAGAAAGAGTTGATAATTACAGTGGGGGCGAAAGAGGCTATTTTGTTAAGCATGATGGCTTTATTGGATCCAGGAGAGTCTGCAGTTGTTCCTGATCCTGGTTATGTGGCTTATATACCTATAATAGACAGCTTGAATGGTAAGCCGCTTTCTTTGCAACTGAAACAGGAAGAAGGATGGGAGTATGATTTAGATAGAGCAAAAAAATTGATAACAAACAAAACAACTTTACTAATATTAAATTCGCCATCAAATCCGACTGGCACTGTTTTTTCGAAAAAAAGGTTGGAGGAGGTTGCAGAATTCGCGATTGATAACTGTTTGATTGTATTGTCAGATGAAGCGTATGAGAGGTTTGTTTATGGCGATGCTAAACACATAAGTATTGGCTCCCTTAATGGCATGGAAAATCACACGGTAAGTATTTATTCTTTTTCAAAAACATATGCAATGGCCGGTTTCAGGGTTGGTTATGCTGCAGGACCGAAGGATATTATACAAGCTATGACTAGACTGAAACTTGGTACAACTTTATCAACGCCGACACTTTCACAACTTGCTGCAAAATATGCTGTGGAGAGCACACAAAAACCTGTTCAGGAGATGTTAAAAGAATATACTAGACGGGGCAAATTGATGTGCAAAAGACTTGCTGAAATTGGTTTGGATTGTGGAAGCCCAAAAGGAGCTTTTTACATGTTTCCTAATATTAGAAGATTTGGCATGAGTTCTGTTGAGTTTTCTAAATATCTTTTGGAGAAAGCAAAGGTGTTGGTTGTGCCTGGAACAGAATTTGGAAAATATGGTGAAGGTTTTATCAGGATGTCCTACGCAACCTCTTACCAAAAAATAGAAGAGGCCATGGACAGGATTGAGAAGGCTGTGAAGAGGTTATAAACTTATTTTTTATATAATCATATGGAATTCAAAGTGTCTTCATTTTACAAATATATTAAAGTAAAAGAACCTGAAAAACTCATGGAACAGGTAAGGGCTATTTGTGAAAGGCTTGGATTGAATGGGAGGATTTTGATTGGAAAAGAGGGTATTAACGGTGTTGTTTCCGGGAAAACGCAATATGTCAAAACATTCGAGAAAATTATCAAACAAAACAGAAAGTTTTCTAACTTAACATTCAGAGAACAGAATTTTTCAAAACAAACTCACCACAAACTTGTTGTCAAGGTAAGGGAGGAAATAGTTCATTTTGGAGAAGAGATTGATTTAAAAAAGACTGGAAAACACATTAGTCCAAAAAACCTGAAGAGTTGGCTGGATAAAAGAAAGGATTTTGTTCTTCTTGACGCAAGGAACCAATATGAGACAAAAGTGGGAAAATTTAAAGACGCGCTCACATTACCTATAGAGAATTTTAGGGATTTTCCAGAAGCAAGTAAAAGTCTTAGTAAATTAAAGAATAGGAAAATTTTGATGTATTGCACTGGTGGTGTAAGATGTGAAAAGGCATCTGCCTACTTGAAAGAGAAAGGGTTTAAACAAGTATATCAACTTGAAGGTGGAGTTATTAACTTTGTAAACCAATTTCCAGATACTTATTTTGAGGGAAGCTGTTTTGTTTTTGATGATAGACTTGTCTCTAGTGTTAGTAAAAATAAAACAAGCAAGTGTGATATTTGTGGGAAACTATCTGATGAGATTATAAATTGTTTTAACCTTGATTGCGACAAATTATTTATTTCTTGCAAAGTGTGCCAAGAAAAAATGAATAAGACTTGTTGTGAGAAGTGTTTGGCGTCACCTAGAAAAAGAATTGTGAATACTGTTCCAAAACTTTTTAAACGTGTTTAACCAAATATTTATAATGATTTATTTTTTTACTTAATGTATGAGCATATTAGATAGGGTTGGTAACACTGAACTAATTGAATTGTCTGGAATTAAAATTAAACTGGAACACCTCAACCCAAGCGGTTCTGTGAAGGACAGAATTGCAAAATATATTGTTCAGAAGGCTGAGGGCAAAGGGTTGTTAAAGAAAGGATATATTATTGTGGAAGCGACTAGCGGGAATACTGGAATTGCTTTTTCTTTTGTGGCTGCTGTCAAAGGGTATAAAATGGTAGCTGTGATGCCGAAGGGCATGAGCAGGGAAAGGGAGCAGATCATAAAGGCTTATGGGGCAAAGGTTGTTTTGGTAAAAAAAGGTTGTGTGAAATGTGCTGTTGGAGTTGCGGAAAAGATTTCAGAAAAACCAAACCATTATATGCCTAGACAATTTGAAAATCCTTGGAATGTTGAAGAGCATGAAAAAAGCATGGGAAAAGAGATTTTGAAGCAGGCTGGAAAGGTTGACTGTTTTGTTGCCGGTGTTGGAACTGGTGGGACTGTTATCGGTGTCGGAAAAGCAATAAAAAGAAAATACCCCGATGCACAAATTGTCGCTGTTGAACCTGCAGAATGTGCCTTGCTCTCTGGTGAAGGTTATGGAAACCATAAAATATTTGGTTTGCACAAGAATGGGTTTACTTGTTCAGAACATAGAATAGAGGGAATAGGTGATGGGTTTATTCCAAAAATAGTTGAGGATAACAGAAAAGTTATAGATGATGTTATACAAATCAAAAGTTCAGATGCTCTTGATTATGCAAATAAGTTAGCTAAAATTGGATATTTTGTTGGCCCAAGTTCCGGAGCGAATTTTTTGGCTGCATTGAAATTGAAAAAGAAATACAAGAATGTTGTGACACTTTTTCCTGACAGAGGAGATAGGTATTTGAGTGAGGGGATATTTGAATAGTCGAAGCAAATTTAAAGCTTTTCTCTAAATATTTTAATGATTTCTAATACAGTTACCTGCGGAAAATACATGGTGACATTTGTAGAGGAAGTTGGAGATGTCAAAGTAAGATATAATTTCGGAAGAAATAAAGATGGATTATTTTTGGAGCCAGAAGCTGTTTTTGAGACACCGTACCATATATCAGAAAATTTTGATGATGTAGAAGTTCATGGCTTTTTCCCCCAAAAAGAGTGGGATGACTGTCAGGATCCATCATATACAGTTTCAGGTGTGCCTATTCTGACACTTGTTGTTGACTATTTGGACTCTGAAGAGGGTGGCAGAGCTATAATAATTGCATGGGAAGATAGAAAGAAAGTAGAGACTTTGCGGGAGGCGTTCAGCGCCTTCATTTCATCTGAGAAGGCTCTAGACGGTATTATGACAAACAGGTTTACAGATTTCTTGAGAGATTACTTAGAAGGCTGTTTTGACGTGTAGAAGCTATTTATATACACTATTACTACTAGGCAGTATGGATATTGTAGGCTCTTTAATTGAAATTGATTTTCAAGACGGGGCTGTTTGGGTTAGATCTGAGTATGAGGCCAATTTCAGAACAGCTGTAGAAATAGGGTTTAGGTTAGAGTATTTTGTGAATGGGCCACCAAGGGAAGATAGATTTAGGGACACACATGTGGGTATGAGGATTCATGAGAGAGGTGTTATATATCCAATTCCAGGTGGGTTATATGTTTTTCCTGTGTCAATCGAGAAACCTGGCCAAGTTGATTTAGATATTGGTAAAAGATCTGAAGGATATGTCAGAAAAGCGGGCGAGATTAGAAAAAGAGGTGTCAGAACTCCGGAGATTATTGGTTATGGAGTTTTCAACGAAGGAACTAAATCAGAGAAAGTTTATTTACTACCTAAGCTTGTTGGATTAGAAACATTGCCAAGTATTCTAGTAGGCTCTGTATCTAGATCAAAACATTATTTAGATCAGGCTTTTTTGGAAGCGCAGAGACAATATATTGATCTGCTTTTGGAAGATATGCAAGTTTCTAAAAACTTTGATTTAAGAATTTCTGAGCTTTCTATTCCTGAAAACGTTGCCACTCTAGTTAGAGCAGGCATTGACAATGCTCAAGATGAACTGTTAATGAGATTAGCAACAAGATCCAGGGATATACAAAGAGAAAAAAGAGATCCTCTATATAGAAGCTTTTTAAATAGACAAAATGTGACAGAAGAAGATAAAAGGAAGTGTGTTCAATCTCTAGCTGTTGAATTAAGGAAGGCTGCGGATGAAGGGGTTGATTTCACAGATCTTGCTGGAAGAAACGTTGTAGTTGATGTTGATTTTGGATCTTGGTTGATTGATGTGGAAGATACCAGATTAGGCAGAAGGCTTACAAAACATGCAAGAGGCGTAAGGCTCGCAACGTTGTTCTCCGACCCATTGTTAAAGGGGCACATAGAAAAATACTCTGACATATTTGATAGATTTTATTTGTGATTTTTATGATCGACATACCTTTGCTTAGAGACGGAATTAACCCATATTTTGAAGGTTTTGTACCACCCGAGCTAGAAGAGGAATATATGGATGCCATCTGGATGAAGATTGCGTATTTGGATCCACAAGGCTCAAGGCTTTTGGAAAGGTGCCATCAACATGTTGAACAGTTTAGGTCTGGAAAAGATGAGAGAGGGGCTGTGGTGGTTGTCCACCCATTCTATACAGTACTAGAATACCCTGGATATTATCTTTCAGATGCTGGTTATCAAAAGGTAATTGACTCGGCTGTTGAAAATTTGACAAATGTGATCACAAATATTGACAGGCAAAGGTTTGAGTTGGTCTTTGTTGATGTGCCTGAACACTATGCAAGATTTAATAGCTGGTTTTTGGAAGCTGGATTGGTTGATGATGTTGTGTTCACAGACATGAATTCAGGTTATGTGATGAATAATAATAACAGCCGCAAGTGGATACAAAGGATGGCAGGAAAGGATGTTGTTTGTGTTGGTGGGGAATATGAGGATGAGTGCGCCAAGCATACATTGGAAACCTTATTCGAGTTTTTGGGAAGGGAAAAAGTGTTGACAGTTCCAGAAGTCTTTGTCCCAACACTTAAATTATATCATCAACGGACGCCCATACAAGACCCTGTTAGCACAGACAAAACTGTAAAGGTCGCTGAGTTGTGTGGAATTTAAACTCTATTTTATTACCTCTTCGCCACTTTCCACACAGACTCAAAATATTCTCTCATAAAAGAAGCGACCTGTTCTGATTTTATTAGAAAACCAACAGGTTTTTCGCTCCAAGATTGAACAAAAACCATATCGCCTACCATATCTATATTGCCAGGTATCGGAAAATTCACAAACCTATAATCAACAAATTTCTTTGCGGATTTTGTGAATTTAGCTTCCTCTGTAAGCTTATTACCTATACCTCTTGTTGTTTTTATTTTTTTAAGAAGATATTTTATCGAAAAATAAAATCTGTCAGTCATGTCTCCATATTGTTCTTTATGTACGTAAAAAAATAACCATTCGCCTCCTTTGTATTCAGATACCATTTTTGTATATGCTGCCTTTATTCCCTTCAAACCAATAAAAATTTCGGCTTCTTGATCAGGTTTTTTAATCTGCAAAGCCTTTAGTGTTGGCACAAATTTATCAAGAAAAGTTTTCTGCTCTTCCAACTCCTTTTCTTTTTTCTCAACATAATCATACAAGCTTTCAGGGCTCACTGGCTGGAAATATTTTGTCCCTTCTTTCAGAACAAAACTAACAAGGCCTTTCTTTGTTAACCTGTCTAATATCTCATATATGTTTGAATAAGCAACCCCTGATTTTTTCACAACAGGACCAACTGTACCAGAACCAATTTCGAGCAATGCTGTATACACTTTTGATTCCCCATCAGTCAGACCCAATTTTACCAATTCTTTTTCAGCGCCCATAATAGAATTTTGTATAAGAGGCCTTAAATAGGTACCCTGTACAGGGGATAGAAGATTTATATTTACTTATGACCACGTTATAGTAACAGGAAAGGAGATGATAGATATGAAATATAATTTTAGTGGTATATACAAATCGCTGGGTATTGGTTTAGCATGTTTAGCTTTGAGTGGATGTTCGGGAAAGCCTGAAGAAGCGCCTAAAAGAGAAAGTTACAATGCGGATAGTGTAAATATTGAAGCTTTTTCGAATGAAAGCGATCGCTATGTTGGCAATTTCTTTTTAGTTGATGAAGATCATGATGGCCATGTTGATCTTGTAAAAAGAGCCCCAGGTTCGTATATTTTCATTGCCCATGGATACAAAACAGATAAGGTACCAGACACTGAGGCTGGCGCCCAGGAAATGACACCAGAAATGCAGGAAGATGCTGACAGGGCTTTGAGGATGGCAAACGAATTTTCTTTTAGAATAAAAAAAGCTGAGCATGAATCAGAATAAGTCGACATGTATTCACAACAATAAATGAGAAGTTTATCGTCCTATAAATTAATAAGGGTTCCTAACCTTGATTTCCCCAATCTTTGAAAAATCGCGGGTGTTAGATGTGAACAATTCAGCTTTTAGATGGTGCGCTGTTGCTGCTATAATTGCATCGGGTAGAGGCAGGCTATATTTTCTTCTGAAGTACGCGGCTTTCTGCGCAAGTATGTCATCTACATTTACTTTTTCAAAAACAGAAAATATTTTCATTGTTGCGTCCCTTGTTCTATAATCATCGCATAGTTTACTTGACAAAATCTCTGCAATTGTTAAAGAAGAATAAAATGCATTTTTTTCCTCGGCTAAAACTTTCAGGACTTGCTTTGCTTCATCTGATCCTCTCAGCGCATCAATAAAGACATCAGAATTGATTAAGACAGTCATAATATATACTATAGATTAAATTTATCATTTCTAATCTTCCATTCAGAGCGAATTTTTTTCACATAATTTGTGCCCGGCTCAACTTTGCTTTTCCAAGCACCAAATGCCTCTTCAACAAAATTATTTTTGAACTTTGAAATCTCTACCTTCGATCCATCAACAGAAAAAAGAACTTTATCTCCTTCTTTTATGCCTTGAACTTCCCGCACATCTTTAGGAATCGTCACCTGAAAATTCCTAGTTACTCTAGCTATTCCCATGTAATAATATTAGTAACTATTACTTATAAAGTTTAGTAATTGAATTTTGGGGGACTTTTTAAAAATGTTCATATTAAAAATCGCTATACTGCGACACCATACCTGGATGTTAACCTACCTAAAAACTAACAAATTGACACATCAAAACAGGAAAGTATTTATACTGGCTAATATTAATATATTATTACAGAGTAAAAGGCGACTCCAAACGATACTAAAAACCGAAAGTGACTTAGGTTATTTTCAACCCAATTAAATCGGCTCATCAGGGAAACCTTTTATAATTAATAAAAAGGTCATTATTGACCTTAAGTGGAGGTAAAATATGGAATTGGACGATGGAGTAAATTTCGAGACACAACAAGCAAAAATCGTGGTCTTCGGTTGTGGTGGCGGTGGATCCAACACAGTAGACAGGCTAACAAAAATGAACATACAAGGAGCAACAACAGTAGCTGCAAACACAGATGCAAGGCACTTAGCTGTTACACAAGCGCACAAGAAACTCCTTATAGGAAAGGATCTTACAAGAGGATTAGGCGCTGGTGGATATCCAGAAGTTGGCAAGAAAGCAGCAGAAGAGTCTAAATCTGAGATGAAGGACATACTAAAGGACTGTGACTTACTATTTGTTACATGTGGACTTGGTGGTGGAACAGGTACAGGATCAGCTCCAGTAGTTGCAAAATATGGAAAGGAAGCGGGCGCTATTGTGATTTCAACTGTAACTCTGCCATTTAAAATGGAAGGCGCAAGAGTAAGAAAAGCAGAAGATGGTCTTTTAACACTAAGGGATGCAAGCGACACAGTTATTGTGATCGAGAATCAGAAATTAGTAGAACTTGCAGGAAACAGGCCGTTGAAGGAAGCTTTCGCTGTTGCAGACGATTTGATTGCTACAATGATTAAAGGTATTACAGAAACAATATCACAACCATCATTAGTTAACCTAGATTACGCAGACGTCAGAACAATCATGCACTCGGGTGGGGTTGCCACTGTCGGCGTTGGTGTATCAAACACAAACAACCGTGCCTTAGAAGCTGTTACACAGGCTCTAAAACATCCATTACTAGATGTAGATTACACAGGCGCAACAGGAGCTCTAATCCAGATAATCGGCGGCGAAGACATGAGATTAGATGAAATCAACACTATCGGAGAAACAGTTTCAAAGCACATGAGTCCAGACGCAATGGTTATGTGGGGCGCAAGAGTCTTGCCAGAATACCAAGGAAAGATACAAGTTATAACAATAATAACTGGTGTCTCATCTCCATACATTGTCGGTAAAAGCGATGAGGACAAGAAAGAGGCAGCATCTGCAAGAGCATCCTCAAGAGAACTTGGCATTGACGTGCTGTTATAAAACCCTCTTTGTTTAGGGAGGGTTAGAGGAACCGTAGGTTCCCTAATAGTGATGAGTCGACTGATTGAGTCGATGAATAACCAATCCCCTTGCTTGAGCTCCCTCAAGACATAAATTTGAGCGGAGCTCGGCACCTTTTCTTTTTTTTGTTTCTACTATTTTCTAATTTAGAACTAGCAATTCCCGCAACACTTCTTAAACTTCTTTCCAGAGCCGCAAGAACATGGATCGTTTCTTTTAGGTTTTTCTCCGTTTCTCTGGAAGGTCCCTTCTGATTTCGGTTTTGATGCCATTTCTATAATAGAGCCGGTCATGACAGCTTCTGCTATGTTCATTTTAGGTTTTGGTGGCTCCTTGATTTTCCTACTTTCAAGCATTCCTCTAACCGCTTCCTCTATATCTTTATATCCGTCAAAACCTGTCCTTTTTGGTAGAACTTCAACTAACATAAGAGCGCCTGTATAATTCCCGTCTAGAAGGGCTATATTGGTTGCCAATATACGTGCGTCCGCATCTGACTGAGCTGCATCAATTCCAACTTCCAATGTTCTTTTAGCATCAACCTGTTTGTTTAGTAGAAGATATACATGGGCCAATTGTAGGTAAATATCTGTACCAGCAGGCCTGCCATCTATACACATTTCCATAACACCAACCATTTTATCCAGATGGCTTCTGTTTTCTATGGCAGCTCTACCCATTTCAGAAATATAATTTTCTGTTGAATTTGGATCTAGCTTAAAGGCTTCCCTAAAATCGTCTAAATACCCTTCTCGTCCCATCCTGATCCTTAATGCAGCCCTGTTTATGTAATGGATAGGTTCAGGTTCTAGTGTTATTATATCCCCCACAACATCTAACGCGCTTTCAGTCTCCCCTCTAGATAATAAGAAACTGAAAAGGTTTTGCATGAGGTCTGTATCAGTTGGGTCTATTCTCCTTCCTTCTTGATAAAGGTCTCTGGCTTTATCGTGGTCTCCTTTGTTTTCTTGTAGGACTGCTCTTAGATTGTAGATTGTGGCATCTCCTTCAAAGGATTTTTGCCATGTCTCTAATAATCTTTCCCCCCTATCGTGTTTTCCAGAATCAAAAAGTTTAATTGCTCTGTAAAGAACATCTACTGGCCTTGTGAATTGGTCCAATCTTCTAGTTAACTCTATTTCCCAGTCTCCGGTAAAACTAGCTTCCTCTTTTCTATATTCATCTATAACACCTTTTAACGAGTATCGTGGCATTAGAAATGATATATGGTTAGATATTTAAACCTTACTAATCACGACCTATATCTCAACATCCCGCCAATCCCGCCCAAAGCTTTGAATTGCTCGCCTTCACCTGTTTCTGAAGAAATGGTTTCGATTTTTGTTGACATTTTCTCAGCCAATTCGATAATCTTTTCTGTTAAATCCTCTTGAGAAACAATGGATAATTTGGATTCACAACTAGAACACTTTTGGTTTTCTACAAACGATCTGTCTACAACCTTTTCTGTCTCTTCACCACATTTACATGTATAATTGACTTTTACCCAGTCCATGTCCTCGCAAATTAAAAGCGTGTCAACAAGGCCGTTTTTTAGCGATTCCACAGTCTGTTTAAAACCATAGACAACAAGGCCTGAGGCTTTGCTCAACTCTGTAAAAAACTTTTCAACAATTTTTTTCTCTCTTATAACAGAAGCTTCCTTCAAAATATCAGATGATCTGTCCAACGCCTCTCTGAATCCTTGCTCGCCTGTGTAAGATATGTCAACAACTCCTAAAACTTTGTTTTTTATTTCATAACCTAGAAATTCACCTTTTGCAAACTCGTCCTTCACAGGACCAGGACCTGCAATTATCACGCCCTTAAGGTCTTTTAACTCCCTGAATTTTTCTGTGGCTACTTCGCCAATCTTTTTCAAAAAATCGTGTAACAGCCCTTCGCGCACACGCGCATATCTTGCCTGAGACCAACCGCCTTTTGATGTTTTTCCTGGAACAAGGGAATCAAGATGTTTCAGCGGCAGGATTTTTTTTCCTTTTAAAATACCAACATCGCCGTCTTGTGTGTCAATAAGGATAAATCCATAAATTTCTTTTTCCCTGAACACCTCCTCCAGCGGTTCTAATAGAAAAACTTGATCGCAACGGTATAGGCGGACTGTTATTGGTTCTGGTGGTTCAAAGCCCCACAATTCTATATCCGCAGCCCCTTCAAACTTAGATACATTACCACAGAAAACAGCCAGCCCATTTTTCGGTGTCTCCTTATACGCCTTTAGGTGATTTAAGACCTTGTCTAGCGCATCTATAACATTGTTTTTGGTTGTTTTTGATTTGATGTTGTTGGCTGTTGATTTTTCATTGACTATTTGGTCTGCCACTTTGTTTATGTTGTAACCAGCTGGCACATAAACAGTGACGAGCTCGGTGTGTCTGCCTCTAATTTTTTCTAACTCTTTTAGTATGGCTTTCACCTTCTTGTATTCAACTTCGTTAGCTTTATCAGTAATCATAGATACCTCTTCAAGAAACAGGGCGTCAATTAGAGCTTGAGCTAAAAAAATCAGATAATAGTTCCACTTTAGATGCTGATTTAATTGACATATTGAAGAATTGTATGGATTGTTTATAAAGATTACAAATTAATCATTCAGCTCTGCAGACATCCTGTTTAAGAGAGTAAATTATTGTGCTTATATAATTTACCCTTAATATTTACATGCTATGACATACAGAAACAGATTTAGAGAGCTGTCTGAAAGGGGGGATTGGAAGAGTTTGTTAGCCCTCGGTAAGGAGGCTGTGCAGAGCGGTAATGTGAACGATGTGCTTCTTGGTGTGGTGGCTGGAGATATGTCAACTAGAAATGGAATCGATGGTCTAGAAATCGCATACGATGCAGGTAAGGTCGTGGGGTCACTTTTCAGATCTGAAGCTGGCAGAACATGGAGGGAATATCCAATACAACCCCAAACACTTGCAGCATTTGAGGCTCGGGCATATAGAAGCGGGTCTAATCCCCACATGCTCAAATATCAGAGAGACCGTGACTATGCCCTAATTATACAAGGGGATGAGAATAGATATTTACAGACAGGGGAAGAGTTTAAGGGATTTTTAGTTGAAGACCTTGGGTTTAATCCAGAAAACGTAATAGACCTCGTCAGTCTTACTCAAGGGATAAATGTTGATATTTTAGGAACACTAGAAGATGCACGGGATGCTGTATTGCCAATACTTAGAGCCACCACAAGGGACATTGTACAAAAATCTGGTAGACACTCCAATCTTGTTTTATATCATAATGGTCACGGAGTAGACGGATCTTTTTACTTCATAAACGCTAAAGTGCCATACAGGGATTGGGCTAAACCACTACTTGGAAATGCTGGAAACATAATTGTGGTCAATGATGCTTCCGAAGCATCTAGTATGCACAAGGCTCTGGTTGATATTGGTGTTTCGCAGACAAGACTTATGGTCCTTTCAGCATGTCCGGTTGGCCAACAAGGATATGGAAATATGTTTTCGCAGGCAGTCATGGAAGCATATAGAAACGGGAGACCTTACACACCAGAAACCAGACACATAACAGAGGTTCCATGTTCATTGATTGGTGGGATTATAGAAGGTGGAGAAATCAAGATTGAAATTGTCGGCGAGGGAACGGCAAAAGCTGACTTTATTATGTCTCCGGTTAAATCGGGTGTTGACCTTGATTACATTCTTATGAAATTCTCTGATACACAAACACTTTCTTGATATTTGGTTTAGTAATTGACAATAAGTCTAACCAGGCTCTTCCCCGGCGCTTGTTATACCTTTTCTCTCTTTTATTTTTGTGACGACCTTTAGCTCCAATTCCTTTGGCAGAGGTTCATAAAGAATGTCAACCATGCCGTAAAAACCACGGCCGCTTGTTGCTGATTTCAAGGATGAGTTAAAACCGAACATTTCGCCTACTGGAATTTTGGCCATCAAAACATTTGCCCCACTTTCTTCTATCATGTCGATTATCTGGCCTCTTCTGTTCTGGACTTCCTTCATTGCGCCGCCTAACTGTTCTGGTGGGACATCGATCCTAATTATCTGCTTTGGCTCCAATATGAATACTTTAGCAGCGATCATGGCCTCTCTACATGCTGCTCTTATTGGTGGGATCACCTGGGCCGGCCCTCGATGAATGGCGTCTTCATGCAACCTTGCGTCCACAAGCCGTATTTTCACACCGGCGCATGGCTCTCTTGCTAGAGGACCTTCGTTCATTGCTTCTTTAAAGGAATCCTTTACCATTTCCATTATCTCTAATATTGATGCAATACCTTTTGTTGCTTCTACAAAAATATTCTTGTTGTAAATTAGTTTGACATCTTTTGCTTCGTCTCTGTTCATTCCTAATTTTACTAATTTCTCAACAAAATCATTATCCTTCTTCTTAACCTCGATATCCCCTATTTCTCCTCTAACCATTGCTTCATAAATTCCTTTTTCTATTGGCTCGGCAACCATCCAGAAAATGTTGTGTTTGTTTGGCGACCTTACTTCCACAGGCTGTGGCGATGGTTTACCAACACCTTCGTGGTAGATAACAATTGGGGGCGAAATATCAACTTCTAGACCCGCTTCTTTTAAAGGGCGCTCAATCTTTGCATCGATATGCAATTCCCCTAATCCAGAGACCAGATATTCTCCAGTCTCCTCATTTATACTAATCCTTAATGTTGGATCTTCCCTACTAACCTTCCTTAACAAACCAATGAACTTAGCTAAATCCTGTGGTTTTTTAGGCTCGATTGCTTTTGTCACAACAGGCTCAAATATGTGTTTTATCGCTTCGAAACCAGGAATTATACCATCAGCATCACACAGAGTTTCGCCTGAATAAGCATCATGCAACCCTACTATACCGACAATATTGCCTGCATTAACAGACTCCATTGTTATTCTCTGGTTACCCTTGTAAATACCAACTTGCTGGACTTTGTTTACCTTTCCTTGTCCAACCAAATAAACTTCCTGACCGCTGACAATTTTACCGGAAAAGATTCTTGTAGTTGCAACATAACCTGCATGAGGATCGGGATAGATTTTTGTGACAACAGCAGCCAGCTTCCCATTCGGATTGCAATTAGCCATGTCCTTTGCTATTGGAGATTCTTTGTCGCCTGGCCAGATTTTTGGAACTCTGTATTTCTGAGCGTCCAGGGGATTTGGCAAATGTTTGACTACCATGTCCAAAACAGTGGCATGCAGAGGGCTTTTTTCAGCGAGAATTTTTGATTCGCCTTTTTCCAAATGG